>Ga0209512_1000827_pt1 | contig 44220 bp, 52 predicted proteins | sample frozenSSSSmetaG_FD_184142 | JGI IMG/M metagenome (GOLD analysis project Ga0209512, IMG submission 184142) | Glacier valley bacterial and archeal communities from Borup Fiord, Nunavut, Canada, to study Microbial Dark Matter (Phase II) -... | ecosystem: Environmental > Aquatic > Freshwater > Ice >...
ATGGATTGCGACACCATATATTTCACAGTACAAATGCTATCTTCTGGGATGGTTCAAACTCGGTTACGTCGTTCAGCTCGGTGGGACCAACTGTACCCGAGTACAGTTTGTGGAAAACCAACGATTATATCTGTCTAAAAATACAGCGAAGTCGGCCTCCAATCAGCCATACTGCCCAAGTTGTAGACTACACCCCCTACGCTCCAGGCCTTTGTTCGAACAGAGTGAGCTCCTTCGTCAATACATGGATATTATTAATGAGCCCTTCGACGAGAGCGTCGTACCGGTGGGGCTGATTCGACTTCAATCGCAGGCCTTGTTCCACGAGTGCTTTGGTATCGATTTCAATCTCGAGCTCGTGCTCCTTCTCGCCGGCCTGGGAAACGTGTTAGCTTCCAAGGGAATAACAAGCAAAGGCCTGTACTTACAGTAGAAGTAACCTGAGTGAGATCTATTTGGTAGTTCGAATGCGTATAACTCAGCCGATCTTTGAGCCGATCAGGTTGACCCTGCTTGTCCACGCCCCGACCCAAGGCCTCGATATCGCCGTCATATTTCATTTCAAGGTTGACACTAATACGGCAATCGAGGGGAGAGCTAGGTATGTAAATGTCCAAGTCTTGGACTCTGGTTTTAATAATCTTTGCGAGAACTTGTCCTGTCTTCTGGTCGTGGCTGACGCGCACCTTCACGGAATGACGTTTGCTCTGCTTAATGAGGTGCTGTACAGCCGCGGGTAGAGTCTGCACCATCGGTGGAGGCAATTCATAGAAGCTGTCACGCTCTCTCCTATGCGCATATTGAATTGGCACTCTAGTTTTAGGTCGATTCAGGTTACTGGGATGTGCCTGCGTAACCATATCATTCAAAAAGCCATTCATCTTTTTGTGTTGTTCCTGTCGAGGTTAGCTTTGTCTGCCAGAATTAAGAGAGATACACGGATACACACCTCGGTCATGGAACTTCTAAACGACACGCGGTTGGTCGCAGCCAGAACGCATTCCGAAGCAACCGGTAACCAGTATCTCTGATTTGTGTCCTTGTCGATTAGCTGTCCCAGCTTTGCTTCGATTTCCACCTGCACTCCTCGGCTCTGGAGCTCTCCCCAATCGTTCCGATTGACGACCTCGAGGAATAAGAAGTCCGCAATAACCTTTGTGATATCATTTACAGGGGTTGTATCTGAGATGCTCGGTTCCCAGGGCCCGAGAAGATCATCATATCGAGCGACGGCGACGGCGACGCCTTGAGGACCTATGGGCTTCGGCTTGATAGCTTGTGTCGGAGGCGGTGGGGCAGGTGGTTTAGCGGCGGGACTTCCGTTAATTTTGGGAGTCGAGGCTGCCATTGGCTGCTTATTCTTTGAGGACCTAAGCCAACTTTGGGCCCATATAGGAGGCTCGTTATAACGTCTGCGCTTCCTAGGTTGTTGTGGTGATGTAAACTGATTGCTCGAAGCTGAATCGCCGTTGGATAGACCAGAATAGCGTCTGGGCTCAGAGCTTTGACGGTCATCCATTTTCCTCTTGGTGGATGCAGGTGTAGGATCTGACTCAGTCGTGAGCTGTGGTAGTTGATTCAGTGAGCCACTCCTGGGCAGTCCGGAGTTTGTTGTCTTCGGGCTAACACTCAAGCTTTGTTCCCTGTCACCTTGGGAGATTCTCTTGGTCTCTGGCATCAAAGGTTGATGTGAGCTATATGTACCTGGTGTAGTTGGCGCTGTAGACAGTGATGGTGACGGAGATATATGTTCATTCCTCATCTGTTCTTGGTTCACTACTGCCAACGACTGCGGACGTTGCTGATACGGGCTCGTGGGTATTGGATAGCTTCCAGTTCCTTGGCGTTGGGTTGAGATTGGTGGTCCCAACGGTGTGCCTGGTTGCGACCTTTGCCGTTGATCAGGAGCAAATGGAGTCGAGGGATAGGCACTGTTGGCAATCGGACTATCCTGAAGTGGTTGAGGGTAGAAGTTTGACTGGCTTTGTGCTGATGTAGGCGTAGAGGTCGACTGCGAGGATTGAGATCGCTGTTGTTGGAGCAACGGGTAGGAGTTGTTCGCAGTGCCAATGGGTGGCGTCAGAGGTACCTGCGACGGTTGAGCATAGCTCAAATGCTGAGACGGCGGAGGCGGCGGATAGTCGTTTTGTGGATAGCTCTCGCGATGCTGGAGTGACTTGGGGTATTGCTGAACCTGGACAGGACTCTGAGGCACCGCGTTCGGCGGAAAAGGATATGGCCCGGCACTGGCTGATGAAGATGAGGTATGCCGGAATGGGGACTGCGCGGAGTAATGAGATGATGATGCAGCTGGAGAGCGAAGATCGTTGTTGCTCGGAGGCTGGAGTGGTGGTGGTGGTGGCGGTGCAGGAGGCCGTCCTTGAAAGGAGCCTTGATACGATGCTGTTGGGGATGTGAACTGAGGTGTTTGCACGCCGTAGTCGTACTCTTGCGAAGTTTGTCGGCTTAGCGGCGGTTGACTCTGATGGCTCTGATGGTTGTATTCTCGATAGAGATTTGAATTCGGCGATGGTCCTGGCTGCCCTGGGGTGGCGGGCGGGGGTTGGGCTTTGTTCTGCGACGCTGCGTTCTCGCCGCCTTCATTGTTGATGATGGACCTCAGATCCATCGTTGCGACGAGCTCGGGCTTTTGGGGGGGGGGTTCAGTCAGTCGCCACGGCCATCTAGTTCGTCCGTCAGGAATTCGTGGCACAATAAGCCGTCATCGAGATCGAAGCACTGGTGCGCTCTGAGCTGGTGTCTATATCGTGTAGCGGACAGTCAGGGCGACAGGGCGACAGGGCGATTCACGAGCTGCCTGAAGCAAACAAAGCCGTCAACTTGCGCCGCAGCCTCGAGCGCACAAGGAGCGGTGGTCGGGAGCCTGAGTGGTTTCGGTATTGCAGTACAGATATTAACGCCTATGTATCTGTCTTCCGGATATCGGATATGTCGGATATCGTCGATGTTCTCGCTCAATAGGCAATTGGGGGTTGGTGTTGAATGCTCAGGAAGTGATTCCTCATACAATAATTTATCCCAGGTCTTGGTCCCTCTCCCTCTCCCTTCTCCCCTTGCTAAACGAAGGCACTGAATAATGTCGCGACTTCCACGCAAAGGGCAGCTTCTCAGACACAACAATCACTCTGCAGCATGAAATGGCACATATGAAGCACTGATCCGTTCTCATGCATCCGTCAATTTTGCATGATATACAGCATGAAAGATGAAAGATATTCTTCCAGGTGATTTCAGGTCGTCAACTTCTCAGCGAAGAGACGCGTTGCGCGTACCGTACGAGGCCTGACGCCTGACGCCTGACGCCTGAAGCCTGAAGCCTGAGGCAACTTTGCGTTTGCGGCGTCTACAGCTTTCGCTAGGCTACTTCCGGGAAGGCGACCTGAGCTGGAGCTCCAGGCTGTCACGCTGAGGTGTTGAGTTGAAGCAGAGCAGAGGCTCGTGTGTCCACTGTCCGCGAGTGTGTAATCAACAAACTCGACATCGCCAACAACATCACCAACATCACCAACTCATCAACATCATCAGCCTCATCCACTTCCACTTCAAAACTTCCACCTCTGTGCAGCTCTACATCTATCCTACGCCTTGTCTGCAGCTTCTCGTCTTCAGGAGCATATCAGCCATCGATTCGCATCATGCCTGGGCTCGTCTCCGCCAGTGGCGTTCTCGGTTTCCTGGCTGATGAGGAGCCAGAGCTCAAGATCTTCGCCTTGCAGACCTTGAACGATGATATTGATACATTATGGACAGAGGTAGCTGGATCCGTTGGCCAAATGTGAGATTGCACCGCCCCTGCGCCTCCCTCCCTCCCGACGACTGAGCTTTTGGTGTCTCCGCGCACTTGAGCCTCTGTATATACACATACTGACTATCATTGTTCGTAGTGAGGCTCTGTACGAAGACGATACATTTCCTGAACGCCCACTGGCTGCCCTTGTCCTAGCAAAGGTATACTATCATTTACAGGAGTACAGCGAGAGCATGTCGTTTGCTCTTGCTGCCGGTGACCTCTTCAAGCTCGACAACGGTGGCGAGTTCGAGGAGACCATCATATCCAAGTGCGTCGATCAATACATCGCCTTCTCCGCGTTGCGCCATGCACAGCCTTCAGAGGCTGCAGTTGGGACTACGTCTGCCTTGGCTACATCCTTTGCGAACAATTCCAGCGATCCCAACGGCAACGGCTCCGCAGGCTTGACTTCGCCGACAACTCCGTTTTCGCAATCCACCTTGCCATCCAAATCCCTCTTGTCACGCCAGTCGACTGAAAACTTTGCCGATTATCCAATCATAAATGCAAAGGATGCAAGAGCCGGATCCCAGAATCTGTCTGTTCTCTCGGATCGCAAGTCGCAGGTCGCGCTTGAGAACGTCATCGAGAGATTGTTCGAGAACTGTTTGCGAGAGGGGAGATACAGACAAGTGGTCGGCATCGCGATCGAAGCTCGGAATCTTGAGGTCCTGCGACGAGTTATCAAGCGCGCCAGTGATGACGAGAAGAAGGCTGGCAAATCATTTGACAATGGCGCGAGCCCGACCGAGGAGTTGATGGAGTATGTCCTCAACATCTGCATGGACATCGTTCAGGAACGCGGCCTTCGCACAGAAATTCTGAGATTGATCCTCGACCTGCTCAATGACATACCGACGCCGGATTATTTCGCCATTGCCAAATGCGTCGTCTACTTGAACCAGGATGAAGAGGCTTCGGCGATGCTGCGAAAATTGATTGAGAAGGATGATCAGGCCTCTACCGCAGTAGCATACCAAATAGCTTTCGACCTTCACGACAACGGTACTCAGGAATTCTTGGCAAAGGTACAAAAGGCATTACCGACGGAGAAGAAGCCAGAAGCGCCAATCGCGGAAGAGAGTGAGCAACTATTGGGCGAATTGAACGAGCAAGCCGGCGAAACTCAATCCAACAGTGACGACTTCACATCTAAGCAGTTGGAAATTTTCAAGAATATCAGATCAATTCTCGACGGGTCCATGAGCATTAGACTGAATCTCGAGTTCCTTTACCGCAACAACCACACTGATTTGAGTATACTCAACAAGGTCCGCGACAGCTTGGAGGGTCGTAACTCCATCTTCCACACTGCAGTTACCTTTTGCAATGCGTTCATGAACCAAGGCACGACAAACGACAAGTTCTTCCGAGACAATCTCGAGTGGCTCGGAAAGGCAGTCAATTGGTCAAAGTTTTCTGCCACAGCTGCATTGGGTGTCATCCATCGTGGAAATCTGAGCCAGTGCCGAAAGCTCCTTGAGCCATATCTTCCTCGGCCTGGCACTATGAGTGGATCCTTTTACAGTCAGGGTGGAGCACTTTATGCATATGGTCTTATCTACGCAAATCACGGCGCCGAGGCACTCGAATACCTTCGTCAGCAGTTCAATGATGCCACGGAGGAGGTTGTGCAACATGGCGGCGCCCTTGGACTTGGTCTCGCGGGCATGGCCACTGGGTCTGAGGAAATCTATGATAACCTGAAGAGTGTCCTATACACTGATTCGGCACTCAATGGAGAGGCCGTTGGTCTCGCCATGGGTTTGATTATGCTTGGAACAGGCAACATTAAGGCTCTAGAGGATATGATTCAATATGCACACGACACCCAGCATGAGAAGATTGTTCGCGGATTGGCACTGGGCATGGCTCTCATCATGTTTGGAAGACAAGAAGGCGCAGATGAGCTGATTGAAGGTTTGCTGAATGAGGCCGATCCATCTCTTCGATATGGTGGAATCATGACCGTTGCAATGGCATACTGCGGTACTGGAAGCAATAAGGCCGTCCGCAAGTTGCTTCATGTTGCTGTCAGCGATGTCAATGATGATGTCCGAAGAATCGCCGTCATGAGTTTGGGTTTCATTCTGTTCCGCAAGCCAAGTAGTGTTCCACGCATGGTTGAGCTTCTTTCCGAGTCGTACAATCCTCACGTCCGATATGGCGCTGCAATGGCACTTGGCATCTCATGTGCAGGTACAGGCTTGGACGAGGCCATTGACCTCTTAGAGCCGATGATGAAGGATCCTACGGACTTCGTCAGACAGGGTGCTCTTATCTCGCTGGCCATGATTATGGTGCAACAAAATGAGGTGATGAATCCCAAGGTCGCCGCCATCCGCAAGACATTGAAGAAGATTGTTGGTGATAGACATGAGGATGCTATGACCAAGTTCGGCTGTGCTCTTGCTTTGGGTATTATCGACGCAGGTGGCAGAAACTGCACTATCGGTCTCCAAACCCAGAGCGGCAACCTTAACATGGCAGGCATTGTCGGCATGGCTGTATTTACACAGTACTGGTACTGGTTCCCATTCACTCATTTCCTTTCCCTCAGCTTCACGCCAACCTCCATGATTGGGCTCGATCACGACCTTGAGATTCCAGATTTCAAGTTCCACAGCGCTTCCCGTCCAAGTCTGTTCGACTATCCCCCTGAGCAAGAGGTTAAGACCGATGAGGCTCCTACTTTCATCGCCACAGCTGTTCTTTCCACAACTGCGCAGGCAAGACGCCGTGCACAGAAGAAAGAGCGCGCCCAGCGCCGCGAGAGCATGGATATAGATCAAGCACCGACTACGCCCAAGATCTCGGCGCCAGACACCGAGAAGATGGATGTTGATGAGGAGAGCAAGGAGAAGAAGGAGGGGGAAGGCGAGAAGGAAGCTGTCTCCCCCACTGATGTGACGAAGAAGAAGCTGGAAAAGGAGAAGGTGGGGTATGATATCGAGAACATGTCGCGTGTTCTTCCCGCCCAGTTGAAGTTCATCAGCTTCCCGGCTGGGCGCTATAAGCCGGTCAAGAAGGTAATTCGCTTCCCTTCACAATTTCGTTTCGAATGTTTACTAACGAGATGTAGCCAACTGGAGGCGTTATCATGCTCATTGACACCCAGCCCGATGAGCCAAAGTCTCTTATCGAGGAGAAGATGAAGAAAGCATCCGTCGAGCGTGCTGCCGCAGCTCCCACGCTTGAGGACCTTCGCCAAGAAACGTTCAATCTGCGCCGTCTTGCTGAGGCGGATCGTGAAGCCCGGGGTGTGCTTTCTGGTGCGGATGCCGCAGCAGGTGTTTTGACCGCTGTGGACGAGGATGAGGAGGGAGGGGAGGAGGCAGCTCTGCCCGTTGATTTCGAGTACTTCTCTGATGAGGAGGAGGAGGAGGAGGAGGATATTTAGAAGCTGGGTTGGAAGTAGAGAGAGAAATGTGTATTAGTAGGTTCTCTTTTTGAGCATAGATGGCGATGATACGATAGTGGAGAGCGAGAGAATAATAGTTGCATGTGCCAGACTGTGTTTATAACTACAGATGCTACGATGTTTATTAAAAACAGAGTTTCACGTATCAAATACAGATCTTGACTAACTACTAGTGCATTCGCAATGCAGACTCATCAATGTCCAACGATGATTAATTTGTCTAGTTTGGACTTTTGTATATCAGAAGTATTTATTCTTATTGTTCTGCTAAATATTCCGTTGTTTTTTTCATCCCTTTGGAGTTTGGACTTATATACTTGGATTTTATCGCTCAGCACATTCTTCTTGTATACTGTATACCACCCACTTTCCGACCACTTCATCCCCCGACTTTTAGTGCTCTTAGTAAGCAAATCTGAAATCCAACCGTTTATTCCCCTCCGCCTTCGTCGTCTTCACATACTCCTCGCGCTGTCCCTGCGTCCAGCTATTCCAAACCCTGTCCCTCCTCGCATTAACCCATTTGTAGTAGAAATGGATCAGGACATAGATAACTATATTCGCACACACCACGCCAATCAGGGCCCTGTTTCCGTTGCGATACCGCGGCTTGTCGTCCTCGCGATACACGTTGGCGGCGGTGACGCTCGAGGCCTGCGCAAACATGTTGTATACTGCAGCCGAGACCGTCCTGCTTCTGACGGTGTTCGAGTTGCGAGAGTTCCAGCCGACCTGGATTGCGTGCGCGGTCGGATACGTGAGGAGCAGGGAAGTGAGGGCCCAGATAAGCCATCTACTTGCCGTGGTGTTGTCGATGACGTAGAGTGCGACGAGGAACGGAAGAGCCCAGATCTGGCCGAGCATGGCGGTGAGGGACAGAGAGCCGGTTCGCTCAGAGAGCCAGGTTAGGCCGAGCATGGTGATGATGTGGCCGACTTGGGAAGGAATGACGAGTAGATTGGTTTGGAAGGTGTCGAAACCGAGGCCGCCAAGGGAGAGGGTGAGGTAGGTTGCAGGAGGCACTGTTGCGAGTTAGATATGTTCTGCGGGCTTGCGGATCAAGGCAAGACTTACTCATGGGCAGCATGAAGGTCAGTCCCAGAAGATACAATGGCCACAGATGATAATCTGTCAATGACTTCCACAGCAGTTTCGGTGTAATAGGCTGTCTGTTGTGCATTGATCCCTTCGACGGATCATCACGTAGAGCACGCGTGACAATGATCGTCTCTTCCCTTTCAGTGAACCAGCCATCTTTACCGCGTAGTGTCGATGCCGTCTGCGTTGGGCTGGGAGGCATGAGAAAGAAAGCGGCTATACCAAGGAGGCCGGTGAAGACACCCTCAATGAGAAAGAGCCATCTCCACCCAGAATGGCCGCCTACGCCGCGCATGTGCAGAATACCGAAGGCCAGGAATGAGGCGATGATATCGGCGATGGACATTGCTGTCCACCAGATGGAGAGACGGATCGGGAGCTCGTGGCTGGTGTAGAAGTAGGAGAGGTAGAGAACCATCTGTGGGGAAGGGAGCTATTAGCAGATGCATAACCTGAAAGACTGAAAATGGTGTTACGAACATCAGGGATAAAGCCTCCCTGCAGGATAGCCAGGAGTGCTCTGCAAGTTAAGAAGCCAGTGCGATCTTTGAGTGCAAATTGAGATGCAGCTACAACACTCCAGAGTATCATCTGCAACGGAATCCACCGATCTGGGCCCATCCTGCAAATAGTTAAATGCTAGCAATCGATCTTGTTCGCGATGGAACCAACCATTTCGAAACCAATTGAGAGGGCAATTCCGCACAGAGGAAGGACAATCTGAAAACAGTATTTCCCAAATTGAAGTCTAAACCAATTCTGTCAGCCTGAGCCATGACTGCAGGGTAGTAAGAGACCATTTGTATTCATCTTCATATCCTTCAAGAAATTGTCCGTCAAAGCTTGACCAAGATTGGCGCGATCCAACTCGAGTGCCATGAACGCAATGCAGGCGAATATCAAGATCCTGGTATCGATTTTGCGGACTAATGCCTGAAAAGATCAGAATACGAGCCTCAAATGTTATAAGGTTCCACGTACCCATTCTTCTCTCCAAGTCCATCTCGCATCGGGATCGAAACGATGCAAGTTTTCATAGTCGGATCTTGGTTGGTAGAGCTTGGCTACATCTGGATCATCGTAGACAGATCGCTGAGTAGCAATGGCATCAGGGTCGAGCTTCTCCTTCTTCGTCCACCAGTTCTTCCGAACGGCGACTGGTTCAGCAAGTGGCAGAGATGAAACTGAAACTGACACTTCAGGCTTCTTCTCGCTCGGTGTTCCGGGAGAAGAGTCTGAAAGACTGGTCGTGGAGTCGTTGGAGACAACACCCTTATTGGTCCAAACAACGGTCGCCATTTCGAAGCACTAGGCCTTGCAAATACAGCGCAAGAGATTGATTGAAGTGGTGCTTGTGATGATCCGGAGATTGACTGCTATCGAATGGGGGAGGCGTATCTTATACATTCGTCCCCAGGCCCAGGGATGAAAATATATCGATCGGCAAATCCATCTCGCAACATGTTGTGGGATGGTGGCATTTCCTCCCCAGCTTTGGTGTTGTCGATGGGTAGACAGGCGGAAGTGCCTCCCGTTAGGGCGACTTCTGGCACGCATTCGTCGATGAACTGGGAGAGGATGTAGCCATCTGGATGTTTTGGGGGGTGGGGGGTCTGTGGCTGAATTGGAGGATCCCGAGAAACGAGGTTTAGGTAACGGGGAGATTTGGGCTTGGTAAATTTCCATTTGGATATAAAGCAAGCTTAGGAATTTGAGGAACTTGAATCACCCCGATCGACGGTGATGTGAGACTGACACAAAATTGTAACATCTTCATGATCGCACAATCGATAGGACATAGCATCTTGATTGGAGTAGAGGAGGAGACCATCGGTCAAGATTTTCTTGGACACCGACATCGAGCTCGATGGCATCTTTGTTGCTCCAATTGTCGCCACTATGCCCTCAGACATGTCGAGATCTTTGCGGGGTAATGGCAACATCCCATCGCACAATCGGATAATTGTGAGGTCTTCTGCATGTACAACACGTGGAGATGCAGTGTATGGAAATTGTATAATCTCTTCAGCAGGTAGAATAGCTCCGAGGAGACGTTGAATTTGAGCTTGACACTCCCGCACTTCAACTCCACATGCCTGTGAATCGTCAAACATGGGCATCTCCATATCTGCACGCCCAGAATGGGGGCATAGCGGGGGCACAGTGTAGAGATGCTGAAAGGTGTAAAAGGGTGCGACGAGTCACGTGAGATCGCGATCCATGGCATTGTCAAAGCCTTGCCTGGATGGCACAATCGACACGCTTCTATTTATCAGCATCCTGCTTGTCTCGTCGGTGCTTAAAGACTCCGACTTTAAGTTGTACGATGTAGCACGTAAAGAGCACGAAATGCGTCGTCAACATGAAAGGACGACGTGAAGTGTATATAAATATGGCGTAGAATAGAGGAATATTGATTATCATCGCAGAAAGCAGCATCTTCAGACGTTCAAAGCATTCTAAAAGACCAAATCAAACTTCAAAAAAACAGCCCCTAAAGTATTCCTCTTGTATTCGACTCTAGCTCAGCAGCAATGGCTCCACCATCCGCAGACGTCGACACCGCTCCTGCTCCACAGCAGCAACAGACTTTCCCGTCCAAGCTCGCCGCTGCCACCGGAACTACCGCCCCAGCTGATGGCCAAGCCGCAGATGCAGCCGTGGTCTTCCCTAAGCCGCTCGTTGACAGCGGCAGTCTCAACGAATATAAGTTCGTCGAGTCCACTCCCATCATCGGACGCGAGTATCCCGAGGCCAAGCTCGTCGACATCCTGAAGGACGATGAGAAAATCAGAGATCTTGCTATCCAAGGTATAGGCCTCAAGCACCTTGTTTTGTCTCTCCAGCAGGCCATCGCAGTCGCGTTCTCTCATATTTGACTCGACGGACAAAGAGGTGGGCTCAAGCGGCAGTGGTGGCAGCTGCAGCTGCAGCGGGAGCATTCAAGGAAATCAATGCTGACTCGGCGTCCTTGCTCCATAGTCTCACAACGCGGCGTCGTCTTCTTCCGCAACCAAGACCTCTCGGTGGATGATCAGAAGATCCTCGGCCAGAAGCTTGGCGAGCTGACTGGCAAGCCGGAGTCTTCCAAGGTATGTGTTCAAAATCCTAGTATGACGATGGAGACGCAGATGCAGATGGAGATGCAGATGCAATGCGATGAAGCATATGATGAAATCCAAAAAATACGACTTACAACTACAAGTGCGGCACGGCGAGATGTCTTCCCAATGCCCATCTCCATCTCCATCTCCATCCCCAATTCTCATTATTGATTATTGATTTCTTGCCCATGCTGACCACGGTCTGTGTGAGAAATAGCTTCATCGACACGCCTTGTCCAATAGCAAGAGAGGCATCGCCGTTGACGAACATGGAAAGTTGGATGATGAAATCTCGGTCATCTCATCGGAGGTCAGTCCAGCCAATCAGAGCGTGTCTTCAGCCCTTGATGTTTCAACACGTGAATATCACGTGCTACCTTCTATCCTTCTCACAACCTCATTATCTCACCATCAATTCTCATCAACCGTCAACACCAACATAATCCCATCCATTATCCCCCACCCCACCATAAACTGACAATTCACAGCAAAACCGCAAGTACTACAAGCGCTTCACCAGCAACTCAAAGCGCATCTCCAGCGAGGGATGGCACGCCGAGTAAGCTACTTCTACTCCACAGGCTCAATCACATAAAACCACCATCACCAGCAGGCAAACTGACATGAGCCCAGTATCACCTTCGAGCGCGTTCCCTCCGACTATGCCATCCTCCAGATTAAGACTCTTCCAGAAGATGCTGCCGGAGGTGACACTCTGTGGGCTTCCGGCTATGAGGCCTACGATCGTCTCTCGCCAGCCCTTCAAAAGGCAGCCGAGTCACTCACGGCAACCCATTATCAACCCACTTTCGTCAATATCCAAAAGGAGTACGGACTCGAGCTGATCAACGAAGATCGCGGCTCTCCTGAGAACACGGGCCTCGACTTCAAGGCCGTGCATCCTGTCATCCGCACAAACCCCGTAACCGGCTGGAAGAGCCTGTTCGCCGCCGGTGGACAGGTCGCTGCTGGCCACATCAACGATGTCACCAACCGCGAGAGTGATATCCTGAAGGCCTACTTCCTCGAGCTGATTGCCAGCAACCACGATCTCCAGGTGCGCTTCAAGTGGAACAAGGACGACGTCGCCATCTGGGATAACCGTTCTGTCTTCCACACTGCCACCAATGACTATGAGGGCAAGCGCCAGGGGAACCGCGTCGTCAGCATCGGCGAGAAGCCATACTATGACCCAAGCTCCCTCAGCCGACGTGAGGCCCTTGGTCAGCTTGTCGCTGTCTCGGCATGAGCGCCTGCCTTGCAGTTCCATATTCTGAGATGCCAAGCAGCGGCTCATTCGATTATGAGGCTGATCTTTATGTTGCCCCATGACTTTCACGACGTATCAGCCTTGATTCCTGCATGTAGTTAGTTGTTAACTCCCTCAAATTGATTTAGCAGATATTTACTCATTCAATACACATACTTGCTTTGCTTAATCTCTTGGGACTTGCGTCTAGCTCGTCAAATTCTTTGCAGTTCGTCAACGCACAAACAATTTCCGGAAATGTGACACTTCCACTCGCACCGTGCGTTGCAAGTGGTCCTGTTCGATTCTTTTCGTACTGAGATTCAGCAGCGGCGAGCAATGTGGGGTCGGAGAATAGTAATAGAGTGTTTGCTATTGAGTTTGCTTCATATGTTGTTTGCTAACAAGTGTTTGCTTCGAGGATCCCGAGGATCCTCCTGCACCGTTCTCAGAACGGAGAATTCGGGTCCGGCCTGGGCCCCTATTTAACAAGACATGCATATGTGAGAACTGAATATCGTCGCAACATAGGTCCGTAATTGGCCACGTTGCTCCACATGCCTAATAAGGCCCTTTATTTAATGCGTTTTTAGCTGCTTGTAATGTTTTCTTCCGGCAGGATCCCACCAACAATGAGGCCCTAGGTGGCAAGACGGCCCAGGGCAGCGCATGAGGTTATAGATGTCTCGCCAGATCGACGATTGCCTCGAAGTTTCTTCTGGGTTGCCTTCCAAACTGCCTTGCAGTCTGCCAAGAAAAAGCAATTACAGGAGCAGGAGGTCACGTGGAAACAAGTATCACTGCTCATTGAAAGAGCTACGACGCTGGATTTCCAACACGATGGAAAGAGGCAGAAGAGTTACAGGTGCAAGTAATGGAGACGAGTTTAAAGGTGTTGGGGCAGGAGCATTCAGACACGCTGACCAGCATGGACAGCCTGGCCTTGGATATACAGATCAACGTCCACAATGCATAGAACCTAGCCTTAAGGTCCAATACGTTGGTAAGTGCTAGGCGCTTCTGTCTCGCACAGCCCCAGTGTCAGCTCAAGTCTCAGCCCCAGGCTCAGCCCATCGCTGTTCGGCGGCACAGAAGCTGCAGCGCCAGGCTGAAGGTGACGCACGGTACTCTCTACGGTACGAAGTCCTTTTTGTTTTCATCTATTAAAGTTGTTTTGCTGTTTCGATACAATTATTTTGCTAACCTTTACGAACGCCCGATATGGATCCACTTAGTGTCACCGCAAGCATTATTGCTATTATACAGCTCACTAGCGTTATCATCGGATACCTAAACGATGTGAAAGACGCATCCAAGGATCGTGCGCGATGTGCAATCGAAGTATCAAACGTCTCTGCTCTTCTCGTAACTCTGAGATACCGCCTTGATGAAGCGTCGTCAAATGACGGCTGGTATGTGGAGGTGCAGGCTCTAGCTGCCGTCAACGGACCTATTGATCAGTACAGGTCTGCACTTGAGCAGTTACAGTCAAAATTGACATCGACCACTACTAGTGGGTTGAAGAAAATTGGCAGTACGCTCTCACCTGGAAATTCAGCAAAGAAGAGGTTGCCAACATACTCGCGAGAATTGAGCGGCTGAAATCGCTCACCCAAATCGCACTTGAGATAGATCATTTGTAAGTATATTTACATTTACACGAGCTAGAAACAGAATGACTGACTATAGAAGCAAACTATCTCAAGCACTCAAGAATGACACTACTGTTATTACAACTACAGTTAGGTCACTACAGGAGAGTCAGGAAAGCCAACGATATCGCATTATTACAGACTGGCTGTCGTCAGCAGATTTCCCAGCTCAGCAATCCGACTTTATCAGAAAAAGAACGAAGAGACAGGCTTATGGTTCCTCGTATCGCCCGAGTTCACCAACTGGCTTCAAGGAACGAAGCAGATCCTATTCTGTCCTGGCATTCCCGGAGCTGGAAAGACAATGATCGCAGCAATCGCGGTTGATCATATACGGAAGGCCTTTCAGAGCGACAATGTCGGTGTTGCCTACGTATACTGCAACTACAAAAGACGAGAAATCCAGACTGCTACAGACCTACTAGCTGCTATTCTTAAACAGCTAGTCCAGGAGCGTCCACTGTATGGAGAACCAGTTGCAACTCTACACAACCGGCATGCTAACAGTAGCACTCGTCCGTCACTTAATGAGATTTGTACTGCACTCAACTCTGTTATTAGCAAGTACTCTAAAGTGTATATCATTATCGATGCTTTAGATGAATGCACAGACAACGATGGTACCCGCACTGAACTGCTTACTATACTCCGTAGTTTGCAGACTAAGACTAACACAAGCTTAATGGCGACATCCCGTTTCCTCGCCAGGATTGAGCAATCATTTCAAGGATTCCCAAGGTTGGAGATCCTAGCTAGAGGTGCGGATATAAGACGATTTGTTGCAGGCCAGATGCATCGACTGCCGAAATTCATCCAGCGTGATCCTGAGTTGCAGACAGAAATACAGGACGCGATTGTTCTAGCAGTAAACGGCATGTGAGTGTTTTGTCCTATCCCACTATGCATCGTAGCTTACTATGGATAAGGTTTCTTCTTGCTCGCTTCCATGTAGATTCATTACGGGGTAAAATGTCAAAAAAAGCGATCAAATCCACTCTCAAAAAGTTCCCTAAAGGCTCGGCAGCACTAGAAGAAGCATACGATGAGGCGATTGAGAGGATCGAAGGCCAGTTACCTGAGGAATGTGAACTAGCAAAGAGTGTACTTTCTTGGATTACCTACGCCGAGAGACAACTTACTACTAAAGAGCTTTCTCATGCCCTTGCTGTCGAGGCAGGCGAGTCAGAACTGGACGAAGACAATATTCCCGACATTGACGACATGATCTCCGTTTGCGCGGGCCTCGTTGCCGTCGATGAGGAGAGCGACGTCATTCGATTGGTTCACTACACTACCCAAGAGTACTTTGAGCGTGTACGAGAAGCCTGGATTCCTAAGGCTCAGGAAGAAATAGCGTCAACATGTCTGTCTTACCTATCCTTCCACACTTTTGACAGTGGTCACTGCTACAGCGACGAAGACTTCAAGCGTAGGATTACGCAGAACCCGTTCCTAGATTACGCCGCTCGATACTGGGGAAACCATGCCCTTACAGTCCAACAGACAATTGAAAAGCTGGCTCTACCATTTCTCCGCAACATGAATCAAGTTTCATGCTCAAACCAGGTCATGTCAGTTCCTAACTATGAGTATGGGGGCTATAGTCATATATACCAATGAAAATCACAGGTGTATACCTTGCAGCAGCCTTCGGGATGGCATACTTGCTACATGAGCTAACGCATGGCGATGGAAACGAAAATTGTATGTTCATAGATGCGCGCGATTCGCACGGTCGGACGCCGCTATCGTGGGCGGCGGCGAGTGGGCACGAGGCGGTCGTGAAGCTACTCGTTGAGCGGGACGACGTCGAGGCTGACGCTAAGGACAACGACGGTTGGACGCCGCTATTGTGGGCGGCGGTGAGGGGGCACGAGGCAGTCGTGAAGCTGCTCGTCGAGCGGGACGACATCGAGGCTGACGCCAAGGACAACGAGGGCCAGACGCCGCTGTCGTGGGCGGCGGCGATGGGGCACAAGGCGGTCGTGAAGCTGCTCGTCGAGCGGGACGACGTCGAGGCCGACTCCAAGGACAACGACGGCCGGACGCCGCTGTCGTGGGCGGCGGAGATGGGGCACGAGGCGGTCGTGAAGCAGCTCGTCGAGCGGGAAGATGTCGAGGCCGACTCCAAGGACAGCGGCGTCTGGACGATGCTGTCGTGGGACAACCACGGCCGAACGCCGCTGTCGATGGCTGCGGAGAAGGGGCACGAGGCGGTCGTGAAGCTGCTCGTCGAGCGGGACGACGTCGAGGCCGACGCCAAGGACAACGATGGCCGGACGCCGCTGTCGTGGGCGACGACGATGGGGCACGAGGCGGTCGTGAAGTTGCTCGTCGAGCGGGACGACGTCGAGGCCGACGTCGAGGCCGACGCCAAGGACAACCACGGCCGGACGCCGCTGTCGTGGGCTGCGGAGAACGGACACGAGGCGGTCGTGAAGCTGCTCATCGAGCGGGACGACGTCGAGGCCGACGCCAAGGACAACGTCGGCCGAACGCCGCTGTGGACGGCGGCGGACATGGAGCACGAGGCGGTCGTGAAGCTGCTCATCGAGCGGGACGACGTCGAGGCCGACGCCAAGGACAACGACGGCCGAACGCCGATGTGGACGGCGGCGGACATGTAGCACGAGGCGGTCGTGAAGCTGCTAGGATCACATATTAAAGACCGACATTAACTTTTTATATTTGCAGAACCTCGTCCCCACCCACCCTTAGTACTAGCCTTCTTCTTCTATATAACGAGTGGTGAATTAAATGATTATTCTAATTTATAATCAATGAGCACCTAGGGGTACAATACCAGTTGAGAATAGAGAGGATGTTTGTCGTACATGTATATACGTGCTTGAATTCCCCGAGTATTTGCCTCTCGTGACATGATGGCAAATGAGGCATCACTCAGCTTATGCCAATATCAAATTATCATTTTCAATCTAGATCCCAGCCTATACCGACCCCAAACACACACAGCACGCTAATTCCGGCCTTGCCAGAAAGCAGACGCTCAATAAATCATTCCTCGTTACTCGTAAATCCACAGGTCCTTCCCTCGTCGCCGCCTTACGCCTGGGCATCCAGCGGCTTGCGCGCCCACACGCGTCTCGTGTAATGGTAGATGTGCAGGCCGTTCTGCCCCTCCGTCAACTCCCTCCTCACCTTGGCGACATACACCCTAACCTGCTCGGCGGTCCACGGCTGCGGCTCGCCATACTTGGTGAGCAGCCACATGGCCCAGCCCTCGAGGCCGGAGCGCCAGTGCACGCTGTTGACGCGGCCGGCGTCCTTGTAGACGGGGTGCTTGGGCCACGCGCCGATCGGGCACTTGTACAGCTTCTCGTGGACGTCGGTGAAGCCGGCCCTGGCGATCGCGTCGCGCATCGTCGTCTGCGTGTTCAGCGGCCGGCCGGCCTGCTCGGCGCAGCGCAGGAAGGTCGCGCCCCAGCCGGCGAGCAGCGAGGCCGCGGGCAGCGAGCCGTCGTCGGAGAGGACGCGCACGTCGAGCTCGACTTGTTCGATCCAGCCACCGGGGGCGAGGTTGCTGGAGCGCAGGACGTGCTGGTCAGTGGATGTTGGGGGGAGTGTCTGCGACGGAGTGAGGGCTCACTCGTAGCAGCGACGGTACAGCGCGTCCCACTCCTCGGGCGTGAAGGCGCCGAGAAGGAGACGCATGTGGATCAGATCGAACTTGTTGCGCCAGGTCCAGTCCTGCGTGATGTCGTCGACCTCGAAGACACAGTTTGGCGGGACCCAGGTTGCCGGCGGCGGGTAGAGGTCGACTCCATGAATGGTGGCTGGAGCATGTCAGTACATGATCGAGGTCGGCGCAGATGGGACGGCGCGCTTACTGCCGGGGAACCTGTCCGCTACCTCAATAGCCCAGGTTCCGTCGCCGGTGCCGAGATCAATGATGTGCTGCGCGGTGTCGGGGATCGGCGAGCGGAAGAGCGTATTCGTCTCCTGGCTATCCAGGATCTGATACAAGAGATGGCCGGCCTCCATCGTCTCAAACTGCTGTTCATCGGACGGACCCCAATACTTGTCCTCCCTCACGGTCTGGTAACGTCTTCCGTTCTCTATGTACCCCGCATACATCGACGAGGCAATCGACGTCGTCTCGCTGCTCTGGTCAGCATCGCGCATGTCACATCGCTGACCCACTTGGCTCTCATGCCAGACGCGTGGAGCACTCACGATTGGGTGTCATCACCGCCATATGCCGAGTCCTGGTCATCCTTCACGCAGGTCAGCGGAGGCACATCCCGACGTCGTCGCTCATCTCACTCACAGCCTCTACAACGCCATCCTCGGGCAGCGGCTCCTGCGGTATAGCGGGCGTCTCGCTCGCGGGCGATTGTGAGCCTGTCATGACGGCTCCGATGTGCGAGGGATCGAAGTGCCGGTCCGACAGTTGGTAGTCCGAATGGGCAGGTGGATGTGAGACGTCGCATTGTGGCTGCCACGCGGTCTGCAAGGAATGCCTTCAACGCTCCGATCCCGAGACCCAGGTTCTGTGTCGGGAGGTGTGTCGGGAGGATGTTGGTGTTGGATGTTGGAAGTTGGATGTTGGATGTTGGTTTCAACAATGTAACAACATCTGCGAGAAATGGCAAAATGAGAAGCCACAACGGCCACACGATAATATGATAAGGTGCTGATGCTGAGGAGAAGCAGGAGACATTGCGCCCATGCGCTCGCTGTATCATGTATGCAGGCGCGGTAGCCGTGTTGAGATGTTTCTGACAGACACGGACACTTTTATTCTCAAATCGTCTAGAAAGGAGCTTTTTAATCATAACTAACAAGCCTTATGACATTTAATTTTATCACTTGGAGTTTTAAATATAAATTAACCTTATTTATGTACTAGGTAATAAATAGTCGGGCAGTAGGGCACTATGAGGAGCGTGTCCATCTGTTTTAAAGGGAAAATGAATTAGTTAGGCGTATAAGATAAGATTTACTTGTAGAATGCCTTAATGCTTGCTTACATAATATAATATAATATAATATAATATAATATAGTACTAGCTAAGCGAGCCAGCCAGAGGAGACGGTGTCTAGACGGGGCGGGCGGGGAATACGGGATCCCCTCGCGGTCCGTTCCTTCCTCCCGGTCCGTTCCTTCTTTCCTCCTCCTCCTCCTCCTCCTCCTCCTCCTCCTCCCAGGGCTATAGGGGATCCATCCACCGTTCACTTACCGCCTCACTCCATCGCCTCGCCTAGTAAGCACGACCACGATCACGACCACGACCACGAGGAGGCCAAGCAGACAACTGTCGTGTTCTCAGGAGATGGCCTTACTAGTTGACGTATGTACATATATATGTACGTACACATGTACATACTACGTATGTATGTACGTATAAACCCTCTCCTTGTCCACTGCCACTGCAGAGTACTGGCCCACTGCGAAGGACGGCATAATGTTGTACTGTACCATGCTCCCTTCGAGGAGTGATACGAGCGGCAACACCATGCCAATACATAGTGGGGTCGCTCATCCCTCCTCCCCCCTCTTTCTCCCCCTCCCCCCACCATAGATGGCGCTGTAGAAATACCTCTCCACCCCCAAAACCCAACCGCGTCCCGACACTCTGTCTTCCAACCAACAGGGAACCCTCATATCAGAGTTTTCACATCCATCACATCCCATCTCGTCTCCGAGCTCCTGGGTCCTCAATCTCATCATCCCAATCACCTCCCCATCACATCGCCGACCATGGCCGCCACGGTCCCCACGCGCGTCCTCGCCGGCGTCACGATCCCCGACACGCCACTAATCACGAAGGCGCTCGCGTTCGCGCGCGCGCACTCGGACGACTTCGCCTACAACCACGTCGTGCGGTCGCTCCTCCTCGGCTTCATCATCGCGGGCAAGCTCGAGGCGCTCGCCGGCCGCGACGTCGAGGCGCACGCCGTCGCGGCGCTGCTGCACGACATCGGCTGGGACCCGACGGGCGAGCTGGTGTCGCGCGACAAGCGCTTCGAGGTCGACGGGGCGGATGCGGCGCGCGCGTTCCTGCGGCGCGAGGCGCCCGACTGGGACCGCCACCGCCTGCAGCTCGTGTGGGACGCCATCGCGCTGCACACAACGGGCTCGATTGTGTTCCACAAGGAGGCCGAGGTGCAGGCGTGCAGCTATGGCATCTGGGCCGACTTCCAGGGGCCGGATCGCGTGCCGGGCGGGCTGCTGACGTGGGACGAGTACGGTGCCGTCGTGAGGGAGTTTCCGCGGCTGGGGCTGATGGAGGGGCTCAAGAAGGTGATGTGCCATATTTGCGTGACGAAGCCCGAGACGACGTATGATAATACGGTGGGCGAGTGGGGGGAGAAGTATGTCGAGACGTATAGCAGGAAGGGCAAGTTGACGCAGGACTTGCTGGACACCTGTGATCTGGATAGCAGGGATCCATAGAGTTCATGGCAGGATGTACTGGCACTGTATCTAGGTTGTCGTTGTCGATGTTGTCGATGGCTTGTCTATACAGTGGATATGGATATCGTCGATATTAAGGCTGCTATCTGTCTCGTGGCACACTGACTCTTCTGGTTGATCGATCAAGGCCATATATATAATATATATATATATGTATATGCCTTTTCGATATTTCGTACGTCCACCTGCAAATGACGGACGGCATGATATTCATTCTTGTCACGTGGTAACTCTGGGAGTCTATCAGCCATCTAGACTTAGGAACAGCCAAACAGGCCTTCTAAGCGTCTTATTGAATGTATATATGATATAGAGAAGAAATAATAAGCCTATCTTTTTATCATGGTTCATTTAAATTTAAAATTTAAACCCTAGAATCTAATCTCTAGTCTTGAAATTCTCATCTTGTTATATATACATTTTCGCTAGATATATTCTGAAATCTAACAAAATACCCAAATTCCATATTTCGCCATCCTAAAGTGGGATAGACACCTAGAAAAATTCCTACGTATACTAGAATATGCTTACAATGATGACAACTCTCATCTACGCAGCTAGACAGCTTCAATTGGGTGTAATAAACAAAATTGCTGATCATCGTGGGTCGTCACCGAGCCTCATCGTCTCATCGCACCTGCATTATGATATCGAGTTGCGATGTGGGCCGTGCGCCCTCCCAAAGTAAACAAACCGGCCATATCTACCATCGAGCTTCTCTCCCTCTTCCTCTTCCTCTTCATCCACATATCAACAACAACAACAATTCAATTCTTCGACAACAACTCTATCAATCCAATCCAATTCTTACGACTTATATCGTAATTCAACAAGCTGCTTTTTATACCATTTGAACTTCCAAACGCGCTCAGAGCTCCCAAGGCGACGGAATCAACATCGACAGCCAACATAAACAAACCTTGGACAACATCTATCTTCAACCAAACCGAACCTCACAACGACACAACCCGCACAACACAACCCAACGGTGAGTGGCCCCAATGGCTACCTCATCCAACTCGAGGCATCACTCTCGATTGATCCGTGAGATGGCTCGAGATCTCAACAGACACGAGCACTCCTGCGCGTCCTCGACCGGCTCTCAGCACGGCACCGTCAGCGACGACTCGACCATCGACTTCGACCCCGAGAACGAGGCCATCATGTCCACGCGTCAAATGGACTACGACTTCTCCCAGAAACTCCCCGAGATCCGCGACACGGCGAAGAAATATGGTCGCTGGAACGGCGGCAGACAAATCACCAACGATTTTGTCATCAACACATCGGCCATCGGACGCGCCTTCCCCGACTTCTCTCAGGGCGGCAGCTCCGACGAGAGCTCCTTCCACGTCGAGGTCGGTCGCGGCCCAAAGACGAAGACGAAGCAACAGCAACGCGTACCCGGCAGACTGCCGCGCCCCGAATACTCCGACAACATTGATTCCCCCGTCGTCAACTTCGGCGACTTCAAGATCTTGAGCACGCCTCCCCATAAGGGTCAGGTAGGCGGCCAAGTCAAAGCTACGCGACAGGACTCTCTTCGCGGCAGTGCCAGAAAGGAAGGCGGCCAGAACAAGCGCTCCTCCTCCACCTCCACACCTCAGAAGGAGAACATCCCTCCTCCACCAAACCCATCGTCGGGCAGAAGGATGCCAGACTACGTCTCTGGAGCTACGCGCTCTTCCAGCGGAGAGCAGCGCCGTACCCTTGCAGAGATCCACGCTCGTGTTACAGACGAGTCGGATGCTTCGTTTGTCAGTGATGACCGGCCGGCCACTGTCACCTTCCAAATGAAACAGTCGCGATTCTCCAATGCCCAACCCAAGGGCTCACCTCTCTCGGCCGTCCACAATATCCCGCAGCAACAAGTCAAGGATGCTCTGGTCGATGCTCTGTCAAGACATCGCGATGCACCGCAGGAGACACCATGTCGAGCATCTCGACCACAAAATAATACCACGCAGAATTCGAATACTGTGAATCAGACAAACCAATCATTCCTTCTTCCAAACATGCCAGACCTGTCTGAGCTTGTTTCGGGAACTTTCAAGGATGGTGCACCAGTGTTCTCACGCAATGGTAAGCCTCAGTCCCGCTTTGCTTCTGGCTCTGGCAAGACGCCACCAAAGCCAGTGCACACCCTATTGGATAGTGTCCCTGTCCCGGATGAGGAGAAAGCCATCTTCATCTCATTGCAGCTTCTTCAAGACAAGGTTGCAATGCTGGAGATGGAAAAGGCCGATGCTCAAAGGATCGCGCAAGAGTTGCAGCATGATAACTATCAACTTCAATCTGAGAACGCTCAGCTTCAGAGGCATCGCAGATCAGATAGTGCACTGGGAATGGCGGATAGTGGCAGCGATGGAGAGTATGCGCAGGACAACAAGAAGCTCATTGCTGAGAAGACCAGTAAGTACATCCCTTCGCAACCTTCAACAACCCGTTCACCAGTTAATTTCTTTCAGAACTTGAAGCACAACTCAAATCTTTGAACGCTCGCTTAATCGAGAGCGAGCGCATTTCTTCTAACCAAGAATTACGTCTCAAGGATATCTCCTTCGAGCGTGACCAGGCTGTCAAGCAGCTTGCTGAGGCGTACTATACGACTGAACAATTGCAGTCTGACAATGAGCTTCTTCAAAGAGAGAATGGCGAACTGAAGCTTCACCTTGCGCGCCTCAATACCGACTTCGAGGAGAATACTCGTCAGTTGAAGCACAAGGAGAATGATCATCTTCGAAGAGAGAATGGCGAACTGAAGCTTCAGCTGGCGCGTCGCAATACTGACTTCGAGGAGAACACCCGTCAGTGGAAGCACAAGGAGACTGATCTCCGCGATAAACTCAAGCGACGTGATGCAGCTGTCAGTGAGATGCGAGAGATGACACAGGAGCTCCAGCAGAGCCGCAGATCTGTCAAGTCTCGCAAATCTGAGGTTCAGCCTGAACCCACTCCCAAGGATTCTGGAAGTGCCCGTCCAGCAACTCGTGGCCGTGTGTCCATTGGACAAGCAACGGTTCAGCAAGAACAATCTCAACGTCAGAGATCGCGATCAAGGTCGCAGGCTCGTCGCATCAGCAACACTCAAAGCATGGCGGCCAACTCTTATGTCGAGCCAGAGTCATTTGACATTCCTCCACCCCGAAATGTGAATGATGAGTGTGACGCCAGCGATGAGGGCTCGTTTGATGATACTACCAAGACTATTCATATGGACATCAACCTCAAGGCCGATGAGGATAGAACTCAAGGCTCCAACTATTCCAGCATCCTTGGCCATGGCGAGATGGATCGTCTTCGTGAAATGCTAGCCCATGAGCGATTCAGGATGGCGGAGATTGAGGCAGGACGACCAGATCCTGATGGCGATGACACTGCCATGTCTGTCAAATCTGCCAAATCAGGAAGATCAGTGCGATCTGTGCAGTCAACTTCTGGAAAATCCACCAAGGGTCTAACAGGTATTCTCAAGAACCGTAACCCTCAAGATCAGGATGATACTGGACGCTTGAGCGTCAAGTCTGTTGGAAAGGCTGATCAGGATAATACTTCCCGATCAATTGCCTCGCACACACGCCGTCACTCAGAGACTTCGGTTAAGGCTCGAGCTATCACCCGTCAGATCACATCCGACGAAATGACTTCGGCTTTCATCATTCCGGACATTACATTGAACGGAGTCATGAATGGTGCTCAGCACCCAGTGCTCTCCCCTAAGGCTAAGAAGGTCTTAAATACTCTCTGCCAGCATAATGGCGGCAACTGCACCGTTTGCACGCGCGTTACCTCATTTGATAACAACACATCTAAGGTTCAGGTGAAGCAAACCATTCGCGTTGAGAAGCCTGTTCCGGTTTCTGAGCGCATGCCAGTCGCAGGCCCATACGAAGATGAACCAACTATGCGTCCATCTGTCCGTCCCGGACTCGCTCTCGCCACAGTCATGAAGGGTCTTGAGGACGAGCTTGCTCACTTGAAGATGGAGCTGGCTCAGTATCAAGCTGTATACACCAAGCACGACCCCTCTCTCAGCCTACGCAAACGCAAGGCTGTCAAGGCAAAGATCGAGCGTTTACTCAAGGCCATTGACATCAAGGCTGATCAGATCTATGCCCTCTACGATGTTCTTGAGGGACAGAAGCAGAGTGGTCAAGAGCTTAGTGAGAAGGAGGTTGAAGTTACTCTTATGGACATTGGCATCGATGTGGATGCCTTGAAGAATGAGTCGGCAGAAGCTGGCACGCAAAACACACAAAATGAGCAAGGAGATAGTGATGTGGACTCCGAGCTCGACCTCCCATGGGAGGGTATTGAAGATACCACCGGTTCGCACAGCGTCAATGGAAGACGCCGCAGCTGGGCCGCCTAGATTATGTTGAAGACTATTGCATTGCACGGCGTTTGGGAAGAAAGGCTTGTTGGATTACGAGTGGTGTTTTGTTGGATTATGGGACGTCGATGTGCGACCTGAATTGCACAACAGGCGTTTTCGTCTGGGTACTTTTGTTTTCGGATTGAATGGTCCGATTCTTTATGGATTGTATGATTGGATTGTGGGATTTTACTTTTGGCTACGACTGGCTGAAGACGGAACGCATGGACGCTTGCAGAAGCTCACGACTTTCACTAAGCTTCCTCTTTACACACCAAACATGAAAGCCGGCATTGATCTCTTCAGTGCTTCGGTACTGGGTTGCAGTCTGTCGGCTTTCATCAGATGTATACCTCGACAAGCACGGCTGGCGATATCGGCGTCTGGCTGATGATATTGATCTCCTCGCTTCTTCGGGAGTGGGTTGCAGTCTATCATCGGCAACGATATCGCGGCTCTCGAGATGGATATGGCATTGATTCCTCACTTCGGTGGGTTGTAGTCTGCCATCCGCTGATTCTCGCAGAGAGGTACACTTGGCATGGGTGAGTGGGAGTGGGCTGCGTGGAGGTGGAGAGATGCGACGGGGTGTGTGGAGCGGGTGGGTGCGGAGTGGACGGCATTGATTCCTCGGAGCTCGCGATCCGGGTTGTAGTCTGCTTGTTCGGAAGTGTCTGGTTGCTCCGGCCTGGTCTCTGATCTCTGGGGGTGCGTTGCAGTGGCTGAGGTTTCGTTTTGGTTGGCCGTGGGCTGAGTGCCTGAGGGGGACGGTTTTTGTAATGAGTAATGAATGAATGACTGACTTTGATTGATGTTGGGGGTTTGAAATGGATATGTGATGACTTGATGTTTGTGAAGTGACGCACTTACTATACGTTCTATAATGCATATGTGATGGTCTGGTGAGCAGGAGGGGAGGAAATCATGAGGTATTGAGATATCAGTTTTGCTGTGGAACATCTATGGAGACTCTGCATGAGAGGGAAGAGGCAAGAGCGTGAAGCATTGAAATCAGCGCATCATTTCTCAGACGGACTCTAAACGAACAGCTAATGACTACCACAGACAGGAACACGAACACGCGTGGGTATCTATCTATCGTACACCTTACCCCATCCGACCTTTGACGCCATGCAGCCTTCGCATCCCTATCCTCCCATCCCACCCCATCCCATCCCATCCCCTCCTCCCCCCTCGGCAGATTCCAGATCCCCGAACTCCCCCCTCACCGCGCCTCCACGGCCCCAGCGACGCGCTCGAGAAAGGCGTTGAACTCGCGCAGCCGCCTCAGGAGGCCGCCGCCGTGCGAGGCGGTGCTTGCGAGGGCGGAGGTTTGGGTGAGGAGCAGGGGGAGGGGGAGGGGGGTGGGGGAGGTCTTGCTGGTGCTGGTGCTGGCGCTCGCGTCGCAGCCGAGGGAGGCGGCGAGGGCGATGGAGTGGAGGGAGGTGGAGAGGGTGGTTAGGGTCTGTGGTGGCGTTAGCGTTGGCTCTCTCTCTCTCTCGCGCTTCGCTGTCGTGCATTTGGATCCGTAGATCAGGCTGGATCGCTATGTGTTTTCCCCATAGATAGACAGAAGAAGATTTGGATATCACAGCAGGCCGCAATTGGGGCGGGGAAAGGAAAGAAGGTGCAAATGGAAAGATGGAAGAAAGGAGAATCTCCGTACCTCGTTCTCCCTCCCCTCCTCCTCGTGCCGTATCCTCACCCCATCCATCCGCAGCGCCACCCTCTCCCTCTCCCGTCGAATCCTGAGCAACTCGGTCCTCAACTCGATCTTCTCCCTCACCGCGGCCCTCACGCGCTTCCGCGTCGCATACTCCGCGTCGAGACTGATCGTCACCTCCATGAGCTTCCAGCGCAGCTCCTCGCCCCACGCCTCCACCGCGCGCAGTTTCGTCCGATACTCCCGCCGCTCCGCCACCGACCCCTCCTCCTCCGCCCGCAACGCCCCCTGCTCCAGACTCTCCAGGGCCGAGGCAACGGTCTCCTCGCACATCTGCCCGAGGACGTCGACGGCGTTGACGCCGCTGCGGCTGGGGAACGGGACGATGCTGGCGAGGTCGTCATCCGAGTCCTGTGCGCCGCGCGTCATGCGGTAGGCCGTTACGGGGATCACCTCGTTGGAACGTGGCCCTGTGGTTTTCTTGTCCTTCTTGGGCGCGGATTTCTTGGGCGCTTGGGATTTCCGGCCTTTTGGCGCGCGTTGACGCGCCGGTGATGCTTTGGTGCCTGCAGGCAGGCGCTTGCCGCTGGAAGGGCGCTTTGTGCGCGTTTTGGTGGGGGCGGCCTTGGTGGCGGTGTCATCTTCGACCGCGCTCTCCAAGTCTTCATGCTCCTCGGCTGAGCTTTCGTCCGAATTTTCCGCTTGCGAGGCGATGAGAGAGCTCTTTCTGCGCCGGCGGGACTGGAGTTGTTTCGCTGCTTCTGCATCGGGGATCTCGGAGGCTTCTTCTTGTTTCTCTTCCTCTTCCTCTCGCTCGGGTTCGGGCGACACCTCGATGTCGGAGTATGTCTCCGCAAGGGATTTATGCGGTTGATCGGGCGAGAGCTCGTCGATCTCATCCTCCTCTTCCTCCCGCCTCCGCAAGCGGGGCGTTGTTGTAGACGGTGCGGGCGCCCTCTCAAGTTCCGGCGATGCTCTGGTATGCATAGCCTCCGGCTGCGGACCCCTCATCGTCCTCCTGCCTCTTGCGGTTGTAGGAGTCGAAGGCAGCGCACCAGCAGCGACAGGCAGAGGTGTAGGTGTCGTCAAATCATTTTGTAATCGCTGCACACTCGCAGGCGCTGGCTCAGCACTCAGCGCCTGCCGCCGCCCACTACCCGGCGCATGCCGTGGACTCTCGGTAACTTCCTCCGGCACATCTATCCTCCTCCGGGACCGCAAGCTTCGCGATTGTTGTGAAGATAGCTGCGTAATATCGTTATTGACTGACGAGAGTTCATCGACCTCGAGCGTTGCGCGTTCAGGTGTCGTCACTCGTTCCTGCATCGGCAGTTCCGGTTCTTTGACTGTGACGCGCACATCCGCCGATGCATCATGCCTCTGTGCATCTCCGACCACATCACCAACACGTTGTCTTTTCTCCCCCGCATCAGTAGTCGCATCCGCGGCCCTCTTCCTTCCTCTCCATCTCCCCCTCGTCGCCGGTGTTCGCGCAGCCTGCACCGGACTTGGTGTATTCCCGCTCCTCGTCGTCCTTGCTGGGACTGGCTGCGCAGGTGGCGCCGGTGCAGCAGGGAGTGTGAAGCCGAAATCGACATCCCCAGGCGAGCGGGTTTGCGCGCCGCGTAGGCGCTGGCGACGGGCTGCTTCGCGGTCTGTAGAGACGTCAATAGATGCAATGGATTTGTATACACATTTGCTCTGTGTGGTAATTGAAGGGATACTCACTCGTTGCCATTGTTGATGTTGACGGTGGAAGTTGATGAGATGGATAAGTGGGAGGAGGACGCGTTTGTTTGTGGGGGACGCGCCGTGCGTGGGTAGGCGCGGATGTTGCCGAATGAAGACGACTGTGCTATCATCGAGCGAGATCTCGAGACCTCAAACATGTGATATGTTAAAAAACAACGCGCGGGTTCTAATCATTTCTTAATTGCTCAGAACTATAAATTTTATTATCACGATTATGCAGAATATGCCATATAGACCTGAAGTCCTAGATTAAATTTAAAGAGGAAAGAAGGAAAGAAGGAAAGGAGAGTAAAAAACCCTTAACATATGGCATATCATTATCATATCTCAGGGCAGTCACAAACGTTTTGAACGTCACTTTTTGACTGCTCCTTCCTTGAGTTCCTTATGATAATTTGCATGACAGCTCGGACAATTGCCGAAAATCAAAAGATCAAGCCGAAGACACGAAATTCCGGCATCTACCTACAGCACAACCTACAACCAGAATCACCCGTATCAACGAATTCTCTTGTTATCACTTATGCGTGGCGGAGAACTCAACATGGCCCCTTCAAAGCCAAAGTGCCTTATGTATTTGACCGGGTCTGTACGAAGAATTTCCCAATTTCCCACCAGTCTATCTCCTACACTCCTAACTGTTACTGAACCCCTTTTAGACAGCACAACACCGTCCCCGATGCGTCTCTCGTATCAGAAATCACACATGTCGCGCTGGCCTTCATGACTCCCGCCCTCTTCAACCAGCCCGATCCCTCATCTGCCTCCTTCCCCCTCTTCACCTCAGTCGAGGCCGTCCGCTCGAAGTTTGCGGCGAACACTCAGGTCATGGTAGCTATTGGGGGGTGGGCTGACACGGCGGGCTTTTCTGTTGGCGCCGCTACACAGCAGAGCGGCTGGCTGTTTGCGCAGAATATTAAGGAGATGCTTGCAAGAACGGGCGCGGATGGTAAGACGGTATTCTTCTCTAACCTGATGAGACTTTCTAAGAGATTATAGGTGTCGATATCGACTGGGAATATCCGGGGTGAGTCGCATATGCATCGTATACTGCAAGAAGCACACCTAAGTGTACCACAGCGGCAATGGCGAGGACTACAAGCAAATCCCCAACGCCGAAAAGGCCTGGGAAATTGATGCATATCCGCAGCTTCTGTTAGAGATCCGCTCTGCCCTTGGTCCTGGCAAGCTCATCTCAGCGGCCATTCCCGGTCTAGCACGAGACATGATTGCGTTTTCCAAGGACAACATTTCCAAGATCAACGAGTCTCTGGATTTCTTCAATATCATGACTTATGACCTGATGAACCGAAGAGACTACGTCACAAAACACCATACTGGCCTGGAGGCATCTCTTGAGTCCATCGAAACATATCTAGCCAATGGAGTTCCCCCACACAAGGCACTCCTCGGCTTCGCCTTTTACATCAAGTGGTTTAAGATTGTCCCCGGACAGACTTCCAAGGAGGGCCCGATTGGTCTGCGAACCGTTCTGATGGAAGACCCCACCACAGGCGCCGACCTCGGGCAATCCGGGGCGTTCGCATGGGCGGACGAGGTCCCAGAATCACTCGTCTCGTCGTTCGATAGATCCATGGAGCACGGCCGCTACGATGAGCGCCACAAAGGACACTATTTCGTCGACGAGATGGAAGACATCTTCTGGTCGTGGGACACGCCGGAGGCGCTGCTGAAGAAGTTCCCAGCTATTGTGCAGAGCAGAAAATTAGGCGGGGTATTTGCATGGGGACTGGGTGAGGACGCGCCGGATTGGGAACATCTCAAGGCCCTGACGGCTGGGTTCCAAGAGGCGGTAGGTGGAGATGAGGGGGTGTGATCCCGAGGGGGACCCACGAGTTCGAGTATGTACTTGCCGAACACTGCTCTCACTCAAGAAACGGCGTCAGCTTTCATAAGAGCCCCATGTTCGCAGAATCCTCTTCTCCATTTCCATCAGGATGAGAACCCTCATCTTCTCGTATCGACTGTAAGACGGAGCTTGGCTGGCATTGGCAATGTGTGGTGTATCGGCCGGCCTAGATATCTCGGGAAGTTGGGGGGCTAGAAAGAGCAAATGCAGGGCCTAACGAAGAAATTACGCAGTAAAATCATCAAAATGGCAGACAGTAATGATGGGATATCGAAAGTCCTCCAACGATAGAATAAGTGTAAATACCGGTGAGATCTTCCAACTTTTCATCCTCATCTCCTCGATCCAACTCAAAGCAAGCAAAGCCCTCAGGCTCCAACATTATAGCTTCCCCTCAAACTTCTCATACCATCTTCATAATGTATATCTCAATCGTCCAGACTCTTGCTGCTTTCACTGCAACCGCTACTCTGGTATCTGGCGCCACCCGTCCCAAGGCCAACGAATACCAGGACGGAAACTGGTACTTCCATTTTTTTTCTCATTCCTCTATTCCCCATTTCATCGCCCCTCTCTCCATCCATTCCCCTCTCCTCCTTTTCTCAGTTTATTCCCATTCTAGCCACCCCTGTTCACAGCCAAACATAGAACTACTGCCACAACAGCTTCGACCTCAACGACGTGACCATGAGGGACACCACCCCCTCCGTCTACTTGACCCGCGGCTCCGGCACCGACACTGTCAAGAACGACCAAATGGATGGCGTATGACGGGAAGACGGGCAATGGTGGGAGCTGCACAGGAACGCGACTGACGAGTAACTGGCCTGATGGATGTGTTAACCTCGATACGCATATTGCGGCAAGCGCATCAGATGCATGCGTTTGATCCAGCGCTAAGAGCCTTTGGTGATGGGTTTGGATATGGGAAGCGAGAGACATTGGAGGCGGGATGGAGGGAGTGTGCCTGTGAGGGATTGAGTGAGGGATTGAGTGTGGGATTTTGCAGGACGATGTCTATATTGCGCTTCTCGACTGGCAATCCATATATTCTATTCCACCCTGTGTCCCTAGCCCATCTCGAACTCTAATCAGCATCCCGTGGCTAAGGGGCTGACTGCTCTAAATACCATGTCTCAGTGACTGGATTCGATAAACCCCTACATCTACATATGTCCTCTCTCCTCTCAAACTGCACACCTCCTCTGCTCCCCTCCCCTCCTCCACTGGACTACGCAGACACGCACGCGGGCAAAGAGAGAGATAAATGTAAAGGGTGAAACGAATCGTCGCGACCACCGAAAAAGCAAACGCTTCACGACCACGACGTCAGAGGGCCCTAATCTTCGATCTCGGAGCGGGCGCGAGGATGCAAGCGCGGAGCTTGCATCGTTTTGGTTCGCCCGTTCCTGTTTGTCTGCGCGTGGAGAAGGCGCGGTGGGGGTGGGGGCAGTAGAAATAGGAAATAATGGAAATGCGCAACTTGGAGACGAAGGAAGACATGTGGCACGCGGCAATGCATAGCATATCTTGTATTTCGTATTTCTGGCGGCGAGACGCCCACGCGCTGGAGCCAGGGCCGTCTCGGGAGCCGTATGCGAGATCTAGGGACAAGGTGTAGTCTATTCACCCCCTCGCAAGCCTCGCGGCCATAAACCGACTCACTCTCTTCGGCTGCCCATCCTCGCCCACCCACTCCTCATCCAAAATCGTCCCGTCCTCTGCAATATTCTCCTGCTTTCCAAACCCACCCTCTCGCTGTATCATCCGGTTCCGCACCCTGTGGTACTCCGCCACGACCTCCTGCTGCAACAGCGCCGGGTCCAACTCATCCGGCTCGGCCACACTGTCAGGCACGACAGACGCTCGCTCGACGACTTGCGGCGCCAGCGTCGCGTTTGCGGGGCCCGTAGGCACGGTTCTCTCGCTGCGCGGCTCCACGAAGGTGGGTGGCAGAAATGCTGGCATTGGCGCGGCGGCCTGGCGGGAGGATTTGAATTTTGAGACTTTCTTTGCGGTGGGCGGCGCTGGCGCTGCGACTGAGGCAGGTGGGGCGCGCTCGATGATGTCACTGATAGGTGCTGGGATGGTGGTGGGCTTCGGGCGGACTGGGAGGGCGGATTGAGGGACTTGCGGGGGAGGAGAGATGTCGATGTCTTCTGAAAAGCGGACGCCTTTCTTCGCCTTCTTCGCCAGTTTCTCTGCGTCCTTCTTATCCTTCTTCTCTGCAGCGCTCTGCAGTTTCGCCGCGGCATCGATGGCTTCTTGCGTAATTTTAATCTGTGCCACCCCCGCTTCCGGCGTGGATTTCTCAAGAGATACGTCCGCGGGCGGCTTGGGGCCGAGATTCATCATACCCCTTACCCCTAACTTCTCCTCTAACTCACGCATGCGTTGATGTACCTTCTCATCCACCACCTGTCTTGTCGAGCGGCCGTATGCATCCTCGTCGTCGTCATCGTCATCGTCGCTGAATTCGTCATCGTACCCCTCATCCTCGTCAGACCACTCGCTGCCGGACTCGAGCTCGAGCTCCGCGACCACGGCGCCAATTTCAGACATCCCGTACTGTAGCATTTCCTTGCGCATCTGGGCATCTTCTGCCGACTCGTTGCTGGGGACAATGGGCGCATCGGCACCGTTGGAGGGAAGGGGGCGATTCTGGGATTTGGCGATCGACATGATTTCTTCAATACGTTTGGAGGTCTTGGACTGCTGGTTATCGGGGCCGGGTTTGGTGCCGGCGGTGAAGGAGACGCCTTTCCTTTGGCTCTTGGCTGCTGAGGGAGTTGAGATCGTATCTTCAACCTCCAACTCTACTACCTCTTTTACCGAAGGCTCCGCTGGCTCCGGGATCGTCTTAGTATCTTCATTCAGCTCCATAGACTCGGCGTCTTCTTCCTTTTGCGACTTCAGAGATTTCCCTGCAAGTTCAGCCATATCTTCCTCCGTAACCCCAGCCTGCCGTAGAACATCCATTAGTTGCCCCTTCTGCGTCCCGGGCGTGCTGGCTTTCCAAGAGACCACATTTCCCTCCTCATCCAACTCCTCTGTAATCTCCGTCAATGGCAAGCCTTCTTCGTCCCTTGTGCCCTCCTCCAAATCCTCTGTCACCATCCCCACTTTCTCCAATTTGTCCTCCGCAGCGTGCAGCTGCTTTTCCGTCGTCTTCACATTCTGCGACACGTAGTCAATTCGTCTGTCCAGCAAGTTGACGACTTGGTCAGCGCTCCGCGGCGCTGATTTTAGGTAGAGGATGTCGTCGATTTCAACAAGCGTGACGAGCTGGCCGTTGAAGTCCCGGCCGATGGCGAGAAGGTCGTCGGTCGTGGGGGCAGGGACGGATTGGATCTCTTCCTTGAGACCCTCGTACTCCGCGGACCACAGCTGCCATGTCTGGAGAGCTTTGCGGAGTTGTGCGACTTGGGTTTCGAGGAGGAGACGGTGGCGCTCAAGGTCGATGAGGGTGCTGTCATTCATCGGTTGTGCCATTTCGAGTGGTGATAAATATATAGATTTGGGCGGCACGACTGGCCTCTGCTGAAGGATGTATTTTCGATTTCCCAGAAGAAATTTGAAATTTGAAGTGAAATCGGAGGGAAATTATGTGATTAGTACTATTACATCAGTAAAGCCGTCGAGCTGAAAACGTCAAGTGTCAGTGGAAACAATAAATTTCCGTTCAGCCTCGATGCTTAGTCACCCCCGCATTTCGGGCCAGCCTCGTTCTCAGCCTCATATTCAGCCTCATCATATTTCGAGGCTTCGAGCCACACCACAACCACAACCACAATATCCACGAGCTCATGCCAACATCAATAATCCGAGTTCGACATCTCTGAAAACAAATCCCAGCCCAAATTCTACTCCTCCTGCTCGTCCGTATCCTCGAGTCGTCACGCACAAACAGCGCCCCATGGCTCCCCGTGCACAAAGCAACATTCTGAACTCCTCTCCCCTCGACGACATCTGCCCCGTCTGCAAGTCCAACCGCTATCTCAACCCCTCCCTCACCTTTCTCATCAATGCCGAATGCTACCACACGATGTGCACGTCCTGCGTGGACCGTCTCTTTAGCAGCGGTCCCGCGCCCTGTCCCGTGGCCGGCTGCCACAAGACGCTGCGCAAGAAGGGCTTCCACGCCGCCTTCTTCGGCGACCTGAACATCGAGCGCGAGGTCGACGTGCGCAAGCGGATCGGCGCGGTGTTTAATCGGCGCCAGGACGATTTCGAGACGCTGCGCGACTGGAATGATTATCTGGAGGGCATTGAGGATTTGGTGTTTCAGCTGACGGAGGGGAGTCCGCAGGACAAGAGGGAGGCGGAGGGGGCACTGAAGGAGTATGCGGAGATGAATATAAGGGAGATTAAGGAGAATGAGAAGATGGAGAAGGAGGAGGAGGAGATGGGACGGAGGGCGCAGGCACTGGCTGACGAGAGGGCGAGGCGGAGACGGGAGCAGGCGAGGAGGAGGGAGCAGGAGGAGAGGAGAGACCTGGAACGCACGAAGCGCGAGGCTATTGATAATCTAGCACGGTCGGATGGGAATGCGGAGGAGATTACCAGGAGGGCGGAGGAGCTGATATTGGAGAAGACGGAGAAGATGAAGAGGGATCATTTGGACGAGGAGAGGAGGGATAAGGGCATTGTGCTGAGGGGGCTGAAAAGGAGACAACCGGTGGAGAGAGAGAAACCATATGATGCGTTTGGAGGCGATGATTTGACGCCCACGAGATATGTGCTGCAGAGGCACTACAAGAACGAGTGGTTGAAGCCGGCGGAAAGCGATCTGAGACATATGGTCGGAGGGTATAGTCTGCAGGAGTACTACGCGCGGACGATGTTCGAGGCCTTCTCGGGATTGGGCGTGTTTATCGAGGATGAGCTTGCGAATGCACCGTCGGCTGTTCGTACGCTTGCCGCCTTAGAGTAGGGTCTCAGGTGTAGGTGACGTTAAATTTTTGCGTCACGGCTCACCTCGTCACGAAGTGGGCATGTTATATACCTCTCTATATACCCCTCATAGCACAACATCACAACATGGCACGGAAGAGAAAATGGATCCAAAGAAGGAGATAAAAGAGGAAAAGGAAGCGGAACTGCCTCCGTTAAGGACGGGTACCTCAACGATATCTGCTCAATCCTCGCACCCCGAAAGCATTCAATGATCTTAGCAGAGGAGGCTGCAAGGCGCCGCATGGGTTTGCGCGTCGGCAATGGAGAAGTATGCTCTCTCTATCTTCCCTGTCACAACTCCCAAACGACTTGTGCTAACTAACAATCAGGACCTCGACCTTCTAGTGCGAGACTCGGAGATCCAAGACACCATGACGGACCAGGAAGCAACACGGCGCTGGGAGAAATGCGAGCAAGCCCTACAGATTGGGCGACGTATCCGCGAACGGCCTTCCGCGCGTCCAACGCGTCCGCGGCGATTCATCCTATCCCCGCACCAGCCTGTGGACCGAGTGTCGCTACGTGCTCAAGGTTGACGGGGCGAAGATCGAAAGTCCGGATCCCCGCCCTCTGAATCCGGCGCTTCTGGAAGAGCCCCTCGACTGCGGCGACGAGCGGCAGTTGGCTGTCCAATGCACGGCTAGCACGTGGCGTTGGAGTCGCTCCACGTGTGTCTGCGCAGACGGGAAGCACTCCGCAGCCCATCTCTGTGCCCTCCTTGCCGCGATTCCTCGATGCGCTCGCTGCGCTGCTCGATGGTGTGCAAGATCGCCGCATTCACCCTCAGGATGTTGACAGCGTATTTGGAGTAAAATGCGTGGTGAAACGCAGTTCGAGAACCAGGCGCAAGCAATCACGATGCCCCTCTGTTTTGGAATCTGTATTGCACGACTCACCGAGCACTACTGGGGTTCTCCATGTGGACTTTTGGGATCCAGAGACAATAGGGGGTTCGTTCTCGTCGCATTCAAATTTAGAGTCTAAGCACGTGTGATGGATCTTCCCAGACTTGTTTCCACTTCTACATCGCTGAGAATAGCTGGTAAAGCAATGAATGCTTTTGCCTTTTTGATATCACCACATAAATTCCTTCTTTTTAGACCCATCACGGAGCTCTGATCCCGTCAACGACAAAGAACCCCCATGCTGACTGCCGACACGTCCCATGATTGCCTTTATTTTTCGGACCTCTCGTCACCGAGCAAGAGTTCCCCATCGACGCCAGAACTCCTAGGAGTAGGAATACGACAAACCCCGCGAGAGGGAGGTCTTGCCTCCTTTGAAGCAAGTAGACTGTGTAGATCTCATTACATTTACTACCAATCGCGCATACGCTACTCGGACTACTCTACTCTACTCTACTCCTCGAGCGGTCGGTCCTGCGCTACATCGCACCTCCACCGCGAACACACTCAGGACACAGGAGCAGGCTTCCAAGACATCTCCCTCCCAACCCGGCTCGCTCGTGTCATGCGCAGGGACGAGGTAGAGCCCAGACTCCGATTCGGCTATGCTACCTACCCGTTATGCTCGTCAAGATGGTATTAAGTATCCTACGGCGCCCTTCCACGTCGTGGCGCTGCCGCTTCCAGCACGTCGCCCGCCTGCGTCTGCCTTCTCTCCTCTCCTCTCCCCTCCCCTCCTCTCCCCTCCCCTCGTCCCAGCCCGAGAGATCACGCTCTGCTCTCCTCTGCACATCCTCATGCCTATCTCCGCTCCATAAATATTCTCCATCCCACCCCACCCCTCCACCTACTGCCCCCAAGGCATATGCTGCCCCGGCCGTGGAAACACCGCGATCGTCTGCAACCCGTCCAGCCCGCCCCCAATCGGCGTCTGCGCCTGCTGCTGCCACGGCACCCCCGTCGCCGTATTCATGAACTGGCTCTGCCGGAACGGGTTCGTGCCCCCCGCCCCCGTCGCCTGGGGCATCAGTCCCGCGCTCGTCGCCGGCCTGGGCGCCACGGCCGCGCCGGGACCGCCACCGCGCGCGAACGGGTTCGTGCCCGTGGGCGCCGGCTGCAGCGGCGACGCCATCTGGAACTGGCCGGGCGTCGGTTGCTGTTGCTGTTGCTGTTGCGCGGCGAAGGAGGGCGGTGCGGTGCCGGGCTTCGCGAAGGGGTTCGTGCTCTGTGCCGTGAGGGGTGTAGCGGTCGGCGGCGAGGAGAGCGGGTTCGCCATCGGATTATGCATCATCATGCTCGCGCGGAAGGGGTTCGTGACCTGTTGCTGTTGGCCGGTCGGGAAGGGCTGGAGGCCCTGCTGCTGCTGCTGCTGGGGGAAGCCCGTGGGCGTCTGGATGATGGGCGGGAGCGATGATTGGAACTGCTGCGGTTGCGGTGTGTAGCCCCCGAAGCCGACGCCGGTGAAGTTCGTCTGGAGTTGTGGCTGCGGAGGCTGTTGTGGGAGGAATGCGGGGTTGAATTGCTGGGGTTGTTGTTGGAGTTGTTGTTGTTGTTGCTGTTGTTGGTGTTGTTGCAGTTGGTGTTGTTGCAGTTGCTGGGGATCGGGATAGCCTGTGGCTTGTGGCTGTGCGAACCCGTTGTGCTGGAAGGGCTGCGGTTGCTGTGGTTGCTGTTGGAATTGTGGCGCGCCTGTGAAAGTGGGCATGTTCATCTGTTGCTGCTGCGGCGCTGCGGTCGCGAGGGGCTGCTGATTCTGCTCGATCGAGTCGAAGAAGTCGATTAAGTCCGGATCTGGCCCCTTGGCCGGCGTTGCTTGTGCCTTCGCTATGGACGCTGTTGCTGGGCGGGCGTCTGGGAATGCTTTGCCGGCCGCTGCTTTAGATGAGCTGGCGGTTGCTCCCGGTGGCGGGGTAAATGTCTTGATGCCTCCCTTCTTGTACTTCTTCGCCTCCTGCTCGGCGATGTATTGCCGCCGATTGATCTCGAAATCAGGATCGGCGAGATAGTCCTCAAGCTGCTTCCCTAGGTTGACGGGGGCGTGCTTGAGCTTTGGGACTTCTACTCTGGTTTGGTGCTCGTATGTGCGAGCTGTGCTGAGATAGCTGACTACCAAATCGGTCTGGTGGGTGAAGGTCCTGTAGATCCCCATGGCTCGCTCGGCGTCGGACTTGGACATCTCGAAGAAGTGGCCTGCAGTATATTAGTATGGGACAAATTTAGAGCCTCTCGGTCATACCTAGTATGTTTATCATTGCTTGATTGATGACGTGGAATAGAGCAAGGAGATCAAGCACCAGCATGCGGAATACCGTGATTGTGATCTCATTCTCCGGCTCAGTGTCCAAGACCTTGTGTGTGTGTTAGCAGAGTCCATATATTCGTGCCAATGCATCTCTTACATCGCATTTCAGTAACGAGCTGATCTGTAGCTGGACAGCCTCGGTCTCTCGAAGCAACCCCTTCTCGACGGTCAACTTCTCGAATCTATGCTCAGCACCCCGTACGAAATCGCATTTGCAATGCCTGTATCCCCTCGCTCGTTCTGTCAGGTAACTCGCATAATGCCGGATATTCTTGCCCTGCGTTTGCACTTGATACTGGTCAGCAACAGTACCCACTGGGCCCTCTTCAAGCCATGTTCGAATTCATGTCCGCCCGCCCGCCCATATCGTACATGTGATACATACGCTTGGGCTGCCAAACTTTGTACATACCGTCGGTGAAGCTGCTTGTGGCCAACATATTCTTGTGGTGCGCGAGGAATTCAAGGGTGACATTTGGCGACCCTTCTCGAATCATCAGATGGACGGTTATGAGGGATTTGAAGACGACCGTCCATGTCGAGTCGCGCAGTCGATTTTGCAGCGCGCGGAAGACCTCTGCGACGCCATGTTCTCCGGAGTGTGTTGCGATGAGGATGTGCTCGATATACTTGGACTTCGGAGGCGCAAGCTGAGCAGAGATCGAGTCAGTTACGGCTGTGATGTGAGAGCGCGGCGGGTTATGGATGGTTACCTTGATCTTTGTAGCACCCTTTACGGACTTCTCAAAGGAACTCGACATGTCGTCTTGCTGGCGGGGCAGGCGGAGACGATGTAATCAATCTGGCGATCGAGCGCAATCAGGAGAGCAGATCGCGAGACGGTGCGCATAGACGGCGCTGGTGTTGACGTGCACGAATGCTGTGGAAGTGTCCTTGATATATGGATATACTGACTGGTAAGGCGGAAATGAGTGTCAATGGCTGTGCGAGCTCCTCTCGACCTCTCGATCCCGGCTCCGTAGGGGTTTCGCAGGTTCGCTATCAACACATCATATGGAGATGGAAGTGTAGATGAGGGCGAGTTCGAGGATGAGATTTGAGTGTAGGTGAATGGGATGGTGTTGAGGATGGTGGATTGTGGTGTTGTTGTGTTGTTGTCGTCGTCGTCGTCGTCGTCGATGGATGGATCGACGTACCTGTGTATCTATCTCGACCGGATTATTAGTTATTACGGTGGAGACGGGAGAGCCAAGCACGCTTCGACACTTCGACAGGGTGGAGGCTCGGAATCTGAGCGGAGCGGGATCATCAGCGTCATAAAAAATGGCCTGTGGAGGATAAAATGGGTAAAATGGGTAGAATGGCCAGGCCCTGCCACGGATGAGGACGAGGTGCGGCCGCATTCTTCCGGGCATTTTCCGGGCATTTTCCGGGTAGGGAGGTCCTTTGCATTTTCAAGAACGGGGACATACAAGAGACATACAACATACATATGTACGAGATGAGCGAATATGAATACTCTAGTTGGAGACAAATTCGTTATGCTCCGTTATATATATTCACTACTATTCATATAGACATCTAAATGAACCTGGCGAAGATGACCAAGTATTTAACATCAACCAGCCCATCGACCCTCCAGAACAGCAGAAGACAAAAAGCTGCAAGTGAAGACTTCTCCACGCAGCTGTTGAAGCCAGATCTCTAATGAGATCATTAGAGTACAGAGCACCACATATGCCACCGAGTATCATCGCCCAATTCCCATCCTCATGGTCATCCTCCTCATCATCGCATCCTCATCGCATTCCCATCCTCATCCTCGTCTTCGTCGCATCCCCATCGACTGTGATCTTACCCGAACAGCCAGATCTTCCTTGTGTTCACCACAGAAAAACTTGTCCGCTCTGCCTGCCGCCAATCGTCGGCCGAGTCGAGTCGAGTCGAGTAGATGCATGAGATGATGAGCCTTCCAAGACTTTAAGGATCAGAGATGCCGTATCGCGTCCGTTCGTTAACAAGGAGGGTGTGTCGAACGCTGATTTCACGTCTCCCAACCTCGCCTTGCAAGCAAACCACTTGAGCCCTGTGAAGGGAGAGTTCGCAGGCTCAGCGAGGAGGGATCCATATCATAGAGTACACGCTAGGCTTTCATCATTCTGGGAGAGAAGAGTTAGTATTGTAGTGTTGTAAGATTGTAGTATTATAATATTGTAGTATTATAACAGTTATAATAACAGTGTTGGAGGTTTTTGGGGGTTGAGCAATCAGACGTACTGTTTAAAACTTGGAAGGATGAAGAGCGAAGGAGAGTCGACGAGATTTCTATTTGTACGTCTTCCTTGGCCTTTAGCGAAGAAGAAGGCCTTGTCCATTGGACCAATGACAGAGCTTTGATATCGAGGCTGAATATTAGTGCCTGGAGTACGAGGCATTATGTTTCAGGGCATTCTTGACGAGGCTGAAGAGGGACCCTTACTTACCCTTGTCCCTCTCACTCACGAACTTGACCTGGAGACCTCGTCCTGTCCTTCCTGTTCTCCTCCTATCCTCCTTCTATCCTCCTTATATCCTCCTTCTTCGAAATCGTCATTGTTCCTCATTTATCGCGTCTATACATATCCATATCCATATACATTGATTACTTACGACGCTCCTCACTCCTTACTCAGAGCCAGCCCAATTCCATCGGCAGTCCCCATAATCGGGGAAACACCTCGCCCATTCTCACAACCAACGCCGCAGCAGCCTCATGTTGAGCGCATCTCCTCGTTCGAGCGTCGCCACATTGACCGGAGGCAATGGCTTGCTACGAAGATCCCTCTCGACTGCTACCCGCTCTGCCTTGACCTGCCAGAGGGGCAGGGCGTTGCCCACGACAAACATCGCCAGGTCTACGTCTTATCCTCTCAGGACAATCCGCCAAGCTACCACCGATGCCTCGGAGCAGCCCTGGGTGCAACGATTCAAGGAAACGCGTACGTGGTCCCAGTTCCCATAGATCCTGTGGAATCACCAGTTAACGCCTTTCTTTGCATCTAGTGGGTCGTAAGAGAGCGTCAGCTGTCTTGTCAGAGACAGTCCGTCTTGCTGGCGTAGGGGGGCATGTTCACTTGGCCGGCTATCTTGGGAATGCACGCAATTTGAAGGGGATGATCTTCATTCCATTAGAAGGTCAGTCCCGGCTTCAATTAATCTGCATAGAGGAGGAGACTCCTGCCACATACTCGAAGTTGAAGTCTATAAGAGCAAATAGTGCTGTAGAGGTTTATGGTGTTGTGCAAGAGAAAAGGTCCAAACCAGCAAAGTCTGGTGAGCCCCAGCCGCCCAAGGAATATGAGCTCCTGCTCAAAGAAATCGAATGTGTCAATGAATTTCCAACGGACATCTTGGTGGGAGAAAACGTCAAATATGGACCCGAACAGCGGCATCTGCAGATTCGATTCGATGAAGGTCTTAGGAAGAGGTTGACATTCAGAAGTGAGGTTATATCGTTCATCCGTCAAAATCTTCGTAGTTTCCATGAAATTGAGACGCCAATACTCTTCAAGTCTACCCCTGAAGGCGCCAGGGAGTTCCTCGTTCCAACTCGGACACCGGGTCTTGCATATGCATTGCCTCAGAGTCCGCAGCAGTACAAGCAGATACTCATGGCTAGCGGGATCCGACGATATTTCCAGATTGCCCACTGCTTCAGAGACGAGGACCTGCGTGCTGATCGCCAGCCGGAATTTTCACAGGCATGCTGTCCGTCCTACCGTTATAGTGTTATTGACTGACCTCTCGCAGCTCGATATTGAAATGGCTTTCGCAAATGGTAAAACTGTGATGAGGAGGATGGAGAGGTTGATTACAGAGTTATGGCGTTGGCGATCAAAACATTGGCCAGGATCTAGCCCAGAGCTACGAAAACCATTTCTGCGGATGACATACGACGAGGCGATGGAGAAGCACGGAGTCGATAAGCCAGACCTTCGCATAAAGGACTTGGTACGTCTATTTTTTTTTAAGATGCGCAACGACTAATTCTCTCAGATCCATCGAGTGGAGCATATCACTCCTCCGGCTCTGAAAGGCATGATAACATCGCTTGAAGACCCCATCATCGAAGCGTTCAAGATCAGCCTAAACTGCAGCCCAGACGAGGTCCGCGCCTTCGTCTCTGATGTCATGGACTCTCCAGATATGCGTCCCTTCCACGCGAACCCTGACGGCGGACCGGGTGTCTTAATCTACGATCCAACCAAGCCCCTCGAGGGTCTCGAGGCCTTCGGTCACGAAGGCGTCGAATCACTGAAAACTCTTTACTCTGAGGCTGCAGCCGCCAAGGCGGCCAAGGCGGCTGCCAAAGAGTCAGCTAAAGAAAGGACAGCCGAGCAGGCCAAATCGACAGAAAAGCCAGTCAAAAAGGCAGCTAAGAAAAACGACAGTAAGAAGACGGAAAACTTAGAAAATGCAGCCCAGACGCAGGGCCAAACCCCAGAAATCGAGCAACCCGCCGCCGTCGACGAGGCAACCAACAATCCAGCAATTGAGGAGATCGCCGCCCCAATCGACCCCTTCCAGCCAGGCGACCTGATCATCCTGCAAGCGCGCCCCCGCGCCCCGCTCTCGGGCGGCTCCACCGCCCTCGGCCGCCTGCGCACACAGCTGCACCGGGCGGCCGTGGCAGGCGGCCACATCGACGCGGACGCCTCGTTTGAGTTCCTCTGGGTGACGGACTTCCCGCTCTTCACGCCGTCGAACGACGTGGATCCGGGACAGGGCGGGCTGGCGGGTTTCTCGGCGACGCACCACCCGTTCACGAGCCCCAAGACGGCGGCGGACGTGGATGCGCTGATGCGCGGGGAGCCGCTGGCGGCGAAGGCGGACCATTATGATTTGGTTGTCAATGGGGTGGAGCTCGGGGGCGGGTCGACGCGGATTCATAGCGCGGAGATGCAGGAGTGGGTGATGCGGGAGGTGTTGAGGATGCCGGAGGAGAGGATCGAGGACTTTAGACACCTGCTGGAGGCGCTGAGGGCGGGGTGTCCGCCGCATGCGGGGATTGCGCTGGGGTTGGATAGGCTGGTGGCGGTGATGACGGGGTGTGAGAGTATTAGGGACGTGGTTGCGTTCCCGAAGAATAATCGCGGGGAGGATATGTTGGTGGGGAGTCCGACGCGGATGACGGAAAGTCAGCAGAAGACGTATCATTTGAGGGTGGTGGACGGGAAGAGGGGAGAGAAGGGAGAGAAGGTGGAAAAGGAGGAGGAGGAATCGAAAGCATAGAAATGCCCTGGAAAGACTGTAAGCATACTGTACGAATACCTCATTGTAAGATATCTCCCGCTTCGGATGGACGCGGTCGGCGTTTTAGACGGAATATATGATTTCCATTTCCTCTCATTCAGATATTCTCACTCGTCGCATGCCTGCACTATCTGAAGATATATTCTGCTATTCTCCACGTGCCGGACGCTGCTTTTGCACCGCCGCGTTTAAAACGGGTAGAGACGCCACAGGTAGCATATTGCCGAGGAATAGGATGGACATGATCGGTCGTCGACATGTCTTTTATTCATCTGCTCATAATAATTTCACGTGATCACTCCCCAACACCAGCCAATGCAATTCCCACTCCCACTCTCCCCTATGTCGCCTTCCTCCCCCCCCCCCCCTT
>Ga0209512_1000828_pt1 | contig 44162 bp, 58 predicted proteins | sample frozenSSSSmetaG_FD_184142 | JGI IMG/M metagenome (GOLD analysis project Ga0209512, IMG submission 184142) | Glacier valley bacterial and archeal communities from Borup Fiord, Nunavut, Canada, to study Microbial Dark Matter (Phase II) -... | ecosystem: Environmental > Aquatic > Freshwater > Ice >...
GCAAGGTAGCTAGCTGGGTGTGCGTTTGTGCACGAGAACCCCATCCTGTATATAGATCCTCTCTCTCGCTCTCTCTTTTCCTCTTTTCCTTCTTTCCTCTCTAGACTGAATCTAGCACTTCAACTCTACATGACCCGCTCTGCATGATCGTGACATTTAGGAATTATAGTGTAAGTAAAATCCTTATTTACTTTTTAAAAGAAAGCTTTATACTAATATATTACTAGGCATTAGATTTCTAGTAATTTTAAATTAAAATCAAGATTATTAGATATAATAGATTTATAAGAAAATCATATAGGAAAATATTTATCTAAAGTACTTAAAAATACTTTAAATGAATTTGAAATTTATAAATATATTTAAAGGTATGTTACTAATCTTATTACTCTTTAATATTTAATATAATTCTAATTTATTATAATATTACTAGACATAATGCCTTTAATAATAATGTCTTAATTTCTAAATTAAGAGAAGACTATCTTAATTTAGGATTAGATACATTTAATAGTAATATACCTTATATTACTCATATTATAAATTTACTAGTATATCTTAGTGAATACTACCACCCCTACGTATTATTATAGGTAGTGAAGAAGAGTAGGAAGTAGAGTGCATCCTTAATTCTCACCTTTAATATAGGAAGCTATAGTATAAAGCTTAATGGAAAAATCACCCCTCTAACAACACATAGTATCCTACCTCTAACCTAAAATCACTTAGGCTTTCCATCACTAATACCTACATAAGCTATGAATTAAATGACAACAACGTATTTAAACAGGAGTTTGAACCTAGAAGGGGAGGGGGGTAGTGTTACAAATATTAAAGGCTTTACTTTAGGTGTTGCTATTGTTGTTGTATTATTCACGTATACTGTTTTGCTAGCTACCTACGCACTTGTGCGCTTAGAGCCCTACACTGTATATATAGATCTTTCCTTTCCTCTCTCTTTCGTCTTTTCCTTCTTTTCTCTCCAGATTGAATCTAGCACTTAAACTCCACATGACTTGCTCTGTGTGATCGTGACAATCTTGTGGCTGAGATGGATCAATAACATCCCAAAGGTGATTCTCGGCGTTATTTCTAGTCTTCTGCCATCTATTTTGTTGGCTGACTTGATGTCCTTAGTCCCCATCGTCATGAGAATGTAGCAAAGTTGTCTGGCGAGCCAACTCTCGCACGCGTCGAGCTGTTCACCCAGAACGCATATTTTGCATTCCAAGTCATCTAGGTCTTCCTTGTTGTCATGCTCGGCTCTGGAGCTTCTGCTGTTGTTCAACAGATCATTGATAACCCAACTTCCGTCGCATCTCTCCTGGCCAGATCCAGGAGATTCAAAGGTACCAGGGCCATTGATGAAGGCAATTGGCGAGTCAAAGGTGGGAGCAGCTTGATGAGCGACTTTTGCTAAAGGTTGGGTGATGTTGGAAGGCGAAAAGCGAGTCGCGCGTCGCCATATGAGCGATTTTCTCAAGCATTGGGGATTTCCATTGCTATGCGCGATTTAACACTCTTGCTTAGGGCCCCTTTGGCCTATCGTTGCCTACCCATTATAGCATATCCCTTATAAAGAGCTCGAGCATATCACGTCTCCGTTCACATATTATTATTTATATTCTTTCTTTCTCGCTGCCGTTCTCGGCCATCTCAGCACTCAAGATGGTGGAATTCGAAGGTGAGAACCAGAAGCCCTCGCGCATACAATGGACAGATGTGGATCTCGAAAACGGAGAAAGGCCACAGCGCGCCCAGATGAATCTCCATCGTTCGAATTCAAGTATGTCTATCAACAGTATGCACAGCAGAAGAGGGTCTATCGACCCAGCATCTGCGCTTCCAATTCAATACAGGACCGTCTCCATCCAAATCGACGAGCCAAAAGAAAAGAAAGAAGCTGCTGCGAAAGGTTCGTTGCACTGCACCAGTATTCTTAAGATTTAAAAACTGACAAGTCCCCAGAACTCGCAAATATCGACTGGCACGTTATAAAACATAATGAGATATACACGCGTCTATCCAGCTCTCCTACTCAAGGCCTATCATCAGAGCAAAGCAAGCGACGGCTCACAGAATATGGCAAGAATATCCCGTCTCGTCCGCCAACTCATTACTTCCAGCAGATATTTGGGTACTTCTTCAAAGGCTTTGGATCCATCCTTCTCGTGGGAGCTATCCTCGTCTTCGTGTCATGGAAGCCACTAGGCCAGCCACCAGCGCAGGCAAACCTGGCTCTGGCAATTGTCCTCCTGGCTGTGTTCTTCATCCAGGCCGCATTCAATGCGTGGCAGGATTGGTCGTCTTCGAGAGTGATGGCATCTATCACGACAATGCTACCAGATAGCTGCTTGGTGCTTCGAGATGGTGCGCAGATTACTGTTGTGGCCAGCGATATTGTTCCTGGAGATATACTTTTTATCAAATCCGGGAACAAGTTGCCTGCTGATGTACGCTTTGTCGAGATATCTTCTGATGCCAAATTTGATCGATCAATCCTTACCGGCGAATCACTTCCATTACCCGGCACAGTTGATAGCACAGACGAGAACTATCTTGAGACCCGATGTATAGGCCTTCAAGGCACTCATTGCATATCTGGCAGTGGGACTGGCATTGTCGTTTCGACTGGTGATTCCACTGTCTTTGGCAAGATTGCAAAGATGACGAATGCACCAAAGACTGGCCTTACGACCTTGGAGAGAGAGGTTATCAATTTTGTCATTATCATTTGCTCGATTATGTTTGCCATGATTGTGGTCGTTATCATTGTTTGGTAGGTGATCATCATACCATCCTCAGCACTTTCTTTCATTTGCCCTGCTAACATCCGTAGGGCCGCCTACTTGCGCAAAGAGCATCCGGATTGGATCAATGTTCCGACATTGATAGTCGACTGCGTCTCAGTTGCAATTGCTTTCATCCCCGAAGGGCTTCCTATTGCATTGACCGCGTCGTTGACTATCACAGCTAACCTCATGCGCAAGAACAAAATTCTTTGCAAGTCTCTGAAGACTGTCGAGACCCTCGGAGCGGTCAGCGTCATCTGTTCAGACAAAACTGGCACTCTTACTAAGGTATGTATAGCAGGTTTCTACAGAATATGCTAATCTGACTCTGAATAGAACAAAATGTACGTCACTGAGTGCAGCATTGCAGCACACAGTATGAGCCCTGAAACCGCAAGGGATGAGATGGTGCAACGTCTCCACGAGGGAACTGCGCTCAACTCCATCACGCAACTGCGAACAGTTGCCGGCCTCTGCAATTCTGGAGAGTTCGACGCAGTTACAGCCCATCGTCCTCTGCACGAACGAAAGATCAATGGAGATGCCACCGACCAAGCAATTTTGAGATTCTCCGAATCCTTGGGACCTGTGTCAGAGCTCCGGCAGATGTGGAAGAAAACCTTCGAGTTGGCCTTCAATAGTAAGAATAAATATATGATCAGGATATTGGAACTTGTCCGGAAAGAGGGCCTTGATTTGGCCTTGCCTGCTGTCGAAGCAGCTGCATTCGGGTCAAAGGATACGTAAGTTTATTCAGTGTGAGACATTTGCTCCTATACTGATGAGTCGCAGTCTTTTAACAATCAAAGGAGCTCCGGATGTATTGATTGGACGATGCTCCAAGTACACGACCATTGAGGGTGATTCAAAGGCGCTTGACGATAGCACTCGTTCTGCAATCGAAGATATGCAGAAAACGTGGTCGTCTCAAGGAAAACGTGTCATCCTCCTAGCACGCAAGACTATCGTCAAGGAGCAGATCAAATCTCTGCCGACCTCGAGCCAGTTTGAGGAAGAAGTTATGCACCACGCCAGATCCGACCTCACGTTGGTTGGCATCGTCGGTATTGTGGACCCGCCTCGCGATGAGATTCCCTCTGTAATCTCGATTTTGAGAGGAGCGGGTATTAGAATCTTTATGGTACGTATTAAACTGGCTGAGGAAACACACCATACTCACGTATTGGCAGGTCACTGGAGATTATGCCCTCACGGCACAAGCAATCGCAACTGAATGTGGAATCATTTCGAATCCCCCTCACATGATCAAGGGAATCTCAGCACTGCCTCGCGAGGAAGTTGATATGGCTTCCTCCTTGGACTACGAGAAGAATGTAGTCGACATATCTTCAGGCGCGACGACGTCAATAGTGCTGAGTGGTCCAGAATTGATTACTCTCAATGAGAACCAGTGGGAGCAACTCTGCAAATACGACGAAATCGTCTTCGCCCGGACGACGCCGGAGCAAAAGCTGCGCATCGTGCGCGAGTTCCAGAAACGCGGTGAGATCGTCGGTATGACTGGTGATGGTGTCAATGACGCCCCTTCTCTCAAAGCTGCCGATATTGGTATCGCTCTTGGGAGTGGCTCAGATATCGCAATTGAGGCTGCTGATATGGTTCTTCTGGAATCATTCAGTGCTGTTGTGGAAGCGTTGCAGTACGGCCGAGTCGTCTTTGATAATTTGAAAAAGACAATTGCGTATTTGCTTCCTGCCGGTTCGTTCTCTGAGTTCTGGCCCGTGTTCACGAATGTCGTGTTTGGACTTCCGCAAGTCCTATCATCCTTCTTGATGATTATCATCTGGTGAGTCAGATTCTTCTTGCCGATATTTGGGCCACCTACTAACACTAACTCCCTAAGTTGCTTTACCGATTGCGCCGCTGCAACTGTTCTAGCATATGAAGCTCCTGAAGCCGATGTCCTACTCCGCAAGCCCCGTAGGCCTCAAAAGGACCGCCTCGTGGACTGGCAACTTATCCTTCAATCCTACGGATTCATCGGCATCCTCGAAACGCTCTCATCGTTCGCCATGTCCTACTGGTATCTGCAACGCAGCGGCATCCCGTTTGGCAATCTATGGTTCCAATACGGGGCACTCCCCGACAGCATCGACCAAGATTACGCCAACGCCCGGCTAGCAGAAGCATCGAGCGTGTATTTTGTCAATTTGGTCGTCATGTAAGCTGCCCCTTCTCCTTCTCCTCCCTCCCCTCCCTCCCCTCCATCCTCACATTCAGTACTCTAACAATTCCGAGGCAATGGTTCACCCTCATGGCAGTCCGCACCCGCCGCCTCAGCATCTTCCAGCACCCACCCGCACTCAACAAAGCGACGCAGAACCTCTATCTCTTCCCCGCGATCGCCTTCGCGCTCGTCATGGCGATCTTCTGGCTCTATATCCCGCAATTGCAGGATGTGCTAGGCACTAGCCAGGTCCCCGCGGAGCATTTCTTCTTGCCTGCTGCGTTTGGACTGGGGATATTGTTTTTGGACGAGGCGAGGAAGTGGGGGGTTAGGAAATGGCCTAATGGGTTATTGGCAAAGATTGCTTGGTAGGGGGCGGTTGATGGGAACTTGGGAAGAAAGGGGGGGTGGTTTGGATGAAATGTGCTGCGTAGTTGAGAATGTTGTAATATATTGAATTGATTATCTTTTTGGAGACTGAAGCAAACGATCTATGCTCTGCTACAACCGCAATAATAATTCAATCGTGTTTTTGTGGGGGGGGGCACAGAGAAAGAAAGGCCCATGCTCATGACACTCTAATGGAGAAAGCACGCACATGGAAGCAGGCGCCCGGGTCACGGCTCCTGTGGAACGCCAAGAGATGGTATAATGGTATTTGGAGGCTTGAGGGAGGCGGAAGTGAGTTGCCCACGCTTCCATGTTTTTGACACTGTGGACTGTGGTGGCTGGTTGCCGCGATACTCATACTCTTCACAGTACATCCGTACATACTGTAAGTACTGTACACTGTACACAGTACTCCGTAATCGTTGGTTTCGACAAACTGTACTCGGGTACACGAGTACAGTTTGTCGAAACCAACGATTACATATTCTAATTTTATTTCATAATCTCAATCTCCGAGTCAACGTCACGTCCAACGTGCATATGGAGATTCAGATTCAGATGTCGCTCGCCAGATCGCGTTTCCCTTGCCCACGTGTTTTTCCCGCATAAATCTCGGCTTATGATGTTTAACCACAGACATGCTTGGCAACCGACCAATGCTTGAGGAGATCATCGCATCTGGAGTTCTCGCCGTGCATCATCGCCTGAATAGCAAGAGGCCAAGATCAACGGATCTTTCGGAAGATCTCTTCCTTTTTTTTTTACGCCATGCTTCCACCGAATATGGAGTTTGGCCCGTTGATGGCGGGCTTGATGGCGGGCTTGATGGGGGCTTGATGGCCTCGTCATTCATGCTTCATTGCTTTGCTATGAAATGCGAGAGAAAGCAGGATATAGAGCATCTATATAGGGACGGTAAGTCGCATTGCTAGAACTGCTGGCTGCTTGTTCAAGCTTGTCTGGGGTTCCTGTCTTGAGACGCTCGTTACCTTCGTTTTTGCTGCTCTCTTGTCTGGATCGAAGTCTGCTGTCGCTTTCCTACCTATACTTCATTAATCTTTTTATATTTCACATTCATTGGAAGAATTATTTATAATACAAGTACGATGGCAGTCTTTTCGACCCTCAAGATTGCTTGCGTCTCGCTGGCTGTGGCTGGTGCGGTGTCTGGTCAATCCCTTGTTCCCAAGCAGGATATCAACCTTCCAGCCAGCTCTTCGGCCGCAGAGCCTCTTCAATGGCTAGGTGCCAACAGCCCTTGGTTCGCCGGTATTTGCTCCTGGCCATGGGAAATGTTTGTAGGGTGGCCATTCTAACGAGAATAGGACCCAACGTCCACGGCATTTCAAGCGATGTGCCGGAAGGATGCACGGTGGAACAGGCCGCCTATGTCGTCAGACATGGCAGTCGCTATCCTGACAGTGGAGCGTACACGGAGTGGGTGGCTCTATATGACAAGGTGGGTAGCATGGGCTGGGGTTCCATTATCATGCTGGATATCTTATACTGACAAAACGATAGATCCAAGCGGCTCAATTCACTGCGACAGGATCATTGTCCTTCCTTGCATCCTGGAAGCCTGTCTTAACAGACCCGGCCCTGCAGATCGCCCAAGAGTCCGTCACGGGGTACAAGGAGGCTTATGATATGGGCTACGCTCTTCGCATGAGATACCCCGACTTCTACAAGGAAGGCTCGAACTTCATGGTTTGGTAAGGACCTTCTTGTTGTCGAGTGGATTGGTGCTAAGTTAGAATAGGTCTAACCTGTATACCCGTGTCGTTCAAACTGCACGCATGTTCGTCGTAGGCTATCTTGGACCCTTCGCCTCGACTCTTGGAAATGTCATCAGTGTCAACTCTAAGAACCAGGCATTATCGACTGGCAATAGCTTAGCACCCTCCGACAGCTGCCCCAACTTCGTTGACGCCAACGGCGGAACTAACGTCACGATCTGGGACGATATTTATCTCCCACCTATCACGGCCCGCCTAAATGCACTTCTCAGCGGCAACCTGACATTGGCGGCCAGCGATGTTTCTATCTTTCCCTACCTCTGCGGTTTCGAGTCTCAGATCACTGGAAAGCTCTCACCATGGTGCGGCGTCTTCACTGATGACGAGCTTAAGCAGTACGAGTACCGCCAGGACTTGCGCTACTATTATGGCGTTGGGCCTGGTACCGGTCTCCCCAAGACAATGTTCCTTCCCTTCCTCGACAACCTCGTTAAGATTTTAGAGCAAGGTCCTGGCATCACCGGCACCAACGCCAATGGTACCTCATTTACTCTGCCGAACCTTCTCATGGCCTTTGTGAACGATGGACAGATCAGCGAGTTAGTCGCCGCCAGTGGGGTTTTTGATGACCAGGAACCTCTCCCAGCCGACCACATCCCAGACAGTCGGACTTATATCACCTCAAATTTTGTCAGCATGCGCGGTACTATCGCCTTCGAGCGACTTAACTGCCTTCCCGGTGCAGGCTCGTCATCTTCATCATCGTCTTCTATTTCCAGCTCCTCCGCTACGTCATCAGGAAGCTCTAAGCCATCCGCCTCGTCTTCCAATTCGACCTCTTCTTATGGTTCATCAGGAAGTTCCAAGCCATCCAGCGTCTCGTCTTCCAGTTCGACCTCTTCTCATGGTTCATCAGCATTCGAGACATCCACCTCCTCATCAGCTGTGGCTGGCGCTTCCAGTGCCAGCACTGGCACCGACAAGGTTGTCACCCTCACCACAACCGTGACGCGCACAGAATTCACTTCCTGTGCACCTACAGCCTCCCCCAGCCTCGTGCCTCGCGCTCTCGAGGCTAACCAGACATTTGTCCGTATCCTGCTCAACGACGCTGTCTACCCTGTCAGCTCCTGCCAGGACGGACCAGGCCGCAGCTGTCTCCTTCGAGACTACGCATCTTTGGTGGCGAAGAAGTATGCGGAGGCTGGAAACTGGGCCGACAATTGCAATGTCACGATTGCGGATGCGCCGAGCGTGGTTCAGGGTGCAAGCTTCTTTACTGATTTGACTCCGCCGTTTCTTGCAAATGTTGCTCCATAAGCAACTCAAGAGTGTATAATGTTTTAAAATAGACGTTGTATTATTAGGTGTCGGGTTTGAAGACAACAAACATTAAGCCTACAACACAATACTTGTTTAGGTTCCTAAATGACCGATATTGTATGCAGAGCGGCATTTGTTTCTCATGCCTGAGCTGATCCTGACTACTACAAGTATTTGTAAGAAGAGAATATCAACGCAGGCTCATTAATCTACCGTCTTTTCTCATCCATGGCCAACAAATATCCGTCAGGGCCGCCCCTGCACTCTTTAGGCGACACCCCCACGATACACCATCATATCACCTCAGATATAACCCTGATTCCGTTCTCGATGGCTGCAGAGGAATGCCTCTTGCGACAACAGAGCGACCTCTGAAGCTGACACATGGTCTTCAAGCAAGAAACATAGTATTGAGGGCACCTTCCTGATTAGAAAGTAAGTGCGACTTCCCCGCCAAACAATCAATGTTTCTTGGATTACGCCATGTGTTCTATATGCACTCCGCGCTCAATGGGGCGCTGCATCCATGCAAATATCAGTTCTATTCCAAATGAATTCCGTGCTTAATATGATGTACCTGCATTCAGATCAATTCTTTTCCACATCGCAATCATTGAACAATATTACATCACGATTCGCGAATATGCAGCGGCTTGAATGAGAAATTATTTAGAATAAATATGGCATCTATAGTCCAATTCCAACTCCCATCAAAGATTACTGACCTTTCTAGTAGCTTGTGAAAATGAAGGTGTCCGCAGTGATCACGATTGCAGCTGCAGCGCTTGCAAAGGCTGCTTATCCTGGCGACATTGTGCAATATTGGTAAGTTCGAGGGGCTATACGTTTCACAATGGCCATACTAAGCAATTTAGGGTTGACCAGTCCGCAATTCTTGTCAATGGGACCGTCATTGGAGGACTCCAATCCCCTCCCTCTGGATGGTTTGAAGCCATCGTCCAAGGAGCTGTATACTTAGCTGCGGACCAGGCCTCCCATGAAACCCTCGCATTTCAACAACTTGCAGTTTCCCACGCCGCTCATGACACGCTCCTCTGGGTTTTCCATGGGACTCGATTATACGCTACAGTTGATTCGAAGCTAAAGGCAGTTCTCCCGTCCATCGGTCTCGATAGCACATCGGCAACTGCCTTGCAGGCTGTGAAGATAGGACGGCAAGCTGCGAGACGTGCCATTGCTGCTCGTGCCGACGACGGAATCCTCAACTTTGTCGATTATGCTCAACAGCCAGGATATCCAGGCGTCTACGAGGCGACTCCAGGCGGGCAACCAATCCCGGATGTTCCGCAGGCGCAGTTCATTCGGCCGTTCGGGGGGTTGGGTGATATCAGACGCTTCAGAGCGCCACCACCACCGAACGTCAACTCTTCGGAGTACGAAGCAACGTTGATCCAGGTCAAGGAGCAAGGGTTGCGTACCTCGACCGTGAGGACGCCGTATGACACCGAAACCGCTTACTACTGGCGAGAATCCAGTCCGATGTGAGTTGGACCGCTGCTAGAAGTTATCAGCTGTTGACAATTTATAGCGGCTGGAACCGGCTTGCTCACGCCGTCATTGGAAACTCCTTAGCAACTGATGTCCGGGCATCAGCAAAATTCTATGCGCAGCTGAATTATGCCCTGGCAAACGCAGCCATCGCGAGCTGGGACTCGAAGTAAGAATCCTCGTTAAAACAATCCTCTTTAGCTTTTCTTATTCGGGCAAAACGCTAAACGTTATCCTTTCTTTCAGATATTTCTACAATACCTGGAGACCCATCACTGCAATCCGCAGAACAGATATCTGGCTTCCCAGTGGGAGAAACATCTCAGACCCTGCCTGGGAGCCGCTTCTCCGGCCAACGCCGAATCATCAAGACTACTTGTCCACACACGCAACATTCGGAGGTGCAGGCGCGGCGGTCATTGCTGCGTGGAACGGCGGCGAGACGGTGAACGTGACCTTGAGCAGTAATGTGGCATTTGATAACATCGGTGTGATTACAAGACGCATTACGAACCTAACGGAGGCGGCAAAGGAGAACGGTAACAGTCGCGTGTTTGGCGGAGTGAGTAGTCATCTCTCTCCCCACCTCATTTTCAATCGTTGCTTATACAATGGGGCGCTTAGATTCATTTTCAATTCGCTTCAGATGAGGGTATTAAGATTGGAGACTGGGTGGCACGGGAAACGTTAGCAAATTTTGATAGGAAGTGGAGGGATCTGTAGATGTTATTCCTAGCTAGAATTATGGAGATTATGCCTACTCACGACCAGGAGTATGTCTTGGGAAGTTTGCATCGTGGATCGCCGGATAGTCCTCTCACATGCGTCCTCTCCACAATGTGGTAAGAATGCAAAGAAAATGAATACATATTCTAGACGTTTGGACCCACATTCACAGATTCTATGAATATATTCAAATATATTTTGAATGTCTATGAATGATAAGAGTACTAGTAATAAGTGATAAATACAAGAGCCACACGATTTAGAGCTATATAAATAGCCTCCACGTGATACAAGGCGATCCGAATATTTTGCACGTGATAAAATGTGATTCTACCATCAGCGTCATGAGTGTATTAGTCAGCAGAATGCCGGACGCTGCGAGGCTGCGAGGCTGCGAGGCTGCGAAGACGCATGTAGTTCTATTGGCACAATTGACAATGATGTAACCACTCCTACTCGACTGATTTCGTGTAAGATGTGTAAGACGGACAGTTTCTTTGGAATGAAAGGGGGGGAGGGCTTTTTAAACCATCCCATACCCCCTCCTTAAATTCTTGCGAGATAGTTCAGGCTGTAGACTTCAGATCTTCATTGCACGAACGAATATCCATCCTCACTCAGCATCGTTGCCAGCCTCTTATCAGCTCAATGCTCTCCTCAAAAGCCAGCATGAGCAAAGGCCTCGGCCTGCGCATTTCCAGCAAGTCCATTCTCCTTTGCACAGCATCTCGACCGATGAGAGTCTCGTATTCAGCAACTTTCCTCTTACCCTCAGGCTACTCAAAGCAGCACATCAGTACAACATCACAGCGAGCCCAAGAAGTAACAGAGAAGAAAGAGAAAGGCTATCATGTGTTTCTCGCGGAAAAGACGGCGCACATCAAGAAAACAGAAACATCATGGCCTCATCCACCGTGAGATGTCCCACCTGAGAGAGACAATCGAAGCAGATCCTGACATACAACTAGGTTTGACGAAAAGGAAATGAAGGATATCACAGTCGCCCACCGCCCGACGAAAGGAATAGCGGATAAGATAGCATACAATGCGGTGCGTTTCTTGAGGTTTGGGATGGATACGGCAACAGGATATAAGCCGAAGGGGCAGGACATGGACCACGCGTTCACGGAGAGGGAATGGCTCATTAGAATTATCTTTTTGGAGAGCATTGCTGGCGTGCCTGGGATGGTCGGAGGCATGCTGCGACATCTGCACAGCCTGCGGAGACTCAAGAGAGATAATGGCTGGTACGTCGTGGACAACTGCTCGAGATGGTGAAGAGACTGACGGAAGAAACAGGATCGAGACGCTCCTTGAGGAAGCTTTCAACGAACGCATGCATCTTCTGACGTTCTTGTCGCTCCGCAGTCCCGGCATCTTCATGCGCCTCATGCTGCTCGGCGCCCAAGGCGTCTTCTTCAACGCGTTCTTCCTCGCCTATCTCGTCTCTTCCAAGACCTGCCACCGATTCGTCGGCTACCTTGAGGAGGAGGCAGTCATAACATACACGCATTGCATCGCTAATCTCGAGGCTGGCAAACTGCCCTTGTGGGAGCACATGGAGGCGCCGCAGATTGCAATTGACTACTGGAAGTTGCCCGAGGGACACAGGATGATGGGGGATCTGATCTACTATGTGAGGGCCGACGAGGCGAAGCATAGAGAGGTCAATCACACGCTTGGGAACCTGGATCAGAACCTTGATCCGAACCCGTTCGTGAGCGAATACACGGATCCAAATTACCCGCATCCGACTAAGGGGTTGAAGAATATCAAGCCGACTGGATGGACCAGAGATGAAGCGCTCTGAAAGTAGATGTTTGGGGGAGGGGTTGAGGTTTGCTTGACGAAAGAATAGCGGTAGGTCTCTATAGAGATATCTTTTGATATTAGAATATTTTGGCAGTGAGATAAATAGATGGATGTCTTCATATAATGTACAGCTTTAATATTTATTGACACCTTAAATGCTGTCTCCTAAGCGGTATCCAAAGCACAGCCCTCTGGCCTCTCAAAAATGGACATGACTTCCTCCATTCCACTATCTCTTTGCACATATTCTGTGTTGAATAGAGGATTTGGGTTTGGTGCCTGTAGGCACCCAGGGATTCTCTGTTTGGAGAATTCATGAGAATCTTCACGCGCATGCATAGGAGATTCCATGCATGCACACAGGCCTTTAAGCCTTTGTTTCTGGCTCTCTGTATTATGAGAGCCCTTTCCTAGTTTAGATAGTTTACAATACAATCACTTTTACTCAGATGATCCATTTCAACACTCTGCACCGCTCTATCTTGTCCCACTAGGCAGTGATCTTGTAGCAGTCGGTGCGGTAAGAACTGACATCATTATCGATTCCGACCTCGTCCAAGTTCACCAACTGGTCGCGGCAGAAATATCTGCTATGGAGCGGATCGTCACAGCCAGGACTATCATAGAGGGTGAACAGCAGCGGGCGGCGCCCTCGGCGTTGTCGGAATAGCATCGCATGGAGGAGATCTTCTGTCCCAGTGGATCAACAGTCTCGTGGCCCTTCGTGCCAGTGCCTCCAGGTCCGCTGTTGGTGATAGATGGGCCCTCCCAATTCTTAAGCGGGTAGAAGTACACAGGTGACGGGAACCAGGACGAGACCTGCCACGGTGATGACAGAGGTTATCGTCATTGCAACTGTGCTGGGTGTTAGTTTCACAAAAAAAAAAAAAACATGGAAGTCATCCACGACTCTTACAGATTATTAAGTGACAGCTGCGGCCAGAACAAAGGCAAGTTTATGGGATGAAGGAGGCCTAGGACTCCCTCGGACTTTCATATGACCCCATCTCAAGTTATCCTTGACGTGTTGGCCATTAGTACTTGACTAAATGTGCTGCAGATACTGAATGCCAAAGGGACATTCCTCTAAAGTGCTCCTATGACACGATTTGACACGTCTTTTTTTTTGCAGGTGCGGGGAGAGAGAAGAGGAAAAAGGGGGAGGGGTTTTTGGAGCGCAGAGGGGAGGGTTGCACGTGATCAAGGATCGGTGTCCGTCCATATAACGGAATCTTCTTCATGGCGGCCGTAGCTGTCCGAAGGAGAGTTGACTGTATCGGAAAAATATCTCGACTGTGAATATCCATAGATTCTTCAAAATTTCTCACGTGGCCGTGGACCAAATTTACTTCGTAGATTGCGGGAGGCTGAGACAGACGTCATTGGCGGCGCAATTTGGGGGTCGCCCGGATGGACCGTGCGGGTGGATTGTCTTATGGAGATGGACATTCAGGTTCAGGGTCCATCAGGCTGAATACAAATGTGCAGTATCTTTGCTCTTCCAATGCATCCCCACGACGACTTCGAGTTGAGAACTTGAGACCTTGAGACATGTCCTATGAGATGGGCCGAAGGAGGGACGTCGCCGGCCACGACGACCCCAATGAGAGCCGCGAAGTCTTGTTGCGACCGTCGCTGGAAGACGCGTATCGATCCTCCTCCGACTCGGATATCGATGCGACGGATTACCTGAAGGATCAACAGCACACAGCGCCAGGCGCATACGATATGCCGAGACCATTAGCAAAGCTCCGAAGGAGCTGTACGCGCAGGTCGAAATGCTGTCTCATGGGCATCGTGACGCTCGTCATAGCTGGCCTTGTAATCGGTGGCGGAGGATGGTGGTTCTATAAGATGGCGCCGGTTGATGGGGAGTCTCCGCCGTGGTACCCGACGCCTCCTGGTGGTGGAATCGAATCGCCATGGCAGGACAGCTATGCCAAAGCTGCAAAATTGGTCGAGAAGATGACAATACCTGAGAAAGTCAATGTCTCAACCGGAGTTGGCTGGCAGATGGGCCTTGCAGTGGGCAACACAGGCCCAGCGATACATGTCGGTTTCCCGAGTCTAGCACTTCAAGATGGACCGTTAGGCATACGATTTGCGGATAACGCAACAGCTTTCCCGGCAGGCATGACCGTGGGAGCGACATGGAACAGGACGTTGATGTTCCAGCGAGGACAAGCACATGGCAAGGAGGCGCGATTGAAGGGCATAAATGTTCTACTTGGACCTTGCGTTGGGCCTCTTGGCCGTATGCCGGCTGGCGGCAGGAACTGGGAAGGATTCGGTGCCGATCCATATCTACAGGGCGTTGCGGCTGCTGAGACGATTAAGGGCATTCAGGGGCAGGGCGTCATGGCCACAATCAAACACTTCATCGGCAATGAACAAGAGCACTTTCGTCAGTCCTTCGAATGGGGCATTCCAAACGCCATGAGCTCGAACATCGGTGATCGCACTCTGCATGAGCTTTACCTTTGGCCATTTGCAGATGCTGTCCGAGCTGGTGTTGCCAGCGTCATGTGCAGTTACCAGATGACGAACAACTCATATTCTTGTGGTAACAGCAAGCTATTGAATGGCATTCTGAAGGAGGAGCTGGGATTCCAGGGATTCGTACAATCGGACTGGCTGGCACAACGTTCTGGGGTCGCAAGTGCATTGGCTGGATTGGATATGAGTATGCCCGGAGACGGTCTCCACTGGGCCAATGGCCAATCGCTCTGGGGTCCAGAGCTCACGAAGTCGGTGCTCAATGGATCGCTGCCGGTGTCTCGACTCAATGATATGGCTACGCGCATTGTGGCAGCCTGGTATCAACTCGGACAGGACGATGAGTCCAAGTTTGACCGAAAGGGACCGAATTTCTCCTCGTGGACCAATGAGGAAACGGGACATCTTCACACTGGCAGCCCAGACGACAAAGATCTCCATGTTGTCAATAAGTTTATCAATGTTCAGGGAGAAGGCACCGATGCGCATTCTCGGATTGCACGGCAAGTGGCTGTAGAGGGCACAGTGCTGCTGAAGAATGAGGATGGAATTTTACCACTTAGTCGTGAAGGCTGGCCGGCAGACGCACCTCAAGACCGAAAGCTAAAAATTGGAATATTTGGCGAAGACTCCGGCCCAGGCAACGGCCCCAATGCCTGCCCAGATCGTGGCTGCAATCAGGGCACGCTCGGATCCGGATGGGGATCTGGGGCTGTGGAATTTCCATATCTTGTTACGCCTGTTCGTGCCATTGCAGATACGGTGGATCCAACGAAGATCGACCTGACTGATTCCCTATCCAACACATATCCTTCGGGAGATGGCTCAAAGATGGTCGACCATCAAGATATCTGCATTGTCTTTGTTAATGCTGACTCAGGCGAAGGGTTCGTAAAGTCAGATGGCATTGCAGGAGACAGGAACGATCTTAAGCTGCAGAAAGATGGGGATAAACTTATTAAACAAATTGCAAAAGGGTGTGGCGCTGGCTCAGGCAAGACAATTGTGGTTATACACTCCGTCGGCCCCGTGATGATGGAAGATTGGATTGATCTCCCCGGTGTAAAAGCCGTTGTCATGACTCACTTGCCCGGCCAAGAGAGTGGCAACGCACTCGTCGAAATCCTTTTCGGCGATGCCAACCCAAGCGGCAAACTCCCTTACACCATCGGCAAGAGCCTCGACGACTACGGCCAAGGCGCAAAGGTTATGTACGTACCGAACGCTCCAATACCACAGCAAAACTTCTCGGAAGGTGTGTACATCGACTATCGCCACTTCGACAAATACGACATCGCACCTCGATTCGAGTTCGGCTTCGGACTCTCCTACACGACCTTCGAATACAGCGATCTCCGAATCACACCCGTGAAGCCAAAGTCCGCACTCGCCAGTCCACGGCCCAACGCCACCGCTCCACCGGCCTACGACGAGACGCTCCCCGACCCGTCCACGGCCCTCTTCCCCGCCGGCTTCCGCAAATTGGCGAAGTACATCTACCCATACCTCGACAACGTCACCTCCATCACGCCGGGCACATATCCGTACCCCGACGGCTACAGCACCGCGCAGCCGCCGTCTCCGGCCGGCGGCGGCGAAGGCGGAAACCCCTCGCTCTACGACGTCCACGTGACCGTCTCGGTCACGCTCACGAACACGGGCGCGGTCGGGGGGGCGGAGGTCGCGCAGCTGTACCTCTCGTACCCGGCGTCGCGCGTGCTGGGGGACGCGACGGGCGGGATGGGCGAGGGCAGCTGGTACGATGCGGACATGAGCGATTTCCCGGTCAGGGTGCTGCGGGGGTTCGAGAAGGTGTACCTGCGGCCCGGGGAGGTGAGGGAGGTCTTCTTCGCGCTGACGCGGCGGGACCTGAGTTTTTGGGATGTGAGGGTGCAGAACTGGGTTATGCCTGTCGAGGGGGAGTTTGTGGTCAGGGTTGGTGCGAGTTCGAGGGATTTGAGGGTGGAGGGGCGGTTTTGATGGGGGGTTTTTTGGGAGGGAGGGGGGGTTGGAAAAGGGCGCATGGGAATGGGAGTTGCTGGGATAGCAGGTTAGATGGACGGTGATGATGTAGCATAGCGTGCGTGCGTGCATAGCGTGATACTGGAGGGAATGTAATTTGTTAGATGTCACGGATTAGTTGAATGATACCACCCTCTGGATTGACGGAATGTATAGCGATGATATATGTCTCTAGACATCGATTTGCGGAGCTCAGCAGCAGTATTGCATGCGAACAGCTACTGGCGCCGCATATAAATACGCGGACTTGTCCTTCCAGCCCATGCGTAAAGTCGCAGGGAAGCATTGTATGATCTGGAAGATGGGCTTGCAGCGAGATCGTGGATGAAATGGACGGGGCGCAGCGGGCTAGGTTTTGCGTGTTTTTCCGGGCATGTGTGTCTACTGCGATCGCGATGACAAGGATGAGAGAGAGGCTGCCGGTGAGGAGATGGGGTAGTGGGAGGGTGTTGATGAGACGAGGATTGAAAGAGGAAGGTGGTTCAAATAGGGGTTGCTGTTTGGGACTTGAGGGGCGGGGTGAGGAAAGCAGAGCGTCGACGCAGCGAACATGCATAGTTGATTTTATGGCTTTCCGATGCTTCGCTGTGAACTACAGAGGGCATTGGACTTATTATGTATGCCTTGTGCATGATTTGCATCGCGATGCGCTCTCTAGACACGTCATATGTTCCATGCATTCTCATTATCATTACAACTAAACCTCACTCCCCCAAACCTCAAACACTAACCCACACCGTCCCCCACACAACCCCAACCAGCGCCACCGCCGTGACCACCCATGCCCCCACGCGATCCCCCAACCCCGGCCCCTGCCCCCACGGCCCCTCCTTCGCCCTACTCTTCCCGGCCGTCGTCGACCCCGCGCTCGGATCGCCCTCGCTGGTGCCGCCGTCCTCCTCCGTCACGGGCCCCTGCACCTCCTCGATCAAGTTCGTCTGCAGCACCTCCAGCGCGGCCATCTGCTGGCCGACGCCCTCGGAGCCGTCCCAGACGCCGCGCTGCGCCCACTTCAGGCCGCAGACGCGGCCGCTGCCGCCGCCGCAGCAGTGCGCCATGGCGGCCGCGGCGGAGGAGCGCAGGAGCGGCTTGATGGCCGCGTAGGTGAAGGGCGCGAGCTTGGTGGTGGCACCGAGCCAGCGCGCGAGGTACGCTTTGAAGCTGAGCTGGTCGGTGTTGCAGAGGTCGAGGGGCTCGCACGAGGACTCGAGCATGATGCCGTCTTGGAAGAAGGCGGTGGTGGTGGTGGAGAGGAGGGAGGCTGTGCGCGTGTACCAGGGTTCGGCGCCGCCTGTCTGCGTGTAGGTCAGGGTTGTCCCGTCTGCGGAATTCGACGAGGGGAGTGGAAGGGATGCAGGCGATGGTGGAATGGGAGGGAAGAACGGTATATGAAGGGAGAGATTAGAAGACATACGTAATTATACATCGCAGCCGCGCCATTCAGCAATATCCCCGAGTTATAACTCCACTGCACTCCATTCACCACGCTGCAATCCTCCGACTCATCGCTCCCATCAGACACGGTGTATTCCTGATCTACGAGCCCCGTCGTGACCATCCAATCCCACGTGCGGTCCGCCCAGGCGGCATACGTCTGGTTCCTCGTGTACAGCGCGAGGCGCGCGGCGAGGGTGAAGAAGCACCCGTTGGAGATGGTGTTTTTGTACGTATAGCCGTTGTTGAAGGAGTAGATCTGCCATTTGAGACCTCCACCGCACGTGGCTGTGTTCCAGCGCTGGGTCTGCGTGTTGAAGACGGCCTGTGCGAGGGCCAGCCACTGCGGCATGTTCCTCGGTGGATTGGGGAAGTTGGTCTCGGCGGCGCTCATGGCGGAGAGGGCCCAGAAGCACTGGTCGTCGTTGCCGAGGGACTTGGTCTGGTTCGGAGGCATGTAGTTGTTGTTGGGGCCGACTTGGAATTGCATACCTTGGATGACGACGTCGTTGTGGGTGTCGTCGCCGGTGTAGAACCAGTAGTCGATCAGCGAGCCGAACATGGCGCCGCATTCCCACCAGTAATAGGGGTATGGGAGGTTGCCTGGAATCTGGCCGGGCTTGTGACCGTGGTAGTGGGCGAGCACGTCATTGGCGAGGGTTTTGGCTGTGGCTTTGATGGAGTCTGTGATATGTGTTTAGCGGTGTCTGGGACTGAGAATGGTCGAAGAGAGAGGGGGAAGGACTACCAGAAGAGTCCAGGTCAACATAGATGGCTGATGCGAGATGGATGACCATAACTGTTGCAGCAATGCCGAAAACTGCATGATTGCTGAATATCATGTTGAAATTTGGCTATATGACTTTGTGCACACCGGACATAGGCGTAAAGTCTCGACAGAGGCTGGAACGAGGAGAGATGCTCGTCCAACGCGGCGAGATGACGGGCTCGGAAGTGATGTAATCATCGAGCTCAGGTAAACGGATTATAGGCAAGAGAATGGCCAATGCTTGAGCTGAAAACTGAGAAAGATGACTCTGAGGAGATGCATAGGGAAGACGTTGTATATGAGTGAGGATGAGCAGAAAATGTGAGAAATGCAACTTGATGTAGGTAACGAAAGGAAGCTGTAACGCAGAATCGACGAGGAATCGACGAGGAAGCAAGAGTGAGAAGCATTTCTCCATCTGGCCATGTCGCAGTAGTCGTGCGGTGCGTGCAAGTGGTGTGAGAGCTGCGTGAGTCCCTTGATTGACACATGGTGGGATTTTAACTTTGATCGTCTGAGGGGACTCTTGAGAGCTAAGATACGTTATGTCTGAGGAATTTCAGGATCGAGGGACATAGAATGGAGAGAAAGGAAGCGGAAATAGTCAGGAGCTGATATGACGGATGGGAAGAGACTTTTTCTATTGCAAAATAACAATTATATTGTGAGAATTTGTTGTTGACAGGAAGAAAAGGGGGTTAACTTGGACGTTCCCCTCGAAACCAGCCGTCCCTCAACAAAAATTAAAAATTAAAAATTAAAAATGAAAAATAAAATGAAAAATAAAACATTACAACGGCGTCTACTTTCAATGTTCTTTTCCTTCTAAGTTCTGTGCGGGTGGGATTAATTGGATTAATTGGAGTGCTTTTTGAGGCTCTGAAGGGAATAGAAAGAGAGAAGGAGAGAAAGAGAGAAGGAGAGATGGAGAGATGGAGAGAAGGAGAGATGGAAGATGGTTGGAGCGCGTTGTACTTTGCACGTGTTGACGTATTTAGAGTCAGGTACCTCGATCGCACCGCCACACTGATCACGGGGTCTTTTCTTTCTGTACCTTCTCACAGTCACGTGATAAAGTCTTATTGACGACTGGAAGATGAGAAGTTCTTTGTCATGACGCCATGTATTTTGTGAGGATATCTGAGGATCTCCTTCCTTTAAGTCTCCAGAAGATGAAACAATAAATATATAAATATAAATATATTATATTATATTATATTATATTATATTATATTATATTATATTATATAAAATTGTGAATCAACAAGACAGAGTCCGTCCATCACCTTCTCGGAGGCTGGAGTTACATTTGTAGCGGATACGTTTCGCCTCAGCCACTTCGCCTCTTTCTACCGTCTCGCTCAGTCTCTCCATCCTCTATCCTCCATCCAGCCTACGACGCTCCGCCAACGCCATTCCAGCACAACTTCATCATTACAACCACAACCCAAGAACTCTCTACCTACTATCCACCATCATCCTCATCCACGACACGAGCAGCTCAGCGCGATACGTCGACAACACCACATCACCCCTCACACTCCCACTCACTCCCGACAGGCACGATGGCGAACAGAGATGACCAGTACGACCCTTATATCCCCGCTGGCTCGCCCGCGGCAGGGGGCTCCCACGAGAATCCGGGGAACCAGAGGACGGCGGCTATTCAAGCGGTAAGTCGGGCGATGAGGTCGGTCGGATGGCCGTGATGGCTCCGGAGGCGCCGGTGATGAGGGTTCTGCGCTGGGCGATGCGACCGGCGACGATCGATCGACGAACGCGCGGATTCGCCACCATGCAGATGGAAGCGTTCGGACGGCGTCACGGCGTTTCGTGTCGGCGGAGATGAGTCGATGAGCGAGGACACGCTCCCGGAGAGTCTGCAATGCCATCAGAGCGTCATCGATACTGGGACCGCCGAACTCCCCATCCTGTCGGATATGGGCTGCAGCCAAGGCATTCATCCAGCCTGAAGCGGACCATGCGGCGATAGAGAGGAAGGATGTGAATATCGAGGAATCACGAAAGACAACGTGCAGATGCCTGAACATGGGACGCCGTGATCATCCCGTCGCATCACGAAGTCGCCAGCAGCAGCGCCACAGACTCGCAGAACCCTCATTGGCCGCCCCCTAGGGTCCATGGCAGCTAAGGTTGTGTCAGGGACATGATGGCTAACGTCTACCCTCGTAGGAAATCGACAGCACAGTCAACGTGATGCGCGAGAACATCAACAAAGTCTCCCAGCGTGGAGAGAACCTCAACTCCCTCCAAGACAAGACCGACAACCTCGCCGTGTCAGCACAGGGCTTCAGGAAGGGGGCGAACCGCGTGAGGAAACAGTTCTGGTGGAAGGACATGAAGATGAGAATGTGTCTGGTTCTGGGCATCGTCATCCTGCTCATTGTCATTATCGTTCCTTCCGGTACGTCTCTCGTCCGTCAGAGGAGATGAGTGATGTCGATATCGATACTGATTGATTCCGTGATACAGTTGTGGCCACTAGACACTAGACAGGCGTCCAGACTCATGCAACATACGACGAGCATTACGAACATATCCCATTGGTTGTCGTTGCATATCCGCCTGCCTCACCCATCTGTTCCATCATCACCGGCTCGCAGGCAGGGCGACGGAGCCACACGGGACCTGGAAGGGGGGGGTTGGGGGGTTATAGCGACGAGGAGTTCCACGATTGATATTAGGTTTTATTTTCATTTGTTTGCACTTGTATTGTCGCCACGCAATGCGAAACTGGGCGTACCGTACCGTCTTACGCACTCGAGGGAGGGGGTTATGGAAGGAGAACCTGCTGCCGCGCGGTGCTGGTGTGTATCATCTTGTGGCTGTAGGGCTGCTTAATTGAATCGTTATGATGCTTGAACTTGCCTTGGTGGTGGTGGTGCTGCTGCTGCTGCTGCTGCTGCTGCTGCTTCTGCTGTAGAATACTCTCTGCTGTGGGATACTCTACGTCTTCATGGTCGTGCCCAACTGCCAATTGATCAGGGGGATGATGCGCACATGTGGATCGAGGAAGGGAGAGGATCTCATCTGATTAGATTTTCACGGTGGAGCTGATGCGGGTGGGGGACACGTGAAAGGATGGATATGGATATGGCTGTGAATGTGATTGAGGGAATCCACACTGCCCATGCCTCTCCTCTCCACTTGTCATATCATGGATTCATGGGGGGGTAGAGGATGTCAACGGGAGGGGGAGAGGATGTCAACGGCATTATGGATGGAAAGTCTGAGGGTCTGATGGCGTTGATGGAGTATGAATTGTAGAGAACATCGCGGCCATCATGAGGGTCTTTTGATCTTGGTCTTGATCTTGCCATGCTTATATTGGTTCTAAAGTCCATGAAGGTCACATACATGATACATAGGCACATACATATATTTATATGTACATACATACATACATACACATTGCACAGTAGAACCCTGTGCCCAGCAGCAAAGCAAGGAAATTGTTTCATTTGATTTTTTTGTAGTAAACATGCTAGGGAGGTAGTGATTTGCTGCTTGGTGCATAATGGATCTATGAAAATCATGTCTGATCCTGTGAGGCGAAAAGAAAAATCAGATAAGATACTGCAAAATTGCGCCTCAGTACTCTATTAATAATGCCAACAAGAAGTGCAGTCCAGGACATGGACATGAATATTGTGAATTGTGACTCCAATATTCATAGTCACTTCAACTTCAGAATTTCATATTTCATAGACAGGTCACAGAGTCAATTGGACTTCATCTTGCCCGTTCGGCGATTTTATAGTTTTATAGATATCTCGTGATTTCACCCTTCCTCCACTTCTATTTACTCGGCCCAGTGGCAAAAGACCCTAGCCAATCACATCCAGCAACCCTTCGGTCTGGCAGCGGCATTTTCTCAACTTTTTATCCCCCGCATACATACTCATAGCTCTCTCCTCCTGCCTGGTCAACTTCAACATCCCATAACCTCCTCTCCTCTCCTCTCCTCCTCGACCGCGCGCCCCGAAGGAAGGCAGAGTCCATTGCTTCGCCGGCAGGCTCGAGATCCGCTCCGCTCAGATTCAACCATGCTGGCCCTCCGAGCCAGCACCCGCGTGGCCGGGCGGCGCATCGCCCTCTCCTCGCGCCGCCTCCCGTCCTCGCTCTCCAAGGCCGCCGTCTCCGCGGCGCTCGTGGTGACGAGGGACTACTCCGCGCCCGGCTCCGACACCTCGACCCGCTCGACGGTCATCCAGCTCCTCAGCAACATCGGCTCGAAGCGCGAGGTCCAGCAGTACCTCTCGCACTTCTCCTCCGTCTCGTCCCAGCAGTTCGCCGTCATCAAGGTCGGCGGCGCCATCATCACCGAGCACCTCGACGAGCTCACCTCGGCCCTCGCCCTCCTCACCAACGTCGGCCTCTTCCCCGTCGTCGTCCACGGCGCCGGGCCGCAGCTCAACAAGCTCCTCGAGGATGCGGGCGTCGAGCCGCAGTTCGAGGAGGGGATCCGCGTCACGGACGGCAAGACGCTGGCGGTCGCGCGCAAGCTGTTTCTCGAGGAGAACCTGAAGCTGGTGGAGAAGCTGGAGGAGGTGGGCGTGCGCGCTCGACCGATCACGAGCGGTGTGTTTGGTGCCGATTACTTGGATAAGGAGAAGTGGAACTTGGTGGGCAAGATCAACAAGGTCAACAAGGGGCCGATTGAGGCGGCGATTAATGCTGGGTGTCTGCCAATCCTCACGTCGATGGCTGAGACGCCAGAAGGACAGGTTCTCAATGTCAATGCGGATGTGGCGGCGGGAGAGCTCGCCAAGAGCCTGCAGCCGTTGAAGATTGTTTACTTGTCGGAGAAGGGAGGACTGTTCAACGCGGATACCAATGAGAAGATTTCGGCGATCAACTTGGACGAGGAGTACGATCATCTCATGTCACAGTGGTGGTGCAGATATGGAACCAGGTTAAAGATTAAGGAGATCAAGGAGCTGCTTGAGCACCTGCCAAGAACTTCCAGCGTTGCGATCATCCACCCGGCTGATCTGCAGAAGGAGTTGTTCACGGACACTGGTGCAGGCACTCTGATCAGGCGCGGCAACAAGATCGCTACCGCCACTTCCCTTTCACAGTTCGAGAACATCGAGAAGCTCAAGGACGTGCTTGTCCGTGATCGCGAGGGCTTGGATGCCCGTGCCACCGTGGACAGATACGTCGATGGTCTCAAGGATGGCGAATTCCAGGCCTATTTCGATGAGCCTATGGATGCTCTCGCCATTGTGCAACCTCCCACCGACTCCTCCAACATCGCCAACCTAGCCACCCTCACCATCACCAAGTCCGGCTGGCTCACCAATGTCGCCGATAACGTCTTCGCTGCCATCAAGAAGGACCACCCGAAGCTCGTCTTCACCGTCAAGGAAGACGACGAGAACTTGACCTGGTTCTTCGACAAGGCCGAGGGCAGCTTCACCAAGGACGGCCAGGTCATGTTCTGGTACGGCATCGAGTCCGGCGAGGAAGTCACACAGCTCATGTCCGAGTTCACCAAGCACGGCCGCTCCATGCTCGGCGACGCCAACCTCGAGGCACGTCTCCACCGCGCCGCATCTGCCGCATCCGGCATGTCCGCCTCCATCTCCCGCGCAAAGCAGCAGACCCGCGCCTTCTCCACCTCCACCCGCCCATCCTCCCGCATCATCCGTGGCCGCCCATCGCAAACCCGTGGTTACGCCAGCGCCACCACCAACCCCAACCCACCTCTCGGCAAGCACAACTCCTCCAACACCCAGCCCGCCAGGGTGGCCTTGATCGGTGCCCGCGGCTACACGGGCCAGGCGCTCATCAGCCTCCTCAACGCACACCCCAACATGGATCTCCGCCACGTGTCATCGCGCGAGCTCGCGGGCCAGAAGCTGAAGGGCTATGAGAAGCGGGACATCGTGTACGAGAACCTTTCGGCCGAGGATGTCCGCCGCATGGAGGAGAGGGGCGAGATCGACTGCTGGGTCATGGCGCTGCCCAACGGCGTGTGCAAGCCCTTCGTCGACGCCGTCGAGGAGGGCCGCGGCCCGCAGAACTCGGTCATCGTGGACCTCTCGGCCGACTACCGCTTCGACAACAAGTGGACGTACGGCCTCCCCGAGCTGGTGTCGCGCTCGGACATCGCGAAGGCGAAGCGCATCGCGAACCCGGGGTGCTACGCGACGGCCGCGCAGCTGGGCATCGCGCCGCTCGTCAAGTTCCTCGGCGGGCAGCCGACGGTGTTCGGCGTCAGCGGGTACTCGGGCGCGGGCACGAAGCCGTCGCCGAAGAACGACGTGGAGAACCTCCGCGACAACATCATCCCGTACAGCCTGACGGACCACATCCACGAGCGCGAGATCAGCAGCCAGCTGGGCGTCGAGGTGGCGTTCATCCCGCACGTGGCGGCGTGGTTCCAGGGGATCCACCACACGATCTCGATCCCGCTGAGCCAGCCGTTCACGTCGCGCGACATCCGGAACCTGTACCAGGAGCGCTACGCCGGGGAGAAGCTGGTGAAGATCAGCGGGGAGCCGCCGAGCGTCAAGGCGATCAGCGGGACGCACGGCGTGGAGATTGGGGGGTTCGGGGTGCATAGCAGCGGGAGGAGGGTGGTGGTTTGTGCGGCGATTGATAATTTGCTTAAGGGGGCTGCGACGCAGTGTTTACGTGAGTCTTAGTCCTCTCCTTTTTTTTAATGTGGGTCTTGAATGAGTGAGTGAGTGCTGACGCCGTCGACAGAAAACATGAATCTTGCATTGGGGTTCGCAGAGTACGAGGGCATTCCGTTAGATTAGATAGATCTACTCCTCCCGGAGCGGGCGGGCGACATTTTGTACACAAAAATGGATATGATGCTATGGTTCGTCATGTCATGCTTGGTGCATGTATGCTTGTCGCATGGCTGTGACGATTCCTGATTCCTGCTGTGCAATATCTTTCTCCACAATAGGAGATGGGCATTTTGGCCGGGCGCATTGACATCACTGATACTGCTTGGTACCTGGCATGGGGCTTAGAGCAAAGGTCGTGGGGAACGAAGGCCAGTCTCGTGCGCGATGTGGGTTTTTCTGGCATCTCTTACCTTGCGCTCTCGTCTGCAAACACTTGCGATACTCGTAGAAGTTGTCGACTAGGACGTGTCTCCGAAGCTCTGCTCTATCTAAGATATTGTACGTGAGATTCTCTCTTTTTCTTTGGGTTCGTTCTAAGGTCGTTGTGACGCGGCCAGATGAGTTTCCAGTGGGAACTCGTCGCATGGCCATGCCGGCTTATTCCTCTGTTTTCGGTCTCTTCCCCGCGTCAATATCCCGGGAGAGAAGCATACGCAACGGGCAAGCTTCTGGCGGCGACTGCAGTAGATGACGGTTGCTCTCGTCGTACCTGAGCCTGTCGCATCGACGGCTGCCAGCGAATGCGTGCAGGCTGGATAGAGCAATGCCGTCCACTACGCCGAGAAGTCGTATGTGCGGGCTTTCTTCATCTTTATGGCTGTGACGCGCACTTTGGGGTATGGACGAAGATGTATCCTCGATGGCGATGAGCTTCGTTTCAGCCACAGTATATTTCATCGCTCGCTTCGTCCTCATCGTGCAGATAGATGTTCGTCTGGCTTCGGTCGATGATCGCCGACGGCTACAAATCGGTGAGCTTGACAGATACAGTCCTGCACATAGGACTATGTCAATTTGGAATAGCACTCAATCTACAAGCACGAATCCTTACCTCCCTCTCCAGGTGCACGTTGCCACGTAGAGTACGACTTGCAAAGACCAGCTATGGTTGCTAAATACTCAACTGCCACTCGCACTGCTTTCTTGTCGAACGGGTCTGCTAGAATTTGTACTCTTAGGTTACATTTACAAGCTTTAACTTCTGCTGCCGTTTGCTTTTCACCCCCATCATCCTCCTCCCTTCCAGCCCACCTCGCCTAGACAATCTCCCACCACCCCAGCCTTCCAACCATCTCCCCCGCATTCCTCACAACGCACAACCTCTCCTCTCTCCTCCCCTTCCACCTCCCCTTCCCCTCGCCATCCCTCCTCACCCCATCCACCACCCGCTCAACCCCCAGCGCCCCAACCCCCGTCCCCTGCCCCGCAGCAAGGTTATAATTCCCCGTCGTCACGAAGCCGATGAGATCCTCCTGGCCGGGCACAAGCGGGTGCAGGCGCTCTTTCGGGGCCGGATACGGCAGAGGCGGGGTCTGCAGCAGTTCCTGCGCGAGGATGCGGCTGCGCTCGGCGGGCGTGGCGGAGAGTAGGGTGCTGCGGGGGCAAGGGGGTTTGGTAGGCTTTTGTGGTTTGGCGGAGGGGAGGAAGGCGAGCCATTCGGCGCGGAGATTGGTGGGCAGGGATGGCGAGGGGGGAAAGTTGCTGGGTTCTGCGGGTGCAGTGGAGGGGGAGGATGGGGATGGGAGACGGTAGATGCGAGCGCAGGGTTGGGGGACGCCGCGGGAGAAGAGGGTGATGCGGACGGTTGCGAGGGACGCGTGCGGGACGGACTGTTTGGGATCTGCAAGAAGCTTTTCGAAGTCTTTTGATGAGATCTGCTGCAGTGGAGAGGAGAGATCCTTCTTCTCCCCGGCAGCATCATGTGTTTGATCTGAGCTGGCGGCTTTCGCATCCCCATTTTCAGATTCAGGCTTCGCGCTCACCAACTTCTCAAAATCGCAGCCCCACCCAACGCCTATCTCACCCTTGCGACCAGCGCCGAGATCGAGGCTCTCCCAGGCAACCCTCTTCCCCTTCGGCCGCGCCTCCCACTCTCTCTTCCTTCTCGCGCGTTCCTGGCATTCCCAGCTCCACCCCGCGTCCGTCCCGGGGTAATCTGCTGGAAACCACGGGACTGCGCGCTCGAAATGTATCTGCTGCAACTCCTGTAGCCCTGCAAAACGAGGATTCCCGCCTGACGAGAGCGGGAAGTGCATCAGCGGGTACCAGAGCGCGGCTATGCATTTCCATGGCGCGAGGAGTGTCCAGGAGCCTTGCGCGGACGCGGATGCGGAAGTGCGTGATGGGTAGAGGAGGATCGGGATTGGTGGATCGGAGGGTGCAAGGGATGGGAAGGCGCCGGGGGGAGTGAGGGCTTTGCGGCGGTTTATGGATTTTTGAGACGGGAGGCGTGTGGCGTGGTGTCGCGCATCGCGATCGAAGAGGGCTGTCGAAGGAGCGACATTGTCGGCGGGCCAGGTAGCTAGGGTTTCGAGAAGCTGGAATGCAGCGGTCTCGTTGGGTTTTGTGAGGTCGAGTTTGCGAGGCGGATAGCGAAGGCGCGGATCAAGGATCGGGAATGAGAGAAGGGTGTTGGGCGGTAAGGAGGCGGCGTTGGTCACACCGGATAATGCTTTAAAGATTTCCCCGTGGTCTGAGGTGTTGTCGTCGAAGCGATGCAAAACTCCAAGGAGAGCTTCTGTTGAACCCGGACCAGTGAGCTCGATGCTGCCAATCTCAAAGCGCAGATCCTCCACATGCACAATAGGATATTGCATCTTCGAGATCTGGAGAACTTCATTCCATAGCCCCAAAAATGCTGCAGGGTGTATCCGTATAAATAGCTTGCGTCGCGGGATCTTCTTGCTCTTTTTGGTATTGTCGTTCTTCTCGTCTACAGATCCGGTAATTGGTTGTGCTGGACACCAGATGATGGTCGCCGAACCAATTTGTTTTTGATGCCCATTTTCGTCCCTGCTCACGCATCCACTCCAAGTTCTTTTCCCCTCCATCCATTTATCTCCCCTCTTGTCATCCTGGACAGCACCAATTCCTTTCAACACTCTTTGCAGAGCTTCAAATGTTCCCTCAACAGCGATGGTGCTCATATAACTCATATCCCAAGCCAAGGCGCCCCTCTCTCCACCAGCCCTATGTGTCGGCCTATAGCACTTCTGCGTCGGTGTAATTGGTAGTGCAAATCTCCACAGAGGATTGCCAGGAGCAGTCATGGTCGCTCTCTTCGCGTGAAACATGTGTGTTGGCAGCCAAGTCTTATGTATCTGTCGTTTCCTAAACTTGGAGGCCGGCCTCGGTGGCTCATGTAATATCCCTGTCCTGGACTTCGGCCTCGCAGTTCTTCCAATTATGCCATCCCCCTTCCCAGCTTTATCTTTTTCTTGCCCAGTCCTCCCCTTGGACGCCTTCTTGTTCGCAGCAAGCAGTCGCAATCTCTTCGCTGTTTCCGCCCTCAGCCTGCCTCGACTCGTCGTTGGCTTTCTCTTTGCAGCAACAACAGTCGGCGTATTGTCATCCCTCATCTCCCTTGCGGCCCGTTTCTGCAACCGTTTCGGTACTCGTTTGACATTATGACTTGCAGTTCTCCTTCTCATGTCCCAGGGCACCAGCTGGAAGGCTCGCTTTGTGAGCGCTCCTTTCGCTCGGCGCATGCCATCTTCAAGAGCTTTGATCTCAAACTCGCGAGCTTTGAGAAATGAGGATAGGTCCAGCTCGCCGGAGGAAAGGGCAGGATCGGAGATCTGCGTCAATATTTGTCTAGCCGTGAAAGTTTTCTGGCGTTTCGGAGCACGGGAGTTCGGTTTCGAGGCTTGCGGCGCATCTTTACGTTTCATCGACTTGTCTGAAGCTTGTCCAACTGTCTGAGAAGCCCTTGGAGGCATTTGACATGCAGAGACAGCTTCGGGCGCTGTGACGTCGTTTGAAGGCAGGTTTGGCATAAAAAGTTCGTGTTGTCTGGGGATGCAGCGGGGACGCGCTTGGATCTAATCTAATCTTATCTAAACTAACCGCAAAAAACATAAGAAATAAAAGCAAAGGATGTAAACAAAATGTATGAGAATCACATACAAAAAAAGTACGAGGTTTGTTTGTTGTGATGACTTATATACATAAACAAACCCAAGTCGCAGCTTTCTTCCCGTTGAGGCTCTTTGCGCAATGTCTCAGATGTTGCAGTACTTGAGGGAAGGCGTTGGTGTCTGGTTCAATCAACGAGCCACGACGTCATCGGAGTGGACTGTAAAGCAGTACTACGAAAATTTAAACAGGTCAACACTTTCGAAAGAACTCGTGGATGTTCTCGGCAAGTTACTCGATAATCATAAGCATCCGAGAGACATCTTCAAGCAGCACGCCGTGACCGACGAGGACGGCGTACTGCATTGGGAAGAAGAGAGCTTCAAGAAATGGGTCACAACAAACCAGCGACTCTCAGTACTCAGCGTCTTTGTACCTACGCTTTGGCGTATCTTCGTCTACTTTGCTGGATATCCCTTCACAGAGCTCATTCTTCACGATTCTGAAGGGCCAGCTCTGCATCACCAACGCATCGACGAAGATGGCTTTGTTCTGGCTTATAACCTACTCGGCTTGAGGGGGGTGGAACTTGTAGGAAGCACCAAAGACGCCTGGACCCCAGGAGGGAGTATCGAGACGAGCTGGTCTCAGAAATATCCCCGTCTCGCATCGTTAATGTTCAACAGCCTCAGGATCTTCTCCACGGAAGGAGGAGGAGAACGATTCCAAGGACTCGACAGTGCAAACCTCACGGAAAACGCTGAAAAACAGCTTATGGGCGCAATAGCCCTCACGCAACCAGAGCCCTACATGTCGGGTCTTTCGTTCGAACAAGACCTAAGGGAAGTAGCTAGACGGCTGCTTGCTAACAACGCCGCGCCAAATTACGAAAAAAATTCATCCTTTACCGTGTCGAAACATGACTTACAGACTTTCGTTCAACTCTTTTTACTTCTACGTATTGGGAGTGCCCCTTGGAGACGCGGGTTGATCCTGCATCATAACGTTCAGAGATGCGGAGATGTTGAAAAGCCGCTCTTTGTGTATGATGAGGAAGAAATACTTCTTTCCGCACGTCTGGCAAATGCTTTGATCCAGCACACGCTTGGAAATATCGATTCAATTACTTGGCAATCCTTTGAAAGCGTTCATAAGACATATGTGCGTGTTTTAGCCTCTGTCTGGAAGAATAGCTGCTAACGTATGTTACAGCCGAACATAGTCCTCCGCTTCTACGAACTATGGACAGCAATATGTGTTGTACACCCTCCAAATTCGTCACCCCAGAACCTTGACTCTGGACTATCGAACTGCGTAGTCCAGTCTCTGTCTCTTATTGGCCCAGTGGAGTTTGATAGCCTAGTGCCTGGCGGCTCCCCATTCAACGAGGACGAACGTCAGTTGCAGCTGGATCTGCAAAACGCTACTCTGGTGGCTGACTCTACATCTACACCTGCCCTTGACGCATCTAGGCTTGTAGAAAGACTTACGAATATCGATTGGTTTCACATCCTGATCTTATCTACGGAAGAAACACCTGAGACAGGAAGCACCGAGAGTACCGAGCGGCTCATCACTTTGTTCACGAGTCCACCCGGGAAAGAGATGTGGTTTGAGGATTCCCCAGGAGGTACTACGTAAACTTGGCGATATGGTTTTGTTCAATTATCGCCGCACATCTCAACGTCACAAACCGGAGGTCTGAGTGCAAGCTTCCAAGACGACGCTATCAAGCTCTTTCCTCATAGCGATCCAAGTCATGAGTCAAGCATGGTCACAGTTGATCTCAAGAATGGCACTGTTGTAGTTGAATGGACAGGCAGTCCATTGCTGCGGTTGAAATTGAAAAGCTTGAAATGCTTTAAAATGCCCGGCACCGCTTCGACATTCACTAAGTCCTCTGAAGGCTAGTCCGGTGAGTGACGCCCATTATTTTCCCTGCAATAAAACAGCAATGTGCTGATTGAGGTAGACTTGTTGTGGTTTTGGGATGCAGAATATGAAATTGTGGATGCTCTTGGAAAAATGTTCCACTTAAATAGCTCTCGATGTAAAATAATCATGCGAAGAACAATAATGGCGTCGTTTGTAATTAGCCCTCGTTCAATAGACTTGCACTGGAGCGCTTTAATCCAGTAACTGCTAACACTCCAATTTTATGAAACCTAGAGAGCCAAGAAACTTATCAAATCTGCAAAAGTGCATGGTCTAGTCCACTCTTTTTTGATCTTGTCCTCAAATGGTATTACTGCTTCATTTCCTTCATCCCCAGTTGTTCTACAGCGTACATCGAGTATTTACATTATGACTAGGACGAAACACCAACGCAGTAGTGTTCTCCTAGCCACAGCGCCGTTGCACAATTCGATCCTCCACTTCCAGGCACAGTGTTCCACGCATACAATTAGTTAGTAGTAATACCATGCTCCTAAGCAAAAGTAGAGCAACCATCACCCGAGACAACCTCTGCGAACTTATTGCAGGCCGGCGTAATGCCACTTTGAGTTGGACCTGGCGCTGTTACAGACGTAGTTGTTGTGCTGGTTGTAGTTGTTGGTGTCCCTGAAGGCGCTCCGACGCAATAATAGGTGAGTTACGACTTAAACCGTCAGCACCACCGCTTCCAGTTGCTGTTCCACTTCCATCGCCACCGCCTCTCTGTTGTCCACTGTCGCTCGAAGTTGCACTTGATACGGCAGGTGGTACATATGTGCCTCCCGGTGCATTTGTGCAAACATACTGTCCAGTCGTATCTGTACAGAGACCAATAAGGTTTGGGTTCCAGGATAAGAGCTGGGTAACCGTTACATTGTTGTTGGAAGTGGAAATGCTCTGTGCAGAATTGATCACTAATTCGGATAACGCATTAGAGTCTTTTCTATGTCACTAGGCTCTGATGACTTACCAGGTTGTATTATACGGCATAAGCGTAACATTGCATGGTAGCGGTACACAAACCGATGGAATCTCAGTAACATTGAAGTTCGGTACGCAAACACCATTGCCCATCATTTGTTGAACATCACCAGTTGATAATTCTAGATATGGCGGAATCACATCGCACGGTGTTTGCGTTGAATAATCGATTGGTGGCGCAGTAAAGTTTGCGAAGGTGATGACTCGTTGAGTACAACTGTTACCAGCTCTAAGAGGGAGTGGATCAGTGAAAAGAGCGGTTGCATTGTCAGATCCATCGATAGATAGATGCTCCTGGCGCAGCCTCATACCAAGGTAGCGTGCGAACAAGAAGTTCTGGCATGGTTGAGTTTGCATTGCAAACATCTAGGATATTGAACCACTGGTCAACCATAAAGTCGGATTGATCTACATTAGGAAGAAAAGGCGAAGCGAGGCGAAGATAGAACATCTTTAGAAAACACTCAGAGCAAAGCAAAGTGTCTGGGTACAAGTTTGCAATTTGGCTATTGTCTGCAGGAACATCCGTTAGATCGATGTATTGGCTTTCGTTTACATTTGCGGAATCATCGCAATCAGGGCGAATGATGTCAGAACCAACCCAATCATAGGATTGAACTAGACAGTAAGGCGACGTTTCTGAGGTTTGACGACGTTATAGTCTAGGCTAGCTAGTCTAATTCCCTACATTAACCTTTCCTATTAAACTCTATCTAGTGTTAGTAGAAGCTTATTATAAGGTTTTACCTTTAGCCTTAGAACTCTATTCTAGGTTAGGGTGGGCATAGTGCTAGCTAGCTAAACTCTATTTAGATTACGTGCTTATTATGTGCTAGTCTAGCGCTAGCCTTATAAAAATGAGGATTTAGAGGAGGAATTTCTTATTAAGTTAGTAGTTTAGTTTTTGTAAGAACCCTGCACACAAAATGGTCTAGCTTAGGATAGCATATAGGAAGAAAGATGTAGGTAGGTATGAAGCAGACTCATTATAATTTTTATGCCTTTTTTGTTTTTGCAAAGATATATCATATGTTGTTCACTCGTTCTTAAATTATGGTAGCAATTGCAGGCTGCGTTCAAATCTCTACCATACTTGCAAGAGACACTAAGTCCTCTCTTGCCACTTATGATTTTTTTAATAAGCTTCAAGTCTCGTCAATGGCCACACCCTTGGAATCTAGCTTATAGAAACCAGGAGACTGGGGAATGGTCAGTCAAGAGTTCGAGATTAAGAATGGCGCAGGAAAAGTCATGATAAAGAGCATGTCTGGACTTGGTTGGGGAATGCTGAAACAAGTCATATGAATAGCCACCAAACACCCGCCATTCCCTAAAGCAAATCCTGAGAATAAATAATACAATGCGATCACATCACCATTGCCACAACGCAATCATCACGTCTTCGTTATACCACATCTTCACTGCCAGACCACAACACCACACCCTAACCTGTTCTACTCCTCTGAAGCCCCCTGCCCCCCATCCTCCCCGTCCCTTGCCTCACAGAAATCCTTCAAATCTCTTCCCCAATCAGCAAACCTCTCCTTGAGTTTCCCTCCCACCGCTAACCTGACCACACTCCCAATCCACCCTCCAAAAGTCTCCCAAGTAACGTACTCACACCCCCCCTCCGTCTCCACAACCTCCTGCACCCTCTCCGCCCTCAACAACCACTCGTTCCGCACATCATAGCGCCAGCAGATCCTGTACCCCCTCCTCCCGCCCTCCCTCTCCGGATCCAGCGCCTCCACCACCGTAACCAGCTCCGGCGTCGCGCGCAGCGCCTCCATGGGCCCAATCTCCGGCACGGGCTTTCCCTCCATATTGACGCGCATCGTCATCCTCCTTCCGGCGCTCAGCCAGTCCTCCTTGCCTGCCAGACCAGCGGGCAACGGCACATCGGGCCGGGGAGCGGACGGCTCGTGCACCTGCGCGAACGGGACGAAGGAGTTCCATTCGCCCCAGTTCCGGACGTCGAGGATGGCGCCGACGACGAGGGCGGGGGGCGCGGAGATGCGGAGACGCGAGAGGACGGTGAAGGACATGCTGCTCGCGTTGGGGAAGGCGGGGACGGGGAGCGGGGAGGTGGTGAGGAGGGAGGCTTGGTCGGGCGGTAAGGCGGGGAGGGATGGGCGGGTGAAGGTCGTGGAGGCGGGAGCGGACATTTCGGTGGTTGTTGTGTGGTTGCTGGGAGGGGAGCTGCGTGGTAGATGGTGGTTTGAGATTGCACGTGAGAAGAGCGTGACCTGACTGGTTGGCTTCTGTGCCCTGGGTGCTGTGATGGTTGCGGCGTCGTCGGTGTTTGAGAGAGACTGGACGCTCTTCACTCCTTTGATGCTGACTTTGAGATTGAAATTCCTTCCGAGATTGGTTTTGTTCTGATGATGTTGATGGGGGTTGGGATGGAATCCTGGAATGTTTAAGATGAGGTTGAGGTCATGTGATCGTTGGCCGATCTCATGCAGATCATTAGCAGTTAAAATAGGGGCACAGTCTTAGCATAGACGGTGAGTAAATAGAGTCGAATATCCTTCGCATATGCTCTGCTCAAATACATGTTCATTTGTTTGAAATTCGCAAAATGTGATATGGGTATATATACAAACGCCAGGCTCGCCAGCACCTCGTCCTTCATCACAGACCCAGCCATTCAATCGATCGCTCCCAAAAATACGGCCACCCTTAAACAGCATGATGGCTGCAGCTTCCGTGGCCAGCATATCCATCATTATTGAATGCCAGGCCACGAATCAGTATAATCGGCCATGTTTCCGTAATCCACATTTTCTCCGTTCTGGCCCATCTGCGCATTGGAGACGTCTCCCATTGTACCCGCCACGTATCCAAAATTTATGTGCATTTGCGGCATGGAATTAGACTCACGCAAAAGCCATTGCTCAACACTGTCAACTCCCATTGGCTGATAAGGATACGAGTTAAAGTCGAAGAATTCTTGACCGTATTCGCAGGGACGTCGCATTCCTCCCTCGGGGATTGGCATGGCATTAACCACAGACGGAACACCACTGCCAGCATTATCAGGGACATCCACATCGACTGACGGCTGGTTTTGGTTTATGGCATCGGCTTGGTTTGTTTCCGCACCTCTTTGATTTGATGACTGCAAATTATAGAGGAGATTGTACCGATTCTTGAGGATTTTCGAACCCCCTCGGTCGGCCATCCACTTGAGAACTGCCAGGGCTTTCTCAAGCGCTTGGGTGTCGCGCTTATTTGTGGGGAAGGCGCGGTTGGCCATTGCGAGAACTATGGCAGCGGAAAATGCATGTTCGCCGTCCATGAAGCCGTATGTAGCTGTGCTGTTATCAGTTTCGGATTTCCCCGGGGGGCGAGGATAAATTTGGGGAAGGAAACATACCAACTAAGTCCCGTTCTGCTGCAGCTGATAGGATGGTCGTGCTGTTTCTTGCCGCTTTGATAGCCTCCTCGATGACAGCAACGGTCGATGAGGACAGTCCGTTCTTCCAATTTGCCTGCTTTTCAACATCCAAGCCGCGTTTTAGACGCTCCGTGACAACTCCTAACAGGAGAGGTCGGGCGGTCATATTTATGCATTGATGATAGTGTAAATAAATAGACACTTGCTCACGGGTCATCGTACTATCAATCCGTGTGAAATCGAGCTTGAGATACTGCGGCAGATTGGTAAGCCATTGGGTCAAATCTGCCATGATTGTCTGGACGCAGACGGCGAGTCCTGCGCTGCTCTTGCGGTTCTTCCGATATATTTTCTTAGCAATTCTGCCAAGAATTCGCGACAACTCAGTATAGTGCGCAAGGACAACTGCAGAACTTCTTTCTGGATTCTCTTCTCCGGGCCATGGAGACGGCGACGAAACGCTAATATCACTGTCGGAAATTGTGATAGGGTGGCCTGATTTACAGCACAGTATTCGGTCCATACTGTATACTGACCACCAAACACGTCTTCTGTGCTCTCGGGCCGTATCATCCATGGTTGCCTCCGATACCTCCTGATGTAGTCCCAGCGCGATGGCCATTCTCAAAGCATGCCCGATATATAGGAACGCGGTGTCCCTACGATTGAGATTTTGGTAGAAATATCCCACCAAAGCCAAAACCTCCACGAAGAGAACCGATCCTTCCTCGCGTATGTCGGGAAGAAACTCCAATGCTCTCGTGAAAAATGAGAAGCCCGGAGGCCCATCGTTGCTCATCCACATATTGACCGAATACATTTGCCCATATGCGAACACCAAAAGTGCTTGGCAATAGACCAAGCGAGTATCTCTTTCTGAAAAGTCTAGCTTCTGGTGATTCTCGTATATTTGCTTCAGTCGCTGTCGAAACAGACATGGGTCCACGAAACTGAAAATAGTCCCAATATATTGATGCTGAGCTTGGAAGAACTGAGTTGCTACTTCGTAATGGGGAAGTTGCTGAAGACTAGCCACTGCCGTCGAACGAGGAATAGGCCACGCCTCGGGATTGTATGCTGGCTGTTCGACCCCGAGGTCAGCATTGAAATCTGTAGTATTATCCCGTGTATTATCCCGAAAAAGACTATCGCGGATCTCAAGGGCCGAGTATGTTGATGAACCAGGGCCTACGTGGACTGAAACTAAATTAGACGCAAATATCTGAAGAAAAGGACTTGTACTCACTGAGCTTTCCGGAGGTCTCATCCACCTCAAACCGAGCCAGGAGATATGTTAAAAGGTTCACATCTTCCGCTTGGTCTTCATTTCTGGCTGCCGGATCCGGAGGAAGTTCGGCTTTCATTCGAGCTATTGGCGTCAGAAGATACAGTCTGAAATATCATCAGATCACTCACCAAGGAGCCTTTCTAGTTTCCGACTGCGCGCTTCGAGGGCGTGAAGAACACTATCTAGGTTCAGCCTGACTTCAAGCTTCCAGGAACTAAGAGAACGAACCTCTTCTTGAACATTTTTCTTCCATTATTATCGGAATAAATGCATAGTCTCCCTTTGGCGAGACATGTTCTGCATTCATCATCCCCACTACATGCCGTCTTCGACTTGCGGCATGCGTCGCATCTGCTTTCCATCAGCAAATACATTTTTTGTTAACGTTTTCTTAACATTACGCTATTATTGCCTTCTTAAACGCCCCTGATTCGTTAGAGCCTATGCTCTCTGCCATGATGCCGAGTAATTCAAGGCCGATAACGTTTAATAAGGTGCTGTGACCTCAACTCTGGAGTTTGGTATGCAATCAAATGCTGATTAAATCGTGGCAAATGTCCACTTATTATACAAGCTCGACCTCTTGCCAGAGCCTCATGGACCTACCCGAATATCAGCGATACATACAGCTCAGCCCTGATCGGATTCAGAGGTGTTTCCCCGATCATGCAGGTCGCAGCCTTGTGGTGATGGTTCGGACAGCAGCGCCAAGCCCGACCCCACGAAAGTTCATGTATGTGGCTGTGCGATGTTGAAGCTCAGATTCAGCCTTAGAAACTCATGTAACTCAAGTCTTTAGCAACATGCTCTTGCTCTTCCTGCGTACACATCTTGCAGCACTCCAACCAGATCAATATGTCAACTTCAAAAGTTGGGTTGCGTTGGGTTGCGTTGCGATTTGTCAGCTTCTATCTCTTCAAGACTCCAAGCCTTCAGTGAGCGTTGTTTTACGTGTCAATGGAGCTCTTTGCAGTGGTAACAAGTGCATATCTTTTGATATATCGTATGATATCTGAACTTCTTATTCACCTCTTGTCAGCTTGGCAAGCCAGTCAGTGATGGCTTAACGCCACAATAGAGTTGCATCAGTATAGGACTTCCACGCTCACCAGTCTATGGCCCCAACGGCCCTAACATACATATCGCATGTCCAGCATGTCTTGCGAAACTCCAAGCCAGCTCATAAGCATGGAAGAAAAGGCAGGAGGAGGGTATCGTCACATGGAAAACAAAACATATCCCAGTTTGTCTGTCTTTTCACCACAATGGCTGTTTGGTGCCGTCTTCGAGTAGAAGATTGAACCCAATGGCTATTTGATGCAGTCTTCGAGTAGAAGATTGAACCTACATAACATACCTACCAGCTAACAAGATGAGAAAAGAAGGAGACGGTTGCTTGAGAGAAGACATGCTGTATAACCATAGACTAGCTCATTTCAATTCACGAATGAAACGAGTCAAATTTGAAATAATACCAAAAGGATTGCATTTTCAAGCTTCATATCCATAGATCATAAAAGAAGACGAGCGAACAATGCCAGGCAATTTCATGCTTTCTCGCCAATGTGAAGTCTTTGCCTTGCTCCTTCATGTCCGTGAGCAAATAATTCAATCTCAATAGCCAAATCAAAACTTGCCTCTTCCAAGGCTTTTCTTGGGCGGCTTCAGAAAATGGAACAGCCAAGGCCACTCGGCCTGTGCACACTTCTCCGGCAACTCACCCATTTGACACAAGCAAAAGGAGTTGAAATTGTGACCCCCTTCAAGTTGTGAGGCACATCGTCAAATCAAGTTGATTTTGATCAGTTCTCATGACTTGCTTCCCTTACCATCTGTGGCTATCGACGGACCAATGCTTAGCACATGGCTTGAATGCTTGCCCATCACGCCGCCACATCATCCCGTCGAGGTTGATAATGGCCCTCTATCGCGGTTCACCGGAAGGCATTTTGCGAATCAAAGATCGTCGTCGACCTAACTGGTACAATTCTTCATTCCCGGCCTCTCTATCCCATATATACAGTTGGGCCAGATCAATCCCCGTCCTCCATCTGGCATTATGCCTCCGTCTTGACCAGGCCGGTAACCCTCTCCTCGATCTGCTTGTCGGTTAAGCCCTCCAGAGACTCGCTCTTCTCCTTGCCGAATTCTATAACCAGGCATTTGTCAGCCAATCGCCCGTATATATGGTTTAGGGAGCCATGAAAAGCCTTCGGAGGCTTCGGAGAAATGCTACTGACCGTATCGAGCATACACCTTGGGTGACGTCCCGGCGGCCTCGCGGATCAAGATGGGTGTGAATGGGTTGTTCTTCTTCATCGTCGGGTACGCGCGGTTGAGGAAAGTTCTACAGGATGCGATTGATCAGCACATGTCCTCCTTGGCCCATTGAGCAGGACGCTCAGCGCCCAATTGCAGCCGGGGCGAGCATCGAGGTCGAGCCTCCGGCCGAGGTGGGAGTCCAGGAAGCGCATACCTCGTCGCATTGCTGGTCTCGCCGGTCTGGCACAGCAGAAAGCGCACCTCCTTCAGCCCCTTCGTGAATGCGTATTTGCCGGACATGATGTGCGCTGGATGTGTGGGAGCTTCTCGAGGTCGCGGTCTTGTCAAGCTCACAGACAGTTCGTGAGGCTGGCGATGCGTGCCGTCGGCGTCGCATAAACAATATTGCGTCCCGTGCACAAGACCCAGAGTTATGCAACCCTCGACGACTCACAGGGCCCTGCATAAAGGTTAAAGCTTCCCCAGTGCCCCAACTCCAACGTCCCCCCAGGCCATCGCAGCTCCAAAGCATCTCCAACCTCACTTTCTCAGCCTCATCTCTCCAGGAGCCTCGCCCGCCAGCCTCTCTTCTTCTACACACAGAGTAAGGTAGCCAAAGCTACGCTCCCGAACCCGCAATGGCGACTCTCTTCCGCACCGCGCGCCCCATCCTCAACAATGCCTCGCGCACCCAGTTCGCATCGGCGTTCGCAAGGAATACCACGAGGACTGCGCGACGATTCCAGGGTACGACGACCGAGGCGCAGGGAGCGGCGAAGGAGAGCTGGTTCAAGACTGCGTGGAATAGCCCGATTGGCCTGAAGACTGTGCATTTCTGGTATGTCATACTGGCCCCATATCCATCTCTCACTTCACATTTCTGAAGATGCATAGCTTGTCCTGAGTAGAGGCTAATAGATCGATACAGGGCCCCGGTCATGAAGGTATATCACCCGTAGCCCCAACCTCCCGCAATGCAAATCCATCACCCGATACCTCGTCCCTCTATCCCCCCGAAATGCACACCCCGCCCGTCTCGAACCAGGAATTCTAACACAACCCAGTGGGCCCTCGTCCTCGCCGGCGTCTCCGACTTCTGGCGCCCAGCCGAGACCCTCTCCCTCACGCAGAACGCCGCCCTCACGGCCACCGGCGCCATCTGGACGCGCTGGTGCATGATCATCAAGCCCAAGAACGTTCTGTACGTGCCTTCCCCCGCTCCCTACCTGCCCCCCGATACGACGCGGTCACGGATCGGGCACTGACGGACAAATAGTCTCGCGACGGTCAACTTCTTCGTCGGCTGCGTCGGCGTCATCCAGGTCACCCGCATCCTGCTGTACCGCGCCAGCCCGGAGGGCAAGGCCGCGGCCGCCAAGGCTGCCGCTGCGGAGGCCGAGGCGAGCGGCGCTGCGCCGGTCATCGCGTAAGTTGCGATGCTGAGGACTCGGTGTGATGAGACGCCCTGGCGCGGACGATCTGAGGGTGGAGAGAGAAGGGGGAGTGCGGGGGGGCTGGAATGTCACGCCTGTAGATTGAGCGGGGAGAGTTAGGCGATGATGAGGAAGGATGGATGAAAACAGGAAGACAACTATCTGGGGGACTTGGAGCTTGAAACTGAGGACAGTCCGGGGGAATTGGGATAATATGCATCTAGAGATCCTTTAGTTCTACGGTTTGTATAATACAATACGACAGCTAGGGAAAAGATGACCTTCGTATTTATCCTGTGCATTTGCACAGTTCATCCCGCGGCGAGGCATGTCCATCTGATTTACATCGTCACAAAAGCCAGCCACGGAACCAACATTCAGATCGGTCATTGGTCAAGCTACATCCATTCGTCTATCAGCGTGCCCTCCAAGCGATCAAAGCATGCAGACACAAATATCCACTTTAATGTCCGTCCCTCCCTTTTCTCACCCGTTCCCTCCTCCTCAGTCCACATTGCATCCGGAGGTCATCCTGCCCGCTATCAGAATCTTTCGAACAGTCGACTATACGATGAGATAATCAAGGATATGTTGCTTCCCTCGGCACGCACTTCCCTCTGCTGTTCTAAAAAAAGATATCTTGAATCTGACAAATATGCTAGGAAAATAAAGCTATACGCAGTGCTATCAGGACAAACATGCCATCTGACGAGCTGGCGCCAACAAAGACACAAAGGAGCAAAGCACGCCGCCGCCGTCCGGCCATCACGCGAACAGTAGACCAACGCGAACAGACTGAGGAGGAGGGCCATGGCTGTGGCGGCGAGGATGCCGAGGGCACGGGCGAAGAAGACGCGGGCGCGGTTGCCGGCAGATGGTCCGGCGGACGAAGTTGGGGTGGGAGTGGTGGCGGAGGCTGGACTCGATGGTTGCGTGGACGGAGTGGAGAGCGCTGGGGGGTGGTGGATTCGACGGCTTTGAGGAGGACGAGGGGCTCGCGGCTGGAGAGGTTGGGGCCGCTGGCGACGATGGAGGTGCTGATGATGCGGTTGATTTCGATGCGGGAGAGTTGGGCGGTGACTTTGAAGGTTAGTAGATGTCGTGAAAGGGTTGTGGGATTCAGCTTATGGCTGTTTGAGTCCAGCGGGTTCAAAGGCCTCGCCGGCCTGGATGCGGGGAGTCTGAGTATTGGACCCGGTCAAGGCTAATGTTCCCTTGCTTGTCATGCTCCGAGCTCCGTATCGTGGCTGATCAGAGTCACGTCTGATGCTGTCGTCGTGCAGACTGGCTGGAGGGGTGCCGAAGGGATCAGCGCCGTCAGCGGTGCTTGTCTTTGACTCGTCGAAATCGGTGCCCTTGAAGATCTCATCCTCGGTATTTTGTTTGCTCGGCCTCACGGACTTGACAGAGACTGCCGCAATGGCGTCTTGTTCTGAGCTTCGGTCCGTTCTGGCGGAACAGCTTTCTCGGCGTCCTTGATGCTGGTGAAGTGCTTGGTATAGTCGCGGAGCCAGAGAAGGAATTTGAGGTCCTCCGCGCAGTGCTCGATGAATTCCGCGTAGTTCATGAAATCGCGGACGGTGCATGGCTGGATCGATGTTGGAAGATTGGTTTCCTGAGCGTTTGCCATACATTGGCGGGTCGGGTCGATAGGATATAGAGGAAGGTATCAGTGTGAGCACTCACAGGACAGGTTCCGCCATTGATGATTCTATCAAAGGCCAAAGCATCGGGTATGCCAGAAAGTGGGTTTGAATTTCCGGATCGAAGAGAACTCTGGCCTTCATTATCATCACTCTCCTCACTCTCAGAGCCAAGAGAAGAGCGTGGCTCAGGTGGGACGAATGGCGGAAGGCGATAAGAAAGTGAGTAAACCATGTTTCAGCAATCGTGTTTGTTTAACGGTGGGGAAGATGTGAGGAGAGCTGAATAGATGTAAAAGCAAGATATGTGACGTGAGCAGAGAGATATATAGGTTGAATGAGAGACACAATATGAGAACAGAAGGAATCCGTTCGACGTAAGTGAGGAGTCGAAGAAAATGTAATACTTCAGATATAAAAATATATTTTCTCTTCCCCAAATACAACCGCTTTCCAAGGCTACTTCCACATATGTCCAACACGGTAGCTAGGCTCAACTGAGGACTCCAGAGACTCCAACAAAGAACGTCGATGTTGCGTATCTTGTCCCATGAATGATGAAGATGAAGCCAAGGATCTATGCCCACCAGCTATATGTGAATATCATTTCTTTCCCTGACATTATTATTACCAGTTCTAACAGTATCTCTACAGCAGTGTACCCTCCGGGATGAGTTATTTCAGATCAATCAACATCTTTCAAGCATCCGTCATACCATCAAAAGTGGACGGTCCTTCACCTACGAGAATGCACTATAACCTTGGCACCTCTTATATATGAGACTTCTCATATTCGCTTTGTTATGTTCAGATGAACATCCCGGTCCGCGCCATCTGAAGGCCGAAGCAGTGCCATCGCATATCAATATTCTTCTTCTCCAACCTCACCAATGCTTTTCCCCAATCGCCACCTCATCCACATCCACGCCCTCCTTGAACCACCTCTCCCCCTCGGCGATGGCGACGTCATTCCCGCTCATCTGCCGCTTCTCCATGCGGCCGTCGGGCGCGAACGTCCAGTCCTCGAGGCCGTAGCAGCGCCACCACTGGCCGGCGGGGTCGCGGAACTCGTACCAGAACTGGACCGCGATCTGGGCGTGTCAGTGACTCTCTCCTCTCTGCTCTGGAGCGAGGAGACTCGCCTTGTTGTCGCCGAAGGCGAACAGCTCCTTGCGCAGCCGGTAGCCGTCCTCGCGGGCCCACTTCTCGGCCAGGAAGGCGACGATCTCGGCGTGTCCGGTGATGAAGCGCGTGCGGTTGCGCCAGATGCAGGATTCGGTG
>Ga0209512_1000829_pt1 | contig 44121 bp, 37 predicted proteins | sample frozenSSSSmetaG_FD_184142 | JGI IMG/M metagenome (GOLD analysis project Ga0209512, IMG submission 184142) | Glacier valley bacterial and archeal communities from Borup Fiord, Nunavut, Canada, to study Microbial Dark Matter (Phase II) -... | ecosystem: Environmental > Aquatic > Freshwater > Ice >...
GCCGGCACAGAAACTTAGCGACGACGCGGTGATCGTAGCGGAGGGGGCCACCGTGTTACTTAGCACCGTAGTGGTAGTGGTGCTCCGACAACCGCTGGCGTTGGCTACCGTAACGGTATAGGTGCCGCCCGCCGTGACGGTGGCGGTATTACCCGTACTGCCGCCAATCTGGCTGGCCCCCGCACTGAAGGTGTAGGAGGTGCCGCCCCCGGCCGTGAGCGTCACGCTGGGGTTGGCGCAGGTGACCGTGCCGCTGCTGGTGAGGCTCACGTTGGTGGGCAGGGCGTTGACCGTTAGGCTGAAGGCATTGCTGGTGACGCTGTTAGAGGCTCCGGTGACGACGACCGAATAACTGCCCGCATCGCCCGCCTGCGCATTGGTCAGCGAAAGGGTAGCCGAAGTCTGGGCCGGATTCAGCGGTGTACCGTCTTTGAACCACTGGTAGCCCGTGACCGTACCCGTTACGCTCACACTGGCCGTCACGCTACTCCCCGCGCAGACGACCGACCCGGCTTCGGGCTGAGTGGTAATAGCCAGGGGGAAGTTGGGTGTATTCTGAAACTCATAGGCACCCATGTCAATGCGCCCCCCCGATATGCGGGGATTCCCGCCTAAGTCTGTCGCCCCGACGGTAGCAGTGGTAGAGGCCGGGTCGCCGACGTTATTTGCTGGGGAATTAGCCGGTAATCGCGTGTCCGTAGTGCTCGGAAAGGGCGAACTGGCAACTTTCAGGTTACCCGGCCCGTCTGTGTAGTAAATACCATTGATTCTGGAATCGAAAAGACTGTACCGGACGGTAAACACAGACGCACCAGATGTCCTCAAGGTGTTGCCCCCGCTGGCATCCCATAGCACGCAGTTAGTCAGGGTAGGCCCTGTATTAGCAGTACTACCATCGTTAAAAATGGTCCAGCCCAGATTCCTAGCCCGATTGGCTTGAAACGAACAGTTGGTCAGGCTGGCTCTGGCGTTACCTGAATTACAATTGTTGTAGATGGCCCCGCCCTCTCCATTTGTAGCTCTGTTGGATAGAAACGAACAGTTAGTCAGGCTGAAATTGGCATTTCCCCCGTTACCGTTGTTGTAGATGGCCCCGCCCCCGCCCGTGCCGATAGCCAAGGCATGAAAAGCAAGGTTGCGCTCAAACAAACAGTTTGCCAGCAGCGGGCTACTGTTGCCGCCTGATGAACCGTCATTATACATGGCCCCGCCGTTTTCGGCACCGTTGACTAGAAACAGGCAGTTGCGAACCAATGGGCTACAGCTATTGCCCGCCCCTCTGCCGTTGTTAAACATACCTCCGCCCGAATTGTCGGGAAAACTAGCCGTGGCGGCAGTGGCATTACCCCCGGTGATCACAAAGCCATCCAGCACGGCAGTGTTGGTCAGGCCCACGGGGTTGCGAACAACATGGTAGTTGTTGTTATTACCCGTTAGTGTGGTATTGGCTGGATAGGTCAGCACCCGTTGGTTGAGGGACGTTTCGCTACCGGCAAAACCGCCGTAGATCGCCACGCCGTTTTTCATTGCAAAGCTATCGCCCCGGTTAGGGCCGGGTGAATAAACGCCGGTGGCTACCCAAATCTGAGTGGGCGCAATGTTGATCATGGCTTGTAAATTGCCACTGGCGTTGTCCCAGCTAATGCCCGTTCCCGTGCCGCTGGCAGTGGGTTTCACATATCGGATAGTTTGGGCTAAGCCGGGCCGACTGCTCACCAGCAGCAGTAATAGTAGGGGACAATACAAGGTCCACCGCACGGATTTAATAGAAATTAAGCGCATAAACGAAGCAGGAAAAAGGTTGAACATCAGGGTAAAAAAAGTTGAAGGTTTGACGGCATTTAATCCCGGATTATTCTCCCCAATCGAGGGATAAAAGAGGGGCGCTTTCCGGTCCTGAATACCTATGCAAGTTTAGCCCAAGGCCGTCAGACCCATGTGCAGATTTCACCCAAATAGGTGCAGATTCGGTGTCTTATAACAAAAAAATGCAAATAATTAATTGATTAATTTAATTTTTGACCAAACAAAGTGAAGAACCAGTGTCGAGTTCACGAGCGGAAGCGCGCGTCCGATAACGTATCGGCCAAGGGCAGTGAACCTACTCTTTCTCGGTAGGCCGGTGAGTCGGCAGGGGGGGGCATGGCTTCGGGGTAAAAGCGGTATCGGTATGCATGAAGCTATCGAATGAGCGGGAGTAGGAATTAACAACAGCTACTTTTTTGGGGGAATGTAATACAAAAACTTATGTTGCCAAATAAAAATATAGTGAGCGGTAGCTTAGAAATTATTCATTTTCTTCAAATACTTCTATGCGTTGATAAGCACCCGCTCTACTCAGTGCCAGGTTGCCTTTTTCGGTCCAAAGCAATTGCCACCCCGAAGAGCAACGGATTGGGCCGCTGAGCGAAGAGTTCGTATCTTCGATAGAAACTGATCTCAATCACCGGCCCGGACGCGGGACTGCCTGAAAGGCGTCAGGCTTCCTATCCCCTTTTCAATACGCTGAAAAACAGCAGATTGCATTTCAAACCTGAATCTGCGCCTTCTCCCGAAACTGGTACGCCAGTCCTTGAAACGATTATCTAACCAAAAAAACAAACACGATATGACACGCTGGGGAATTCTGGGACCGGGCCACATTGCCCATAAATTTGCTAAAGACCTGCAATCACTGCCCGACGCGCAGCTTTACGCCGTAGCCTCGACCGATCAGCCTCGTGCCGATGCGTTCGCGCAGGAGTATGGTATGACCCACGCCTTCGGTACCTACGACGGCCTGCTAACCCTGCCCGACCTCGATGTGGTGTACGTGGCCACGCCCCACGTTAAGCACCACGACAATGTGCTAATGCTGCTCAATGGGGGTATCCCGGTGCTGGGCGAAAAACCGTTTGCCATGAACGGCGTTCAGGTACGGGAAATGGTCGATACGGCGCGGGCGAAACAGGTTTTTCTGATGGAAGCCCTCTGGAGCCGGTTTATGCCGGTTATTCAACGGGCGAAGCAGCTGGTCGATGACGGAGCCATTGGCACTGTGACGGGCGTCCGGGCCGATTTTGGCTTTGCTGCGCCGTTTCTGCCCGACCGGCGACTATTCAACAAAAGTTTAGGGGGCGGGTCGTTGCTGGACATTGGTATCTATCCGCTGTTCTGGTCGTACCTGATGCTGGGTATGCCGGAGCGGGTGAAGGCATCGGCTATTTTTGGGCATACGGGTGTTGACGAGCAGTGCGGCATGGTGCTGACCTACCCCAATGGCGAACTGGCCATACTGGATAGTACCCTCCGTACCGCAACCCCCTGCGAAGCCTTCGTTCATGGCACCGGGGGGCAGATTCGGGTCCACAGCCGCTGGCACGAAACCATTGGTCTGACGCTGGAACGCAGCGGCCACGACCCCGAACCGATGACGTTTCCACGCCAGACCTTCGGTTACGACTATGAAGCCGTTCACGTCATGCAGTGCCTCGCCGAAGGCCGTACCGAAAGCCCTGTCTGGTCGCTCACCGACAGCCTGAACCTGATGACCCTGTTAGATACCGTTCGGGCCGAAGCGGGTATTGTGTATGCGTAGTAGTAGCCCGGACCAGCGCACCGGTCCGGGCTACTCGCTCCAGGCTATAATCTCTCATGAAATCTACCTTCCTCTTTATCACCCTTCTTTCTCTGCCCGCCCTGGCGCAGAGCTGGAAGCCGTACCATGAACTCGGCGATTTTTATCCGTCGTTTGCCATTGCTGTATCGACGCTTAACCCCGCCGATACCACCCGCGACGAGTACACGTTTGGCGATTCAAAGGGGCTGATGGGTATTATCATTACACCCGCCCGCGCCAGTACTACCGTTCGGCTTGACCTCCGTTCCGGCGGTGACGTGTCGCTGTTTGAGCCGGTGGTGCTGGAAGCTACGCTGCCTCAGGTAGGGGAGGAGTACCTCATCACGCCCCGCATTACGTACAGCCCGGCGCAGCTGGCCGCCCTTCGGCAAGCCGTAACCACGACTATTACGTATAGCCTGACCATTAACGGGAAGGCGCAAACATCCCGTACCGAAATACTGCCCGTACACGCCATCAACGACTGCCCGTTCTCGGTCGTGGACTCGACCGATACCGAAACGCCCATCGACTATGTGTTTGCGGCCTACGTGAACGAGGACCATCCGTATGTAGATGCTATTTTGCAGGAAGCACTCCGGAAAAAATACGTCGATACCTTCACCGGCGATGTGGGCAGTGAAACCGACGTATACCGGCAGGTGGCGGCTGTCTGGCGGGTGTTGCAGGAGCGCGGCATTCGGTACAGCAATAGTCCCGTAGTTCAGCCGGTGCTCAATGGTGTCGTATCGCAGTATGTGCGGCTGCTGGACGAGAGCATACAAACCGCCCAGGTCAACTGTGTGGATGGCAGCGTATTGCTGGCGTCGGTGCTGCGCCGGATTGGTATTAACCCCATATTGGTAGTGGTGCCGGGGCATATGTTCGTCGGCTTCGATATATCGCCCGACGGGTCGCACCAGGCCTATCTGGAAACCACCCTCCTCGGCGCCGATGCCCGCACCGCCGACGTAGCCGATAGCCCTCTCTATAAAATTCTGCTGGCCAATCGTACCGATACGCCTACGCAGGTGGTACTCAAATCGTTTGTGGCGGCTATGAACGCAGGTGACGATCTTTTTACGCAGCACGAAAGCCAGATGCAGAATCTACAGCCGGGCTACGCGTTCGTCAATATCGGCGACGCCCGCGACGCCGGTATCGTCCCCATTCAATACGTCGGGTCGGGCATTCCCAGTCGTTGATGTAGCCCGCGCCGGTTCGTTCTCCAGTACATCTGCGCTTTGTCTGAGCAGGAAGTAACCCAGTAATCCTGCTACGAGCGAGGCCAGTAGAATGGCGATTTTGGTTCAGTAGTAGCAATCCCAGCCACGTACCACCCGCAGCCATCAGATAGTCCCACTCGATAGTCTGGGTGTAAAAAACGGCAATGACCAGTACCGCGCCGAGGTCGTCAACAATGGCCAGCGCGGTGAGGAAAACTTTCAGAGCCAGTGGTACGCGGTTGCCCAGCAGGTTGACAATGGCCAGCGCAAACGCAATGTCAGTAGCCATTGGAATGCCCCAGCCCCCGGCGGGTAGGTGTATCTGTTACCATTAACTTTTTTGAAACAAACTCGATTACGGCATACCAGAAAAATAGATGTAGCTACCTCCCGTCCATTACCGAAGTTTAGCCTGCCGACCAATGCATATACGATAAGTACTGGCCCTGGCGCTACGCGGATGAGCAGGCGTTGCAGTATTAAAAAAGGCCGGTCAACTGTCCGGCCTTTTTCCGCATTACACCCCTTCGACCTGCCGGTCAGACTTGTTGATGAAGAAAGACAGCAGGCGAGTATTCGCATAGCGAACGTAACAAAGGTCAGATTGGCAGGTGAAAATGAGATTAAGTCTGTATTAGAAGGAAATTAGAATGCCCCCGGCGAAGTGCCGGAGTGCCAACACCCTATTTTTTGCATTGACAAACAATATTTTTGCCACAACTTCCGACTACCTATGTGAGAACAGAATCAATCCGTGAATACAACATCCCTTAGTTCCGATCCTACACCCGAACGCGATCCTGCCGCGCCGGTTTCGCCCCCACTGGCGAAGCCGGGTGAGACGCTGGGCGATACCGTTCGGCAGGAGCGGGGGCGGCTGTTGTCGTTCATCCGGAAGCGACTGCCCGACCCTGATGATGCCGAAGATATTTTGCAGGATGTTTTTGTGGAACTTACCGAAGCGTATCGGGCAGCTAAGCCCATTGGGCGGGTGGCATCGTGGCTGTTTGCCGTGGCCCGTAATAAAATCAGCGACTGGTACCGGGGCAGCAACCGGCGGGGTGGACAACCACTCTCGCTCACCGACGCCCTGTACGACGATGACGAAACCGATGCACCTGTGCTGGGCGACTGGCTGGCCATTGCCGACGAGGCCGGTCCCGAACGTGAATTTTTCCGCGAAACCCTTATGAACGCCCTCACCGACGCCCTGGCCGAACTCCCCGCCGAACAGCGCGACGTATTTGTGCAGCACGAACTGGAAGACCGGAGTTTTAAAGACATGGCCGACGAGTGGGGCGTATCGGTAAACACGCTGCTGTCACGCAAACGCTATGCTGTGTTGCACCTGCGCCGGAGATTACAGAATTTGTACGACGATTTTTTTAACGACTACTAACCATGGCCAACGAACAACATACAGCAAATCAATCCCGGAATCCACGCCATCGCCAATTTTGGTTTTGGCGCGGGTTGCGCTTCATCGGCTTCGGTCTTCTGCTCGGAGTATTGGCGGGGTTTGTGGTGATGGGACTCTGGAATGCCCTGTTGCCCGACATTCTGGGTGTTTCTGCCATTACGTTCTGGCAGGCACTGGGCCTGTTGCTGCTGAGCCGGATTCTATTTGGCCGGTACGGCGGAGCCGGGCGCGGGTTTGGCCGTGGGCCGGACGGTGGGCGCGAGTGGAAGCAGAAAATGGCCGGACGCTGGCGGCAGCTCACGCCCGAACAGCGCGAGCAGATGCAACAGAACTGGCGCGACCGCTGCAAACCCCGCAGTCAGACCCCCCCACCCAACTCACCAACTGACTGACCAACGCCCAAACCGCCCTTCATCCCAAACTTTGGGCGTTGGTCACACCAGGAGTGGTGTTCAAAGAAGATTGTTGTAAACTGGTATCAGCAAACCGATTTTTGATGCTGTATCCTTTACAACTGCTTTTATATGAACCTGACCATTTCCAATCTCACCAAAACCTACGGCAACGGCGTGAAGGCTCTCAGCGATGTCTCGCTCACGATGGGCGCGGGGCTGTTCGGGCTGCTCGGCCCCAATGGCGCGGGCAAATCGAGCCTGATGCGGACCATTGCCACGCTGCAGGAAGCCGATAGCGGCAGCATTATTTTCGACGGTCCGTTCGGCAGCATCGACGTCTTTGCCAGGCCCGACGCACTCCGGCAGCGACTGGGCTATCTGCCGCAGGAGTTTGGGGTCTATCCGCGTATTGCCGCCGAAACGCTGCTCGATCACCTTGCCGTGCTGAAAGGCATTACCAACAGCCGGGAGCGGAAAGAAACCGTAGCAGCCCTGCTCCACAAAACCAACCTCTATAACGTCCGCACCAAGAGCCTCGGCGGCTATTCGGGCGGCATGAAGCAACGCTTTGGCATTGCACAGGCCCTGCTGGCTAACCCCGATTTGATTATTGTGGACGAACCCACGGCGGGCCTTGACCCCGGCGAGCGCAACCGCTTCCTGAACCTCCTCGGCGAACTCGGCGAAGACCGCATCATTATCCTCTCCACCCACATCGTAGAAGACGTGCAGGAACTCTGCCGCGATATGGCTATCGTGAACAAAGGCACGGTCCTGTTTCAGGGACACCCCGACGCGGCCCTCGCTACGGTGGCCGGGCGGGTCTGGCGCAAGCGCGTGAGCAAAGCCGAACTCGCCGAGCTTAAAAAAACCACTGCTGTCATCTCCGAACGTATGGTAGCGGGCGATCCCGTCATCCATGTCCTGGCCAACGGCAGCCCCGGCGCGGGCTATCAGTCCATCGAACCCACTCTCGAAGACGTCTATTTTACCAATATTCTCCAACTCGCTTAGATCCTGCCAGCCTCATGATTGAAATCATCAAATTCGAGTGGGCGTACCGGCGTGGTCGGCCTGCTACGTATATCTACTTCGACCTGTTGTTGCTGATTGGCTTTGTGATGCGAGCTACCGATATGGTACAGATCAGCGCGGGTGGGCAACTCAAACAGAATGCCGCGCTGACTACAACTGGTGCTATACTGGGCATAATTGCCTTTCTCGGCACGTTCATTATCTCGGCGGTGATGGGTGTGGCGGTGGTGCGCGATGCCGAAAATAATACCGAGAGCCTGTTTTTTACCACACCCATTACCAAAGCGCAGTATTTGTTCGGGCGGTTTATCGGCTCATTCCTGATTCTGATCGTGATCCTGGCTGCTCTGCCACTTGGTATGTGGCTCGGCGATGTGATGCCCTGGCGTGACGCCGACCGGATGCTGCCCATGCGCCTGGACATCTACTGGCAACCTTTCGTAACGCTCGTGTTGCCTCACGCTTTCATTGTGTCGGTCATCTTCTTTTCAGTGGGGGCATTGAGTCGTCGGATGGTCGTTATTTTCACACAGGCTCTGTTTTTTCTGATGCTGTACTATGCCGGGCAAACCCTCGCTGACCAGCTCGACAGCCGCGAGTGGGCCGCCCGGCTCGACATATTTGGCCTGAATGCGTTGAACGAACTGACCCGCTACTGGACGGTAGCCGAGAAAAACAACCGGCTGGTGCCGATGACGGGACTGTTGCTCGAAAACCGGCTTATCTGGCTTACGGTCGCGCTGGGGTTATTGGTCGTTACGTATCGGCTGTTTGCGTTCCGAACTGTGCAGACTGGCTCCGGCAAACTCGGTTTCCTGACCCGAAAACAGACTGCCAATACCGAAGCCGCCCCCGTACCGCCCGCGCTGACGTTACCTAACATTCACCAGCAGTTTGGTTTTGGTGCCCGTCTAATCGCGTTTGGGCGTATGGTTCCGTTTTACGCCCGTATTGTGACGCGCGACCTGCCGTTTATTGCCATCGCCATTTGCGGGTACGTGTTCCTGCTGTTCACGCTGTATCAGGAAACCCGGTCCGATACGCCCCAACTGCCTCTAACCAGCAATATAGCCAGTACGGTGTCGGATATTTTTTCGGTGTTTATTCTACTGATTGGGGTCATGTATGCCGGTGAGCTGGTCTGGCGGGAGCGGGCGGTGCGGCTGGCCCAAATCCAGGATGCCATGCCGCTGCCTACGGGGCTGGCGTACCTGAGTCAGTTTGTGGGGCTGTTGCTGGTTATGGTCGGTTTGTACGTGGGCGCTGCGGGCATCGGGATGCTGACGCAGTTGGTGCAGGGTTACACGAATCTGGAACCGCTGCTGTATGTCAAAGAAGTTGGTACGGTATTAATTGGCATGACCATTACCATTGCGCTGGCATTTGCGCTGCAACTGCTGATTAACAACAAATTTGCGGGCTACGCGGTCGTTATTCTGGTAATGTTCGGCTGGGGACAACTGCGGAAAGTGGGGTTGGAGCATCCGCTTACGCAGTTTGCTTCGGGCAGCGCCGGGCCATACTCCGACCTGAACGGCTACCGAAACGTGATGACCGGGTATGTTGCTCTCAAAACCTATTGGCTGGCCATTGTGGGGCTGTTGCTGATGGCGGGGCTGCTGCTGTCGGCACGCGGCACGGAAGAATCGGCCCGCATTCGGTGGGCGCAAAGCCGTCGGCGGCTGACGGGTCCGTTCCGGCTGGCGTTGGGTGCGGTGGCCGTGTTGCTGGTGTCGAGCGGGGCGTTTGTGTATTACAATACGAGCGTACTGAACGAGTTTCAGACCGAGAAAGAAGAGATTCAGGAGTCGGTCGATTTTGAGAAGACGCTCAAAAAATACGACCTTGAACCACAGCCTAAAATCACGGACGTGTCGCTCAATGTCGACCTTTATCCAGCTGATCGGGGTTTTCGGGCAACGGGAATCTACAAACTGCAAAACCGTACCGACAAACCGATCAAAACCATTTGCGTGCAGATGTACCCGTCCGATGATCTGTATCTGACCAAACTCACGTTCAGCAAACCGGGTAAACTCGATACGACCTATGCCGAACGCTTTGGTTTCCGACGTTACGCGCTTGCCCAACCCCTGCAACCCGGCGACTCGCTGCAACTGGACTTCGCCGAGAACCGAACCCCGCGCGGATTTTCGGCGGGCGGGGCCAATAGTTCGATTGTCCCGAACGGCACGTTCATTGACCAGCAGCTTTTCCCGACCCTCGGCTACGATGATAGCTACGAATTACAGGACGATGACGAACGGCGTGAGAAAGGCCTGCCCGAACGTGAACGGATGCGTACCCGTACCGACCCCGTTGGTCTGAAGCAGGGTGCATTGGGCGACGATGCCGACGAAATCAATTTCGCCATTACCGTCAGCACCGACCCCGACCAAACCGCCATTGCGCCCGGCTATTTGCAACGAACCTGGAAAAAAGCTGATGCGAACGGGCAGCTACGTAAGTATTTTAGCTTTAAAATGGACCGGCCCATTGCCGATTTCTACGCCATTGTGTCGGCGCGGTATGCCATCAAAAAAGAGCTGTACAAACCCCGCGTGGGCAATCCGGTTAGTCTGGAAATCTATTATCACCCCAACCATTCCGTGAACCTCGACCGGATGATGAGCGGCATGAAGGCATCGCTCGATTATTACTCGGCCAATTTCGGAGCCTACCAGTATCGGCAGTTGCGGATTCTGGAGTTCCCCAGCTACCGGGGCTTTGCGCAGTCGTTCGCCAACACCGTTCCGTTTGCCGAGGGTATGGGCTTTACCCAGAAAATCAGCGACGCGCCGGGTAAAATCGACTATGCGTTTTACGTGACCTGCCACGAGATTGCGCATCAGTGGTGGGGGCATCAGGTGGAGTCGGCCAACGTGCAGGGCGGTACGCTGCTCATCGAATCACTGGCGCAATACAGTGCCCTGATGGTGATGCAAAAGACGTATCCGAAGGAAATGATGCAGAAATTTCTGAAGAACGAACTCGACGATTACCTCGGTGGGCGGGGCTTCGAGCGCAAGAAGGAGAAGCCGCTGGCCGAGGTCGAAAACCAGCAGTATATCCACTACAGTAAAGGATCACTGGCCATGTACGCCCTCCAGGACTATATTGGCGAGGCCAACGTAAACCGCGCCCTGCACAATTTCCGCGACAAGTGGAATCTGGACGAACTCGCCAAAAATGGTCGCTACCCTACCTCCGCCGATTTGATTGCCGAGTTCCGCGCCGTCACGCCCGACAGCCTGCAATCGGTCATCACAGACTTGTTCGAGACCATCACAGTCTTCGAAAACAAGGTAGATAAGGTAACGGTAAAGCCTGCGGGAAAGGCCTTCGATGTAACGCTGACGGTATCGGCGGCTAAGTTCCGCGCCGATAGTCTGGGCAACGAAACGCCCACGAAACTGAATGATCCGATTTATATCGGCATCTACGGCGAGGGTAAAAATGACCAGGACAAGTTACTGTTTTACCAAAAATACCGCCTGACCAGACCGAAGCAGACGATCACCGTCCGGGTGAACCAGAAACCCACCCGCGCCGGTATCGACCCGCTCAACGTCCTCGTTGACCGCAACTCTGATGACAATGTGAAGGCGGTGGAGTAGGAGGGAGCAGTCGTACGGTTTCCGTAACCAGTAAGGCCCGGTCGCCATCACGATCGGGCCTTACTGGTTACGGCACTACCTCACCGAATGACTTACTGCTTGTCCCAGTATACGCGGGTGTCCAGATTGTCGGCACCCTGGCGGGTAACCGCTTCCTGCCGGTTGGCGGTGTTGACCGCAATCTCGGAGTCGGGATAAGACAGGCGATTAATGAAAAGGCCTTTGATTTCCTTGCCCGGATACGGATTGGGTGCCAGGGCCGGGAAGCCACTCCGCCGGAAATTGGCGAACGCTTCGGGGCCGTTCAGGAACGACGCTACCCAATACTGCGTGTTGATCTGCTCCAGGGCTTTGGCCGCCGTATAGGGGTTCGCATTTCGATAGGTCGTAATATCGGCCGGGGCAATGGCTGAACCGGCGTCTACTAAGCCCAGTTGCTGCATATGGGCTGTTATGCCCGCGTTGTAGAACGTGGCCGGATCGCCGGTAGTCCAGGTGCGTTGGGCGGCTTCGGCCAGCAGCAACTGGGTCTGGGCGTATGTGACCAGGAACGTCGGCGCATCGAAACGGCCCAGGCGGGTGCGGTCCAACTGCGAGTAATCGTAAAAGCTGGCCAGTCCGTCCTTTTTGGCCTGCGCCGGAATTGTACCGTTGTCGAAGCCGAGCGGCATACCGAGTTGCTTAGCCGGGTCGCGGGTGGCCGCGGCCGCCGTCTGGCCCGACCCGCTCGTGGCCCCCACGTAGCGCACGGCAATGGCCATCAGCCGGGGGTCGGCATTTGTTTTCAGGTAATCGACAAAGTATTTGGTCAGGTAGTAGTTGGCCGCTTCGGTCGAGTTGAGGGTGTTCCCAACCGGATTTCTGTAATTGCCACCATCGTTGCGGATGAGTAGGTTGTCGGCATTGCCCTGCATAACGCCACCGCTAACTGCTTTCTGCACCGTACTCTGTGCCAGCGCGGGGTTTACCTTCGAGAGCCGCATACCCACCCGGAGCAGGATCGAGTTGCCTGCTTTCTTCCATTTAGGAATGTCGCCCCCGTAGGTAATTTCGCCTGCTTCGGTAGGTTTGGTGGCATCGAGAGCCGCCGTAGCTTCGGTGAGTTCCTTGATCAGGTCGTCGTAAATACTCTGCTGCGTATCGTATTTGGGTAGAATGTTGCTGCCGATATACCCCAGACCGGCCTGGCTATACGGAATGTCGCCGTAAGAGTCGGTCAGCACCTGAAACACGTAGGCTTTCCAGATGCGGGCCATGTTGTAGAGGTTGCTGCGTTTGGGGTCGGCTTTGGTCTGGTCGATAACAGCCACCAGATACCGTACTACATTCTGGTAGTACGCCTGCCAAAGCTGAGCGTTTGGCCCCGCTGGCCCCCGGTTGTCGATGTTGAAATTGCCCCCGGCCAATACGCCGGAGTTGGGCGAAAACATCTGCTGCACAATGGGTTCTTCAAACACCAGCGTCGATCCCGGAAATGAGGTGCTGACCATTGCGTTGTTGAAGAGAAATACCGGATTGAGCGACGTAGCCGCCGTGGGGTTGATATTCAGTTGATCGAAGTCTTTATCGCAACTGCTGGCCGCTACCAACAGCAGAACCAGTGATAGAATGAGATGTGTCTTTTTCATGGAATGTAAGGTTTTCAGGAGTCGGTCTTAAAATTTGACGTTCAGGTTAAAACCGATGCTGCGGGTGATGGGCAGCCCCGTTGATTCCAGACCGATCAGGTTGTCGGACGAGAAGCCGAACTGTTCGGGGTCGAGGTTGGGTACCCACTTCTTGAGAATAGCCACGTTGTTAGCCACCGCGCTTAGTCGAATGGCCTTGATAAACAGCGTTTGCGGCAGAAACTTGCCGAAGTCGTAGCCGATGCTGATCTGGCGCAGTTTCCAGAAACCAGCGTCATACACCACCTGCTCGCCCAGACTCTTTGAGCGGCCCACCGAGTAGTAATCCTGCACAAACGCCCGCACGGCGTTAGTTTCGCCTTTGTCGTTCACGCCCACACCCACCATTTTGTTGTCGGCGTCGCCCCGGCCCACCAGCGTTTCTTTTTGCAACCCGTGCCGGAACAGGTTCAGGTTGGTACCCGAAATCATTTTGCCGCCCAGCTTAAAGTCGATCAGAAACGACAGGCTAATGCCCTTGTAGTTGACCGTATTGGTAATACCGCCGATGTACTTGGGCAGTGCTGATCCAAACGAGATGGGCGCTGCCGTGCGGCTGGGAATGCCATCGCCCCCGTGAATGATGCGCCCCTGCGGGTCGCGGGCGTACCCAAAGCTGTACAACTGGCCCAACTCTTGCCCCACTACCTGCCGCAGATCACCGACAAACACGCCGTTACCCACCACAATCTGTTCGCCGGGGGTGTCGGTCAGGAGTTTGAGGAGCTTCGTTTTGTTGTACGAGCCGTTCAGCGTTACGTCCCACGAGAAATTTTTAGTCCGAACGGGCGAGAGGTTCAGCAATACCTCAACGCCCCGGTTGCGGCTTTGGCCGTTGTTAATCAGCGTACTGGTATACCCCGACGCATCGGACGACTGCGCCTGCACGATCTGATCGCTGGTTATTTTCTGGTAAACGGCCACGTCTAACCCAACGCGGTTGTTGAACAGTTTCAGTTCCAGTCCAACCTCCGTCTCGGCCACGCGGCTGGGCTTGAGTGTCGAGCTGGGTACCGTGTTGGAGGTGATAAACCCAACGGGCTGGGGTGCCCCGGCGGGATTGGGGAACAGGGCTGCGTTGACACCATAAAACAGGTTGTTGGAATACGGAGCCACGTCGCCATCGCTGCCCACTTCGGCGTAGGCTGCGCGGAGTTTACCAAAGTTTACCCACGTTGGCAGCGCGTTGGTTGCCTGCGAGAACACGAAACTGGCCGTTACCGACGGGTACAAAATGCTGCGGTTGGCCGGAGACAGCGTCGAGAACCAGTCGTTCCGCACGGTGCCATTCAGGTACAGGAAATCTTTGAAGGAAACTTCAGCCGCGCCGTAGAGCGAGTTTACCCGTCGTTGGCTGAGCCCATAGAGGGGGTCTTTGATGCCGCCGTTCTGCGGGGTATATAAGCCCGGCACAACGAAGTTGGTGACCAGAACGCTGTTCAGGTCGCTTCGGCGGTAGAGCTGGTTGCCCCCCGCCGTCAGGTCGATGCCGATGACGCCAAACGTACGGTTGGCCCCAATCAGGAAGTCCGAGTTGATTTCGCGGAACCGGCGCGACTCCTGCACGAAGTTGCCGTTCACAAATCCTGCCGGAGCCGCTGCCAGCGACGCCTGTCCCGTTGGGAAGTTATATTCCTGATCGCGCGACCAGTAATCCTGCCCCACCCGAATCTGGGCGTAGAGCCAGTCGGTTAGGTTGTAGCGGGCAGACACGTTGCCAAACAGCCGGTCGCGCCGGATATTCTCGAACTTATTGTTGAGCACGAAATACGGGTTGGTACGATTCCTGAACCGCGAATACACAAACTCCGCACCCGTTGCGGGGTCAATCTGGTTGGCTTCCAGGACGTCGAGTGGTAGCGAGTTGGCCAGCGTATAAATCACGGTTGGGGTGCTGTTGTCCTGCTGCGCAATCTGGGGCGGGTTTTTATTGTACTCGTTGGAGTAGTTGATGGTGCCCGTAACGGTTAGCCGACGCGAGAGGTTGTAGCTAAAGCCAAGGTTGATGGTTTTGCGGTTAAAGGTGTTGTTCCGCGTAATACCCTTGTTGTCTAAGTTCGACAATGAGAGATTGAAGCCGCCTTTTTCGCTGCTGGTCGAGAGCGAAATCGAGTTAGTCCAGGTCGAGCCGTCGCGGTAGAACGTGTTGATGCGGTTGCGGACGGGCGCGTAGGGGAGGGTTATGCCACCAAACAGCACCTGCGTCTGACCGGCAAACTTCTCGCCGAAACTCCACACGCCCGATGTGGGGTTGGCTGTCGTGGGCCGAACGCCGTATTCACCCTGTCCGTATTCGTACTGAAAATCGGTGTAGTCGAGCGGGTGGTCGGTGGTAAAGTTGGTGTTGTACGTAACGCCGATACCCTGGCTGGTGCCGCGCGTTTTGGTCGTTATCAGGATAGCCCCGTCTTTGGCCCGCGAGCCGTACAGGGCCGCTGCGGTACCGCCTTTCAGCACGGTCATCTGCTCGATGTCGTCGGGGTTGATGCTGCTCAGGCCGTCGCCCCCGTCAGAGTAGTTGGTACCCGTCCGGCTGCCAACGGAATTGTCGCCCCCGGTATTGCCGGTGTTCTGGCCGAAGTTGGTATTGTCGATGGGTACGCCGTTGACCACGATCAGCGGGCTGTTCTGCCCCGAAAACGACGACTGCCCCCGAATCCTGATCTTGCTTGTACCGGCCGCGCCTGTGCCGAGGCTGCTGATATTGACCCCGGCAATTTTACCCTGGAGGGCGTTCATGAAGTTTACGGTCCGGTTCGTTGTTACCTGTTCGGGGTTGACAATGGCGGTGGCGTAGCCCAGCCGTTTGGCTTCTTTCTTGATGCCGAGGGCCGTCACAACTACTTCGCCGAGACTCTGCTCCGCTTCCTGCATGGATACGGTTAGCTGTGTCTGATTGCCGATGGTTACGGTTTGTCCGGCAAAGCCAATGGAGCTGAATACCAGCGTCGCATTGGGCGGTACGTTGAGCGTAAATTCACCTTTCGCATCGGTGGTGGTACCTAACTCGGTATTTCTGACCAGAATGGTCACCCCCGGAATGGGCTGCTTGTCTTTTGTCGACAGAACGACTCCGGTTACCCGGCGGTCCTGCGCCTGTATGACCGTGGCAAGTAACGTGCCCGATAAAATCAGCACCCACAAACTTGTGTAGATAAGTTGTTTCATATCAATGTATTAGAAATGTGTGAGCCAAAATAAGTCAAGTTTATCTTGACTTGATTATATCACCAAAAGTAACAGTAAATTTTTCTCCATTGTACATTCAGGGGCGGGTTGTGATCATTTCCTGATAAAAAAAAGCCCGACTGTCTGCCGGGCTTTCTACTCAGGTGAAAATACTATTGTACTCAAGCCCGAATCGGCCACCGGTGAGCAGCCGCGCGGCAGGGCAACCAATGAGAATCCGTCGGGAACCTGCGTCTGATGTTTGCCGGGATTTCCAGTTGTAGTGACCTGGCTTACTTCAGTGAGTTAATCCAGGCGGCAATCTTCAGCGCGTCGGCTTTGGGTACCTGCGGCATGGCCGCCATTTGTGTATAGTCCGGCCAGTGTTCAGGCTTGGGGTTGTAAATCAGCTCTACGATCTGATCGTTGGTGTACTTCCGCTTGGCTACGTCAACATAGGCCGGGCCAACCTGCCGCTTGTTGGTCTGGTGGCAGGCCAGGCACGTGTGCTTGGTCAGCAGACCCTTCACCTCATCATACGTCGGTGCCTTGGCCATCGTTACGGTCTGCCCTTCTGTGAGCTTTGGCTTGCCCCCTTCCGTAACTTTCGCGCCTTTTACTGTCTTAGCCGGCGTTATTTTTACGGGTTCGGTTTTGGCCGGTTCGGTTGCCGAACGCGGCCCGGCCGAGTTCATGGTGCTAACCTCGCTGATGCTCAATTTCTCGCCGGTTGGAATGTTGTTGAGCGTGTAATACGCAATGGGATGCACCAGCGAGTACGACCCTTCCTGCCCCCGCACACCATCAAGTGTAAGCTGGTGGATGTAGTATTTGCGCAGATCGTCCACAATGATCCTGGCCTTCAGGCCATCGGCAGATACCTTTACGCCTTTCAGCGGCAGGGTTTCTTTGTTGATCGTGGGCGAACCGTACACCGCCTGGTACTTATAAATGAAACTCTCAACCCGGTATGACGCCAGGTCTTCGGCAGATTTCTTATCGACGGGTTTCGTAAACTCAATCTCGAAACCGTCGGGCATAGCTTTTACGGTGCGCATCTCAAACGGAAGGGTGCCGTTCCAGACCAGCCGTTGCAGCCCTTCATTGGCCTCACCCGCCGATCCCCAGCCCCGGTTGGTCTCGCCCACGAACAGCGAACCATCTTCGGCGAAGGCCATGCGCAACACTCCTGACCGGAAGCCATTGCGGAACTCGATAGCCCCTCCCTGATACTCGCCGTTTACTTTCTCCATAAACACCCGCGAAATCTTACTCATACCCTGATCGCCCACCAGCAACTGCCCGGCAAACGGCCCAAACGCGCCATCGGGAATTTGCAGGATTTCAGAGTTGGAAATTCCCAGAATACCATGCGGCAACCAGACGGCAGGCGTCTGAATATCGACGTTCGGAAATTGCTCCTTCAGCGTATATAGCAAATCAGGCGTCTCGCTAACCACGTTTTCGGGCTTTATGGCCCGTCCGTTTTCGTCCCGACGCTGGCGCGGATCCACTTTAGCGTATAGCTGCTCGGTAGTTAGCTTTACCGGCGAGTTGGCCATGCCCGTCCACTTCAGACCGGCAGGATGACCCACAAAAGAGCCTTTTCTGACGTGCGTGACGCCCCCCGATCCCATCCAGTCGCCCTGATTGTCGGCATAAAACAGTTCGCCGTCGTAAATGCCCAGTCCGGCGGGCGAGCGCATGCCTGTAGCCCAGGGCTGCATGGTACCTTCCGGGCTGATTTTCATAGTCCAGCCGCGCCAGGGGACCCGGCTTTCGCCCCGCCACCATTCTTCATTGCCAAAGGCCACGTTGCCTGTCACAAAGAAGCTACCGTCCGGCGCAATTTTTGGCCCGAAACTGTATTCGTGGTAGTGTCCGGACAGGGGCCAGGCATAGACCGTCTCGAATACGTCGGCTTTGCCGTCTTTGTTGGTGTCCATAAGTTTGGTCAGCTCGCCCCGCTGGGCGCAGTACAGTGCACCATCCTTATAGGTCAGGCCCAGAATTTCGTGCAGCCCCGACGCAAACTTGCGGAAATACGGTCGGCGGCTGGTTGGGTTTTCCACAATCCAGATGTCGCCCCGGCGGGTAGCTACGCCCAGACTGCCGTTGGGCAGTGTTACCAGACCGCCTACTTCGAGCAGGGTGCCCTCGGGCGAGGTGACCTTCATTATTTTGGAAAAATCTTCTTCTTTGGGCGATTCCTGCGCCCACGCCGTCAGCATTGTGGCAGCGGCAAAAAGGGTTGTGAGTATCTTTTTCATCTCTTAAAACAAGATTGAGTACTGGACTTTGTCTTTCACGGGCAGAATCAATTCCTGTCGGTCACCCGCGCTGCGTACTATGGGTTTGGCGCCGTTTGCGTTGTCGATGCGGACGTATTCGGTGCCGTCAACGAGAAACATGCCATCGTTCATGTCGCTGATGCTCTTGCCGGTGGCCAAACGGGCGTACAAACCGCTGGCCGGATTCGTGACCGATACCTCGCGCTGAATACCCTGACCGTTGGGCAGCACCCGGATTTTGTCATCGACCATTGCGCCGTAACTCTGGTAGCGGAACGTGGGCAGATCGTTGGGATCCAGTACGTAGCCTTTGGGCCGGAAGCCCGAACCTGTGGTGTCGGTTGTCCAGGTGGTTTGGGGCGAAACCAGTTTGCTCAGAAACAGCATTGGCGTTCCCATGCGCTGCACCATGCCCATCGGGCGCGAGGAGCCGTCGCCCCGGTCGTGCCACATGGGCGTAGCATCCAGAAAATCACCCCGCCAGACCTGTACTATCGCCCCTTTATCAAGGTCGTAGGTATAGTGTACCTTGTCGGGGCTGCCTACCGAAACGCCGTGCGTCACGCGCATACTCTTCCCATCGGTGGTGGCACTGCCCGGCACGTCCATAAACGAACGTAGTATGGTGTTCGTTGGGGCATCGATCAGAATGGGATCAACGGGTTCGCGCTGTGGTGCGTTTCGGTCGCCGATAACGTAGGACCTGTTCGGGTTGGGACGGGGTTTGTCGTAGGCTACATAGCGAATATTCCGAAAGGCCACTGCGCCGTGATCGCCCTGAATCAGAAGTGGTCCCGTTGGCTGCTCAGTTTCAAACGTTGCCCCGCGCGTTGGGCCGGTCATCTCCACGTCGTCCTGTATCACCACGCCGTTCAGCTCGATTCGGATAACGCGGGCATTTTCAGTTTTCTGTCCCTGCGCGTTGAAGCGGGGAGCCTGAAATGAGATTTTCATGTGCTGCCACAGGCCCGGCGCACGGCTGGCGTTTTGCCGGGGGGCCTGACCTTCGTAGCCTTTCTGACCTTCGGGGCGTTTCTCGTCCCAGCGTTCGTACACGGAGCCATTATCGTGAACGTTGGGCTGTTTAACGTCCCAGCTATCCCGCAGCTGCACTTCGTAACGCCCCTGTAAATAGAGGCCGGAGTTAGCCTGTGGGGCCATCATGTAATCCAGCTCCAGATCGGCGTCACCATGTTGCAGCGTGGTTTGCAGATTATACTGATCGCCAGACAGGAGCTGGCCTTTTTTGGACATGGCCGGTACGTTAACCAGTACGCCCGTGCCTTTTTCGGTCAGGAGCATGTTGGGTTTGCCGAGGTCGGCGCGAACGCTGCCTGCAATCTGCCAGTTGGCTGCTGTGGGTTTAAACGCGCTGAGGTCGTTAAGTGGAATAGCCGTTCCGGGAGTTGGCTGGGCCTGTGCGGTTAGCCAACCGGCGCAACTCAAAGCTACCGCCCACCCAAAGCGGATGAATGAAGATGGTTTTTGCATGGAGTAATTAGAGAATTTAGCGGTCGAAATTTACCATTTTTTCCCTACAAAAGGCTTAACTGTATGCTTTACCCTATATTTGGCCGGTAAATAACCCGATTATATCGACCATGAGAAACAAATATGTAGTGCCCGCTATTGGGTTGGTTCTGGCTGGTTTGGCCAGCGTTACGCCCACCTTTGCCCAGCCCGAACCCGGCAAACAAACCCCCCAGTCAACCGAAATCTGGGAGCCCGTTCCACCCATTGTTACGCCCGGCGTTTACTCAGGCAGTACCGCCGGTACCACGCCCCCGTCCGACGCTGTCGTACTCTTCGACGGTAAAAACGTGGATAAATGGGTGGCTAACAAAGGCTATAATCCTACTAATAGCACCGCTCCTCTTCAGTGGGTTGTGCGCGATGGCGTATTGTATTCGGGCAAGACCTCGTCGGCCATGACCAAGCAGGAGTTTGGCGACATGCAGTTGCACATCGAGTTCCAGACGCCCGAAAAAGTAGAGGGCAACGGGCAGGGCCGGGGTAACAGCGGTATTTTCTTGCAGGGCCGTTACGAAATTCAGGTGCTGGACAATTACGAGAATCCAACCTACGTAAACGGCATGGTTGGCTCGGTCTATAAGCAGGCTATTCCGCTGGCTAACCCCAGCCGCAAACCCGGCGAATGGCAGAGTTATGACATCATCTATCTGGCCCCGCACTTCAACAAAGCCGGGCTGATGATTGAGCCGGGCTACGTAACGGTATTGCTTAACGGCGTACTGGTCCAGAACCGGGCGGCCATTCGCGGCACCACCGAGTACATTGGCTACCCCAAAGTAGTGGCCCACGGTAAAGGCCCGCTCATTTTGCAGGATCACGGCAACCCCGTCGGCTTCCGCAACATTTGGGTACGGGAAATTTAAAGACTCAGGACGTAAAGACGCCCCAATACCGACTGTCGGTATTGGGGCGTCTTTGCATTATCGGCTATAGTAAACCCCGATACATCTACCCTCAATATCCCCGCGCCAGCGTTACGGCATTCTCCAGCGGTTCACCAGTCTGGAAGCGAGTCAGATTGCGCAGAAACTGGTCGATTTTTCCCTGGTCTTCGCGGGGTTGTCCTCCGGCGGTGTGCTGGGTCAGAATGACGTTGGGCAGGGTCCAGAGCGGGCTATTGGCGGGAAGGGGTTCGGTGGCCGTTACGTCCAGCACGGCACCGGCCAGATGCCCGCGTTGCAGGGCGTTAATCAGAGCCGCTTCATCGACGGTGTTTCCGCGCCCTACGTTGGTAAAGACGCTGCCGGGCTTCATGGCGTCGATCAGGTCTGCTGAGAAAAAGTTGCTGGCCGTGCCAGGCAGCGTACTCACTACTAAATCGGTATCGGGCAGGGCCGCCCGCAGCTCATCAGCGGTATGCAGTTCAGCATCGGGACTGGTGCGGGCCATGAGTTGAATGGAGCAGCCAAAACCCACCAGCATCTGCCGCGTTGCCTGCGCAATGGTGCCCGCGCCGAGAATAACGACTCGTTTGTGGCGCAGCGTGTTCAATCGATACCGAACGGCGTCGCGGTCCCACTGTCTTTTCTGCTGGAGCAAGATCAGCTCGTCAAGGTGCCGGTAATGCGCCAGAATACCCGCCACAATGGTTTCGGCGCAGGGCCAGGCAAAGAAGTCGCCCATGTTAGCAACCTGTGCGTCGGGTTGCAGGTGCTTATAGCCATCGAAACCCGCCGAATCCAGCTGCCAGAACAGAAGACTGGCGGGGGGCTGCTCCCACCAGGCCGGGGGCGGATTGCCCAGCACCATATCGGCATCCTGAAAAGCGGCTTGTTGCTGGGTGGGGTCGAGGTCGGCTCGAAAAACGGGGGTGACGGTATCAGGAACGTGCCGGAGTAGATAAGCGCGGTCTTCGTCGCTGAGTTGGGTATAGATGAACAGGTTCATTTTGCTGATAAAGTAAGGCAGTAGGACTTATTGTTATAAACCGGCAATCTGGAGTAATACGTTTGGGTCGGGGCATAGTTTAAGAAACCGGGCGCGTTCGGCCAGCGAGCAGACACCGGGGAAATCGCCCCGCAGGCCGAGCATGTCGGTCATCAGCTGAAAGTGCAGGTGCGGGGGCCAGTCGCCGTTTTCGGGGTAGGGGCCAATCTCCGCAAACTGCTCACCAGCTTTCACCGGCATTCTCTCGTATAAACCATTTAAAGACGTTCTGCTGAGGTGGCCGTAAAGCGAGTACAGCGGGCCGGTTTCTGTTTCATGTTCCAGAATAATGGTCGGTCCGTAGTCGCCGAAGCGGTTATTGTCCTGAAAACTATGTACGACGCCATCGAGCGGGGCCAATACGGGCGTTCCGGCTGCCATCCAGAAATCAATGCCGAGGTGAATTTGGCGCGGCCCGTCGCACGGCGGTCCGTCGCCCGGGGGGTCGGCTTCGCCAAAATGCGCACTGCGGTGGTAGATGGCCCGATGTTCGTTGTAGCCACCCACGCCAACGGTTACCCCGGCGTGGCGCAGTTTGCCAAAGACGTAGTCTGTGAAGTGGGCCGTATCGGTCAGGTCGAGTGCGGGCCGACGTTCGGGGGACAGGTCGGGATTATTGGCCGAGAAATCGAGAATCAGGTACGGGTCTTTCTGGAAATTGAAAGGTAACAGCATGTCTTTACCGCAAAGTAATGCGTCCTGCGACGCAAAGATTTGGCGCAAAGGTCGCAAAGAAGATGTTCCTGTATGGCCTCCACAATCACTGCGGTTAGAAAAATGCCGTTTCCAAATCTATATTTACCTCTATTTCTTTCGGCTAAATCGCCACCTTACTTAATTTACATGCAATCAACAAGTAATAAACCTGCTGGGGAAACCCAGATTTTTGGCCACCCACCGGGCCTGTTCGTTCTTTTTTTTACCGAAATGTGGGAGCGGTTCAGCTACTACGGCATGCGGGCCATCCTGCTGCTGTTTCTGCTCGATAAGGTCCGGGGTGGTATGGGTATGAACGAACCCGATGCCGCTGCTATCTACGGACTCTATACGGCCTCGGTCTATCTGCTCTCGCTGCCCGGCGGCTGGATTGCCGATAACCTGCTGGGGCAGCGTAATTCTATCTGGTATGGTGGTATCCTGATTATGGCGGGTCACCTGATTCTGGCGTTTCCGGCGGGCGAAGTCGTGTTCTATCTCGGCCTGGTGGTTGTGGTATTGGGTACAGGGCTGCTCAAACCCAACATCAGCAGTATTGTGGGTGAGTTGTATCCCGAAGGCGGTGCCCGCAAAGACGCGGCTTTTTCCATCTTTTACATGGGCATCAACATCGGTTCGCTGCTCGGCATTTTCATTGTGGGGTATCTGGGGCAAAAGGTGGGCTGGCACTACGGATTTGGGGCGGCTGCCGTGGCCATGGCCCTCGGCCTGGTTACGTACCGGCTGTTTGCGCAACGCTACCTTGGCGAACGCGGTAAGTTCATCCCCCAACAGGCCACCGACCAGCCGCAGGAAGCGGGCAGCAATCGCCCCATCCTGATATTTCTGGCCGCTCTGGTTGGCCTACTGGCTATTCTGCAACTGACCAACGTACTGGACCTGACCACCGCGCAGGGCTTAGCCAAAGGCATGGGAACGATTATCGCAATGGTCGCGCTGGGCTATTTTGCCTACATCCTGATTGGGGGCGGGCTAACCACTGTCGAGAAAAAGCGGGTGGTGGTGCTGTTCGTGTTCTTTCTGGCCGCTGCCGTCTATTGGGCTGGCAACGAGCAGCAGGGGTCGTCGCTACAAATCTTTGCCGACCGCTACACCGACCTGAATATCTTTGGCTGGCAGATGCCATCGAGCTGGTTTCAGAACCTAAACCCTGCGTTTATCCTGATTTTTTCGCCCGTGTTGGCCGGACTCTGGATTTTCCTGGACAAGCGCAACATCAACTACTCGGTACCGGCCAAAATGGCGACGAGTCTGCTGCTGCTGGGCATCGCCTACGTCATCATGATTTTTGCGGCAAACGTAGCCCTGACCGGGGTTCAGACATCGCCGTTGTATTTGTCATCCACGTTTTTGTTTTTCACGCTGGGCGAATTGTTCATAAGCCCGGTGGGGCTGAGCGCGTTTTCCAAGCTGGCACCCAAACGGTACACCAGCCAACTCATGGGTATCTGGTTTGTGGGGGCATCGCTGGGTAATCTGGTAGCGGGTTTGTTTGCGGGTGGTTTTGAGGAGGAAAACATTCAGCAAATGCCCGGCCTGTTTCAGAGCGTCGCCGTGTTTGCGCTGGTGGCGGGTGGTATCATGCTGGTCTTCGCCAAGCCGCTGAAGAAGTGGATGGGGGGAATTCAGTAAATGGCAATCCTCACAATGCAACGCCCCCGGCAGGTCCGACCTGCCGGGGGCGTTGCATTGTGAGGATTGCCGGAGTAGAATGGATGAGACTGTCCTATATGTCTATCGAAAGAGATTCTGCAATGAAAAAGGTGTGAAGCAGCGCGTCTGCGGTTTTGAACACTTGAGCGTCCTGCCGAATACTGACGGCAGCAGCCAGTTGGATAGCATCCAAACTACGAAGACCATCGGGTCCGTACTGGCTCAATAACTGCTGTGCCGCCCGAAGCAAAGAATGAGTAATGGGAACAAAACTATACGTAAGGCAGTCGGTATCGAACGCATTCAATAGTAGGCGTGCATCGTCAGCGGTAATTTCACCCATCCTGACTTTACGCCAAACCGTAGCGTGAAACTCAACGATAGCAAGCTCAGACAGATAGACCTGCTCAATTGGCTGTTTGTCAAAGAACCGAATCAATTCATCTGAGCCGCTTTCCTGCACGTACAACTTGAATAGCGACGAGGTATCCAGGAAAATAGTCATCGCGATGTCCGGCGTTCGTTGATTACCTCGTCGCTAAACGATCCTTTGTAGTTCCTGAACGCTTCGCGTGTTTGCCTGAACGAGAAACTATCTATGGTCAGGTGAGCGCGGTCTGTGGCCACATCGTCATCCAGAAACGTTATGATGACTTTCCTTTCGTCTGTGAATGGGACATCGTCGTTTAGTCTGATTTGCCCATTCTGATATGTACCCTCAACAGTTAAGAGCATAGTCGTCTGGTTTTTACCAAATATACAACAGAATGGTCCCGATAGCGGAGAACATTCAGCAAATGCCCGGCCTGTTTCAGAGCGTCGCCGTGTTTGCGCTGGTGGCGGGTGGCATTATGCTGGTCTTCGCCAAACCGCTCAGGAAGTGGATGGGGGGATTCAGTAAAAGCTTACCACCGCACCTGTCCGTTGCCCGTCACTACCCATTTTTCAGTGACTAACTTCTCTAGCGCGAAGGGGCCGCGGGCGTGGAGTTTCTGGGTCGAGATGCCAATTTCGGCCCCCAGTCCAAACGCCCCGCCGTCGGTGAAGCGCGTTGATGCGTTGGCGTATACGGCAGCGGCATCTACTTCGCCAAGAAACCGGTCGATGATGAGTTGATTTTGCGAAACGATGGCTTCGGAGTGCCGCGACGAATACGTTTGAATGTGCGACAGAGCTTCGTCCGGCCCGGCCACGACCTTAACGGCGCAGGCATAATCCAGAAATTCGCGGCCAAAATCGCCGGGCTGCGCGGGTTGCAACCGCGCATAACCGGCTTTCTGGAAGATGGCAAGTGAAGTTTCGTCGGCATGGACGGCTACGTTCCATGTTGTAAACTCATCCGTCAGCATCGGCAGAAACGCATCGGCAATGGCGGCATCGACCAGCAGGCAGTCGAGCGCGTTGCAGACCGACGGGCGCGATACTTTGGCGTTCACTACAATGGCGGCTGCTTTAGCGAGGTCGGCGGTGGTTTCAACGTAGGTGTGGCAAACGCCCGCGCCGGTTTCAATGGTAGGCACCAGCGAGTGTTGCCGCACAAACTGAATCAGCGACTCCGACCCGCGTGGAATGATAATGTCCACGTAGCGCACCGCCGTCAGCAGTTCGTTTACCACCGCGCCCCTAGAGGCCGGCCCGTCGGTGGGGAGCAGGGTAACGGCGGCTTTGGGCAGGTCAAATTCGGTCAGCACATCCTGAATCAAACCCACCAGATACCGGTTGGAATAATCCGCTTCTTTACCGCCTTTCAGCACACAGGCGTTACCTGACCGTAAACACAGCGACGCCACATCGACGGTTACGTTGGGCCGGGCTTCGTAGATAACGCCTACTACGCCCAGTGGCACGGCTATTTTTTTGAGCCGTAAGCCCGGCTGTATCTCGCGCTCCAGCAGGACCTCGCCGGTTGGGTCGGGCAGGTTGGCTACGGTGCGCAGGCTGTCGGCCAGGTCGAGTACGCGGGCGTGGGTAAGTTTGAGCCGGTCGTATTTGGTGTCGGTGCGGTCCATGCGGTCCAGGTCGCCCTGATTTTCGGTCAGGACATCGGCCGCGTGTTCGGTCAGGACATCGGCCAGGCGGTTAAGCAGGTCGGTTTTTCGGGCGTCACTGAGCCGCCGGATGTGTGCCGACGCCTGCTGCGCGGCCTGTAGGAGTGGGGTGATGGATGGCAATGTAAGGGTATCTGTCATGCTGGTGCCGATAATTGATAAAATTGGCGAAAAACGCTTGGGCTACAAAAGAACGATGTCGCTGGCATTGGCTACGTCAACGTTCTGCTGATGAAGCTGCTGCGTGAGCGTTTCGGACGAGAGCCTCGCCCGCGCTACAGCCACCGTAACGTCCTGCTCGTCGATGATTTCGATCATTTCGCCGGCGGCAAACTCACCCAGTACATCCCGCACGCCCACGGCCAGTAGACTGCGCCGTTGACCCAACGCCCGCACCGCGCCCGCATCCACCCGCACCCGGCCCACCGTTAGCGAGCCGCTGCCCAGCCACCGGCTTCGCGCCGACAGCGTTGTCTCCTGCGCCACAAACTCGGTGCCTACCTCACCCCGCATGGCCCGCGTCAGGCCATCCGGCTCGTTCAGTCCGAAGATCACCACGCGAATGCCCAACCGGGTAGCCAGTTTGGCGAAGGTCAGTTTGGAGGCCATGCCCCCCAGCCCGGCGGCTGATTTTTCGGGCCGGACCACGCCGAATACGCCTTCGTCGAACGTGGTTACGCGCCGGATAATCTGCCCGCTGGCATCCAGCAAACCACCTACCGACGTGCAGAGCATTAGGCTCTCGGCCCCGAAACCGGCGGCAATGAGCGTGGCCAGTTCGTCATTGTCCGAGAAACGCAGTTCGCGGTTGCTGACTACGTCGTTTTCGTTGGCAATTGGGATAATGCCGTTGGCCCATAGTTCTTCGTACGTCTGTTTGAGTTGCAGAAACTGATCGCGGTTGGCAAAGTGATGGCGTTCGCACAGGCTCTGCGCAATGGAAATGCCGTAGATCGAGAAAAAGCGTGAGTACTGGTTGAGCAGCAGCAGATTGCCCACGGCGGCTGCGGCCTTCCGCTGCGTAATGTCGCCCCGGTAGTTCTGAATCAGACCCTTGCCCGCACCCACCGCGCCCGACGACACCAGCACAATACGGTAGTGTGGGTGCAGGGCCGCCACCTGCCGGGCAATGTCGACCATGACGGGTTCGTTGGGTTCGCCATTGGGCTTGGTAATGGAGGCCGTACCGAATTTAAGGATGAGGACAGGGTTCATGTTCATTTTTTAAACAGGTGCTCAACGACGGGGTCGGTGAAGCGGGCTTTCTGGCGCAGAGCGTCTTTGAGCCGCTTTAGATAATCAGCTTTGGGGATTTCAACGGCGCCGAACCGCCGGACATTGTCGTTGATAAACTGCGTGTCGAGCAGGGCGTACTGTTGTTGCCGCAGAATAATAATCAGGTAGTGAAAGGCTACTTTAGCCGCATCGCTGACGTGATAGAACATCGACTCGCCAAAAAATGCCCCGCCCAGCGATACGCCGTACAGACCACCAACCAATCGGTTTTCCATGTACGTTTCAACGCTGTGCGCAAAGCCCATGTGGTGTAGTTCGGTGTAGGCGTCAATGATTTCTTCCGAAATCCAGACACCGTCATCGTCGGAGCGGGGGTGGGAGCAATGGCGCATGACCTGCTCAAAATTGGTATTGATACGCACCTCAAAACGGCCCTGGTTCAGCACGGGCCGCAGCGACCGGGCGGGTTTGTAGGTATCTATCGGGATAACGGCGCGGGGATCGGGTGCGTACCAGTACAGCGAACCGTCGGTGTCGGCCATCGGAAAAATTCCGTTCATATAGCCGTAAATCAAGTCGTCGGCGGTAAGCGTGTTCATTTAGGCAATAACTTGCGTTCGTTAGCAAAGGTAAGCAGGGCATTGAGTAATAGGTTAGTATAGGCAAACATCGGTAAGGACGATATTCGACGTACTTTTGAGATACTGATTTAGCGTTTTACCCACCGATATGATTACCCGCGATAATTTTAACGAGCCGCTCTCTTCGTTGCAGTTCGAAGCACGGCGACGTGTATCAAAAGTCTTTTCCCTAATATGACGCCTGGTTAAAGGCTGACTTTGCCGAGAACAAGCTGATTTATCAGCCCAGACGCTATGACTATTTATTCCGTGTACGATCAGGTCGCCGATTTGCTGGCCACAATTGATCCCGTCCATGTGTCGGCTATACAAGCCACCGGCGAGATGCAGGATCACTTCGACGTTTTAGCTGAAAAATCGGCTGACGGTCAGCTAACGAAACAGGAAAAGGATGAACTGGACCACTATATCGTGCTGGAGCGACTGATGCGACTGGCCAAAATTCGCGCTAAGTCCAGTCAAACACCCTCATGAGTCAGTATATCCCGGCTGCCCTTCGTGAGCTTGTTAGAAGGATGTCCCGAATAACCGAAACAACCGCGCAATTAGATGTTCGCTTGTTACATAGCGTAACAATATATATATTTGCTACAGAGACGCACCAACACAGTGAACGAACAGCAGCGCAAAGCCCTGATTGTAGAAATTAGTATGCAAATGGCTCACATCCGTCAATATCTGCGCGATGCCAGCGAACGGATGGATGAAGTTGAAAAGAATCATCTTCTTGACAGGATGCTACGGCTGAAGAAACTGCTGAACGAATTAGAGAAAGAATCGTAAACGGGGCGTAAAGTCTCTTGTAAACACCTCTTCGCAATGGAAACGCAACAGAAATCCCAGACATTCGATGAGCTTATGGCGCAGAGCGATGAGCTGATTAGCCGCGCTACTACGTTCTTAGAACAGAACGGTACGAAATTCCCGCTCACCGATTGGCTGACGCCAACGGAATACGCCAACCGGTTCGGGTTGAAGTCAACGAACGTCGTGAGCAACTGGATCCGGCGCGGCATAATCCCTGCTGAAAACATCCTGCACATACCCGAACTGAACGACATCCGGCTGATTAAAGCGGTACCGTATCAGAAATAGATTGGCTAAACCAAATCGGGGCAAAGCAGTCTGACGTTAGTAAACGAAACAATATAGCTTTGCACCATGAAGTACGATATGAAAAAATACCTCGTTGCCCTCTGCCTGATTTTACCGCTGCTGCTAAGTCAGTGCGCCGTGAATAAACAGGTTTCGCAGGCTAAAACCCTCGGCGACTGCCGTTATAATCTGGCCTCTGCCGACAGTATCTATCTGGCCGGTATCGACGTGCGCGAACTGCGAAACACCAAGGATTTCAACCCGCTCAAGTATCCCCGGCTGGCAACGGGTCTGCTCCTGCGCAACGTACCGCTGGATGTACGGCTCAATCTGGACATAACCAACCCTACAGCCCGCCCGGCGGGTATCAATCAGTTCGAGTACAAAATTATGCTGTCGGGGCAGGAACTGTTCAACGGGTTCATTAACCAGCGTGTTGAAGTGCTGCCCGGTGGCACTACCCGCATACCGTTCCGGCTCAGCACCAATGCGTACCAGCTCATTACCGACGCCAGCACCCGCGACGCCTTCACGCAGTTGGTGCAGAATCTGGCAGGTGCGGCCAATACGAAACCGTCTGAACTGACCATTAAACTCAAGCCCACGCTCGATATGCTCGGTGGTCAGATTAATTATCCGGGTTATATCACGATCCAGAAACAGATCGATAATAAAACGTTTTCGGGAAATTAGGGTATCCAACTGCTGTTCTGCTGCGGGTTTTGTCATGCTGGGTTTTTATCATGCTTTTGCTGGTTTGTCATGCTGAGGAACGAAGCATCTCTATGTAGCAAAAAAACGGTTGCCACACAGAGATGCTTCGTTCCTCAGCATGACAAAAACCCAGCACGTCATCTTTCGCCCCGGCTTTAGTAGCTGGGGCCTTTTTTTGCCTTTTCGGTTCAGATAAACTTACCAACCCTGTTACTCTATGCGCCCGGTACTCTTTTTTCTGCTCCTGTTGTCTTCTGCTTCAGGAATAGCCCAGCAAAACAAAATCGATATCCGTCACGACGAAGCCGCCAAACGCGTGAGCGTACAGGTTGATGGCAAGCCCTTTACCGCGTATATCTACCCCGGTCCCGATGTACTGAAAAAGCCGGTGCTTTATCCAATCATGACGGCGGGTGGCAACTTCATTACGCGGGGCTGGCCCCTCGATCCACGGCCCGACGAGCGCATTGACCATCCACATCACGTGGGCATGTGGTTCAACTACGGCGATGTGAACGGCCACGACTTCTGGAATAATTCGACTGCGGTTGGTCCCGAACACAAAGGCCCGTTTGGTACCATTGTGCATACGGGTGTCAAATCCATGAAAAGCGGCAAAGGAAAAGGCGAACTGGTGGTAACCGCCAACTGGCTCGACAAAGACGGCAACCCCATGCTGGAAGAAACCACGACGTACCACTTTGGAGCCACTACCGACAGCCGTACCATCGACCGTATCACTACCCTGAAGGCGCTGGGCGCGCCGGTTGAGTTTAAAGACAATAAAGAAGGGATGATTGCTATCCGTATGGCCCGGCAGCTGGAGCAGCCCAGTACCAAACCCGAAGTCTTTACCGACGCGCAGGGTGTAGCCACAAAGGTGCCGGCTTTGAATAATGCGGGCGTAACGGGACATTACCGCAGCAGCGAAGGTGTTGAGGGCGACGCCGTCTGGGGTAGCCGCGCCCGCTGGGTGAGCCTGACCGGTACCTTAAATCAGGAATCCATTGCGGTTGTGATTCAGGATCATCCCCAAAATATTGGCTACCCAACGTACTGGCACGCACGGGGCTACGGACTGTTTGCCGCCAATCCGCTGGGGCCATCGGTATTTACCAACGGAAAGGCTCCGGCTATGAACTATAAGCTACCCGCTAGCCAGAGCGTTACATTCCGGTACCGGATATTGATACAATCGGGAGGAAAAGAAAGTAAAATGAGCCCGCTTATGGCTGACTGGTAAAAACACAGGATCGACACCGCACGGGGTAGTAGCGAAGATTTTTCGATGCCACCCCATACCGAGTTGGTTCATTCGTCTGTTAACTGACCAATGGTTGGGTCATTGGGGCTGATATTTGCTGACCACCGATGGCCAAATACCGGCTGCCAGTCACCAATGCGGCATTAATTACCGTACCTTGCTTTAGAAAATTTTCTGCTCATGACGCGATTCAAATGGATTGGCTTTGCTCTTTTTATAACTGGCTTTATCGGCTGGATTTTTGTTCTTACCCTGGGGCAGTTCCGGCTTACCAACTCCGTTATCACAAGTACTATAAAGACTGAACACCAGGACGTAGTGCGACAACAGACCGCATTCATGACCGATAAGCTTTACGAAGATAACTGGTCGTTTATCAGTGATTTTCGGGGTGCTCTCGATCAGTACAATGACCGGATGAAGGCTGAAAAAGCCTGGGATAAAGTCATTTACGATAACTACACATTTGAGGTTACCCGGTCCTCATCGCTTGGTGTACTAACGGGCAGTGGATCGTGGCTGTGGTTCTGGCTTACGTTTGGGCTGGGTGCGCTGGGCGGGTTGGTATACGTGTATGGCGATCTGAAGCGCATGCCAGGGGTTAATAACAACCGGCAGCTTCGGAGCGCGGCCACCAACCGGGGCTGGATTGGCATCAGTCTGGGTGTGTTTCTGATTGGATTTTACATTGCACTTTATTTTTACCCCGAATACCTTGCCAACTGGGTCCTGCTGGTCGATCCCATCAGCCATGCCCTGAACGGCGGGCCAGCCAGCAAGTGGTTTTTGTACGGGTTCTTATATACGCTCGTCATTCTGGTCATGGGTATCAGAATGCTGATTCATTACCGGCACGTACCATACCAGCAAGTACGCACGGCCTCGGTCATGTTTTTCCAGCTTTGCTTTGCGTTTCTAATTCCTGAGATCATGCAGCGGCTCAACCAGCCGTATCAGGATTTGAAAAACAGCTGGCCGCTGGACTATTCGTTCTTTTTCGATTACCGCATCGACGAGAAAATTCAGGCCGGTTCGTTTGGAATTTTTATGCTGGTCTGGGGCATCGTGCTGGCGTTGGTGGTGGTACCGGTGTTGTCCTATTTTTACGGTAAACGCTGGTATTGTTCGTGGGTATGTGGTTGTGGTGGACTGGCCGAAACCCTCGGTGATCCCTACCGTCATCTGTCCGACAAAACCCTGAAAGCCTGGAAGTTTGAGCGCGTCATTGTGCACGGCGTACTGGTCTTTGCCGTGGTCATGACGGGGCTGGTGCTGTTCACCTACTTCACCGGGCAAACCACCGTATTTGGTTTTTTAGACAGCGGCAGTATCCGCTCTACGTACGGGCTGTACATCGGTTCTATCTTTGCCGGTGTGGTGGGTACGGGTTTTTATCCGATGATGGGCAACCGTGTCTGGTGCCGGTTTGGCTGTCCGCTGGCGGCTTATCTGGGACTGGTGCAGCGGTTTAAGTCGCGGTTCAGGATTACAACCAACGGCGGTCAGTGTATCTCGTGCGGTAACTGCTCGACCTATTGTGAAATGGGTATCGACGTGCGGGCCTACGCCCAGAAAGGGCAGGACATTGTGCGGTCGTCGTGCGTGGGGTGTGGCATTTGCTCGGCGGTATGTCCGCGTGGGGTACTTAATCTGGAAGTAGGACCGGTATCGACCCGGAAAATTTGATTCAGTTAGCAGTGACCAGTTATCAGTAAGCAAAGTTCATGGGACAACTTTACCTTTGCTAACCGCCCACTGATAACTGGTTACTGATAACTGTTCACTGATAACTGATAACCGTTCCCTGACATGGATCCTATCTATCGCGCCCTCATCGTTTGTACCAGTCACGCCAGTTTCCTGAATAAGCCTCAAAAAACTGGTTTGTGGCTCAGCGAAGCCACGCACTTCTACGACGAACTGGCCGACCGAAATCTACCCTACGATATCGCCAGCCCTAACGGAGGATCTGTACCTATCGACGAGCGGAGCATCGACCGGCGCGATACCACCAATGAGAAATGGTATAACAACCCAACTTTCCGCCAAAAACTCGATAATTCGCTACCCCTTGCCGAGGTTAACCCGTCCAAATACCAGATTATCTACTTGGCTGGCGGTCATGGTGCTCTGTGGGACTTTCCTGAAAACAAGCAATTGCAGGATATTATCCGGCAGGTGTACGAAAGTAATGGTATGATAGCCGCCGTTGGGCACGGAACGGGCGGGCTGCTCAACGTACAACTCTCCGACGGGGCGGCTATGCTCACCAACCGGCAGGTAACGGGTTTCAGTAACCTTGAAGAGAAAATTGCCCGTTTAGACGACGAAGTACCCTTTTTGCTGGAAGACACCCTCCGCCAGAAATCAGATTGTTACAGCAAGGGAATCATTCCGTTTCTACCCCATATTGAAGTTGACGAGCGTCTTATAACAGGTCAGAATCCACTCTCCGCCCGCAAAGTAGGCAGGAAGGTGATGGAGGAGATGTACGAAAAATAGGAGTAAGGGCAAAAGGGGCAGGGAGTAAGGCACGAGAATGTCATGCATCAGCTTCTACCCCTTATTCCTTTCTAAACTGCCTGCTGCGGAAATACGGCACGCAGCGGCTTTAGCTCCTGATCCTTTTCTGAGACAATAGGATGGCTGATGCCCCAATCGATGGCAAGGTCGGGGTCGTTCCAGAGAATGCCCGATTCTGCCGCTTTATTATAGACGTTGGTACACTTATAACTGAAGATACTGTCGGTCAGCGCCACGAATCCGTGCGCGAAACCTTCGGGAATATAAGCCATGTTGGCCAGTTTGGCATCCAGCAAAAACGTTTCGTACTGCCCAAACGTAGGCGAATCAGGCCGAAGGTCAACGGCTACATCCAGTACCTGACCCATAATGACGCGTACCAGTTTTCCCTGCGCAAACGGCTCATTCTGCAAATGCAGACCCCGCAAAACACCCTTCATCGAAAAGGACTGATTATCCTGTACGAACTCCATCGGCATACCCAAAGAGGTAAACAGCGGTTTGTTGTACGACTCGAAAAAGTGGCCGCGTTCATCCTCAAACACGCGCGGAATCAATTCGATAAGACCTTCGATGGCCGTTTGCCGGATTTGCATAATACGAAATCAGTTTACATAGGTTACCAGCGCAAAGGTATGAAAGCGGCCTGTAGTTCGTACTTTTGAGGGGGCCGTTTTTAGGCTGTGGCCCACTTCCCGCATGACCTACTCCGAACTTCGCAACCAGATTTTTCAGAAACAGTCCTATCTCTGCGTTGGTCTCGACACCGATGTCCGTAAACTACCCCGCCATTTACTGAGCGAACCTGACCCCGTTTTTGCCTTCAACCGTGCTATCATTGACGTCACTGCCGACCTTGTCGTAGCGTATAAGCCTAACATTGCCTTTTACGAAGCACAGGGGCCACGCGGTTGGGAGAGTCTGCAAAAAACGCTGGCGTACATTCCCAAAAACTGCTTCACCATTGCCGATGCCAAACGGGGAGACATTGGCAATACGTCGGGTTTGTACGCCCGCACCTTCTTTGATCCCGAAGCCGCCGGGCTTGATTTCGATAGTGTTACGGTGGCTCCGTATATGGGCCATGATTCGGTGATGCCGTTTCTGGAGTATTCCGGTAAGTGGGTTATTCTGCTGGCTTTAACGTCTAACCCCGGCAGTGCCGATTTTCAGCGGCAGGCTGTGAATGAGCAGGAATTGTTTGAAATCGTGCTGGAGACTGCCCAGAACTGGGTGGGCCCTGACAGTCACGAGCGGCTGATGTTTGTGGTGGGTGCTACGCAGGCTGCCGAGCTGAGTCGGGTGCGGGAACTGGCTCCCAAAAATTTCCTGCTCGTGCCGGGCGTGGGAGCGCAGGGGGGCTCGCTGGCCGACGTATCCCGCAATGGCCTGACCTCCGACGGTGGCCTGCTCGTGAACGCATCGCGCAGCATCCTGTACGCATCCAGCGGTACTGACTTCGCCGAACGGGCCCGCGCCGAAGCCCAGGCGATGCAGCAGGAAATGGCCATTCAGTTATCAGTTATCAGTTAACAGTTATCAATGCATCCATTGTGTATATTTGACCGTTAGCATCCGTCTGCCTGTTGTACTGAGCGATGAAGTCGCAGACCTCGGTGAAGCTAACTGATTACTGCTAACTGTTCACTGCTAACTGCCTACTGCCTTGCCCGAAACCTTTCTCTATTTCCTGTGGCAGTACCAGTACTTTACTACAACGCAACTGCTCACGACCGATGGCGAAGCGGTGCAGGTGCTGCATCCGGGGTTTCGGAATTACAATGCCGGACCGGACTTTACCAACGCCCGGCTGCTCATTGGCGGGCAGGAGTGGGGCGGTACGGTGGAGATGCATACCAAAACTACCGACTGGCTGGCCCACCGCCATCAGCATGACCGGGCCTATGATAACGTGATTCTGCACGTGGTCTGGCAGGACGATCAGCCCGCTACGTCCCGGCGCGTAGAAAGGACCAACGGTACGCCACTACCTACGCTGCCTCTCCAAAACCTGACTGATCCCGCCCTGCTCACCCGCTACGGTACCCTAACCGACTCGCCCGATGCCATTCCGTGCGCCAGCCAGTTCCGGTCTGTTCAGCCGTTGCGGCTTACGTCTATGCTCGATAAAGCGATGCTGCAACGGCTGGAACGTAAGGCCGACGGGGTACACGAACTCTTTAGGCAATGCGGAAGCGACTGGGAAGAAACGGCGTATCGGCTACTGGCCATGAACATGGGCTTCAAAATTAACGCCGACCCCATGGCACAATTGAGCCGTGCCGTGCCGCTCAAAGCCGTGCTGAAACACCGCGATGTGCTGCTTCAGGCCGAGGCTATGCTGTTTGGCACGGCGGGAATGCTCGATGCGGTAGAACAACCCGACGAATACGTAGCGGTGCTACAACGTGAATACCGGTTTCTGGCCGTCAAATACCAGTTGACTGATCGGCAGGTAACACCGCAGGCCTGGAAATGGGGCAAGCTGCGACCGGCTAACTTCCCCACGCTCCGGCTGGCCCAACTGGCCCGGCTCCTGACCCGACACGCCAGTTTGTTCTCGCTCTTCGTAGGTACTGCCGATGCCGAAACGCTCCTGAAGGGTTTACAGATCACGCCGTCGGACTATTGGCAGACGCATTACCGCTTCGGTAAAACGACCGAAAAAGCAGCTCCGTCGTTGGGCCTGAACTCTGCCGTGAACATTGTCATCAATACGGTGGTGCCGTTGCTGGCGGCTTATGCGCACCACCGTGGACAACCCGCCTACGTTGACCGTGCCATTGCTCTGCTTGAACAACTGCCCCCCGAAAAAAACCGACTGACCGACGACTGGAATACTCTCGGCCTGGGCATCCGCACCGCTTTCGACTCGCAGGCGGCCATTGAATTGTACAATGAGTTCTGCACTCAGAAAAAATGCCTGAGTTGTCAGGTAGGCGCGGGGCTGCTGAAGAGTCAGCAAGTGACGCTAAGTTAATCAGGTACTACTTGCCTGACAGCGGGATAAACTGCGCCGATAAGTTCGGTTTGGTCATGTCTTTATCGAACGGAAACATGGGCCGGTTGATGCGTTTATAGGGAAGCCGAAACAAATCCTGGTCAACACCCCCCGGCGTCAGGGCCATAATCCAGCCTTTTTGCATGGCGTAGAGTTCGGGTTCCAGATACCCAATCTTTACGACTACCATGTCTGCTTCGCGCGGTTTGAGGCCCAGCCGGGTAAAATCAATTTCCTTGTGGTACGGCTTGCGCTTCTGCGTGATGATCACGTGAATACTACCCACCCGGATTACGGCTTCGACTTCGGCATTCTGGTCGCCAGAAACGATGGATTCGACCGTGCCGTTCAGCGGGACGGGTGGTGCAAATCGGGCATCGACCGCGGCCCCGGCAGTACCTTCTACATGACCACCAACCCCTGCCGCAATGGCTTTCGTGATTAACTCTGGTGCGGGGATAGACGCGTAAATCAGCGATGGACCGTCGGGCTTTTGAAATTCCGGGCGGGCCAGGAGTTGCTTAAGTGTCCAGGTTACGTCGCCCGCCCCGCCCGCCGTGGGGTTATCGCCGGTATCGCTGATAAAGAACGGATGTTTATCGCTGGCGAAGGCCGCCTTCAGACTCTCGTCCAGGGTGCCGGTGGGAGCTACAAAGTCAAACTGATTACGAACATCCCAGAAACTGGCGGCCAGCTTTTCGGCGGCCTGCGTTACGGCCTTTTTGTCGTCGCCATATACCATGACAACGGCGTGGTTACGGGGTTCGTCGGCCCAGGCGTAGCCAATCCAGATGGCCGCGTCAATAACACCGGGCTGTGCAGCCGCGGGGGCTACCTGCTGGTAGAGGCTCTTGCCCGGCTCGATGCGCGTACTGGTTTTTTCGCCCGGCAGCAGAATTGGTACGGGTATCCAGGCTTTATAAGCTGGTTTGCCTTTGCCGCTTTTGAGCCGGTCGAGCAGGTTGGTTACGGCCCGCTCCTTGCTTTGCATGGCGTCTTCGTGGGGAGCCATTCGGTAGCAGGTAATCAGATCGGCGTTTTGCGCCAGCCGCTTCGATACGTTACCGTGCAAATCCATCGAAACGGAAACCAGCGTTTTATAGCCGATGACGTTCCGGATTCGCGTAATGAAATCACCTTCCGGGTCGTCTAATCCTACTACGCTCATGGCCCCGTGAATGTCGAGAAACAGACCATCGTAAGGTGCGTTCTTTTTGAGCCGGTCCAGTGTCTGACCCACCAGCGATTCGTAGGCTTCGCGCGTGACGGCCCCGCCCGGCAGCGATTTGCCTACTAAGGCCGGGAGCCACGTAACCTGCTGACGTAGCGGAGCGTCGGCACTCAGGAACGGGTAGGACGTAAATACGGCATCATCATACCTGGCATGAAAGTCTTCCTCGTGCGTCAAGGCGGGCGAGAAGGTGCTGGACTCGATACCCAGGCCCGTAATGCCAACGCGGGGTTTGCCCGTTGTTCCAGTTTTTGAAGACGGCTGGGCAAACCCCGCGTGGGTGACGATACCAAAAAAACAGGCTACAAACGCGATCGTGATGTGTTTCATGCCGACAAGATACAGACAAAACTGGCTTAGCCGAGTACCATATTCGGTTTGGCGGCATCCCACGTAATGCATTTACCGTTGTTGGTGGCCACTACTCTACACAATGAGTTTTGCACCCAGAAAAATGCCTGAGCTGTCAGGCGGTGGCGGGGCTGCTGAAACGGGTCATCAGCTAATGCAGGGGAATTGGAACAAAGGTTTCTTCGGGATTTTGCCCTGGCAGCGTCACTATTGGTGGGTATTTTCGGTTAATAGATGACGATGGGGCTTTCACCCCTGCCGGAAAATTCTTTACCAAACTTTATCAGGAATTATAGAGATATGATTGATGTAAAAGGCTACGCTGTTCAGGACCCGCACTCGCCCCTGGCACCTTTCCAATTTGAGCGTCGGGAGGTTGGCCCGCATGATGTTCAGTTCGATATTCTGTACTGTGGCGTTTGCCATTCTGACCTGCACCAGATTCGCGATGAATGGGGCGGCTCTATTTTTCCGATGGTACCGGGTCACGAAATCGTAGGGCGGGTAACGGCCGTGGGCGACCACGTAAACAAATTCAAGGTGGGCGATCTGGCCGGTGTAGGCTGTCTGGTCGATTCATGTCGGCATTGCGCCAATTGCGAAGACGGCCTGGAGCAGTACTGTTTCAACGGAGCCTCGCAAACGTATAACGGACGGGAGCAGGATAAAAAAACGCCCACGTACGGAGGGTATTCAAACCTGATTGTTGTTCACGAAGATTTTGTACTGCACGTTTCCGATAAGCTGGACCTTGCGGCTGTGGCTCCGTTGCTGTGCGCCGGTATTACAACCTACTCGCCCCTGCGGCACTGGAAAGTAGGCGCGGGCCATAAAGTAGCCGTACTGGGTCTGGGAGGTCTGGGCCATATGGCCGTTAAATTTGCCGCAGCCTTTGGGGCCGAGGTAACCATGCTGAGTACGTCGCCAGGTAAGGAAGAAGACGCCAAACGGCTGGGTGCTCATAAATTCGTGCTGACCAGCGATCCCGAACAGGTAAAGGCCGTAACGGGTTATTTTGATTTTACTATTGATACGGTTTCAGCCCCGCACGATTACAATATGTATCTCGGTTTGCTGAAGACCAACGGCGTTCATATCTGCGTTGGTGCACCACCAACCCCTACCGAAGTGCTTGGCTTTAACCTGATTGGCGGTCGGAAAAGCATTGCCGGGTCCATGATTGGCGGTTTGCCGGAAACACAGGAGATGCTGGATTTCTGCGCCGAACATAACATCGTATCTGATATTGAACTCATTCCGATGCAGGATGTTGAAACGGCTTACGAACGAATGCTGAAGGGTGACGTTCGCTACCGGTTTGTAATTGACATGAGTACGCTGTAGTCAGCCAACCAATTGTCAGAAAACAACGAAGCCCGGCTTGGCCGGGCTTCGTTGTTTTCTGACAATTGGTAAATCAGCCGATAAGCATGTCGTTTTTGGCGGCATCCCACGTAACGCGCTTGCCGGTGTGCAGGGCAGTAGTGGCCATGACGTTGGCAACGGAGTGGTTGAAACCCACGCGGGCGGGCGCATTTGGCTCTTTCCGGCTCCGAACGCAGTCCATCCAGTTCAGCATATGCATTGAGGTCATTGGGTCGCTGCCGGTATTGGCTCCGGTCTCCATTTTAGGGCCACTACCCAGCGACATGTCCGGCAGCATGTTGGCCTGCATTTTCATGTCTTTGGCATACCGTTCTTTTAGCCCACCCTCTGATGTAATCTGGTTGGTATCGAGGTTAATCATGCCGCCGTTGGAGTAGTAGTATTCTTTGGTGCCGCCCGCTTCGTTGGTCATCCGTGACGAGTACGTAACCTGAAAACCTTTGCTCTTGTCATTGTCCGGGCCGTAATCAAACACCGCCGTAAAGGTATCGGGGTTTACGCGCCCGTCTTTCCACAGGTACACGCCCCCGTTGGCTACTACCGAGCGCGGATGGTCTAAACCACTGAACCAGTGTACGGTATCGATCTGGTGCGACATCCACTGGCCGGGAATACCCGATGAATAAGGATAGAATAGCCGGAATTCAAGGTATTTGCGCGGGTCCCAGGCCGTTTTGGGGCGGTTCATCTGGTAACGGTCCCAGTCGGTGTCTTCCTTCCGAATCTGCGCTACGGCTTCGGGCCGACGCCAGCGTCCGGGCTGATTCACATTCCAGGTCATTTCAACCATCACGATGTCGCCAAACTTGCCCGACCGGATAAAGTCGTTGGCCGAGTGGTAGTTGGGGGCTGAGCGTCGCTGCGAACCAACCTGCACGATTTTCTTTGACTTTTCAACGGCTTTCAGCGCAACCCGCGCGTCGTCGAGCGATTCGGCGAAGGGTTTTTCGCAATACACGTCGCGGCCTGACTCCACGGCGGCAGCGCAGTGCAGGGCGTGCTGGAAATCGGCGGTACTAATGATTACGGCATCTACGTCCTTACGGTCCAGCAGTTCGTCATTGTTGCGGGCTTTAAAGAATGTATCGTCGTTCCAGCCTTTGCCTTTCAGATACATCTCGGCTTCGTCGCGACGGCGGCTCCAGATGTCAGACACGCCTACGAATGCAAAGTTGTTGGCTTTGGCGTGATCCATAAATGCCGGCGCCAGCGACTGCCGGAACCGATCCGAAAAGCCGATAATGCCTACCCGAACGCGTTCGTTCGCCCCAATAATACGGTTATAACTACTGGCCGAAATACCCACTGTGGGCAGGGCCAGTCCTAAACCAGCCACTGCTGATTTCTTGATAAACTCACGACGATTTTCCATGACAATTAATTGTGTACCAGTTTAAAGAAAGTGAGCCGTCCATCGGTATCCTGACAAATGAATGCCGGGGGCACATGTATCTATCAAAGCGATCTTCAGTTTCGATTTACCTGTTCGTTGCCCGGTAACAGACGCTATCGGATTACTATCAGGTACGCAGCCACTGACGCATACCCGGAAACCCCTCTGCTGACCTGATGGGGTCGTTTGTCAGTCCCATCCAGATTAGCAGGGGCAACCCGATGTACAGGCCACTCGTGAACTGCCCGATGAGCCAGTCGCTTTCCCCTTTATACCCATCCGGGTGGAAGACAACGGCTGGATCAAGCTGGAGGTGGCAACAGGCGGCATACGTCCATAACAGCACGGCCATTTCGTCGCCTGCTTTGTCGGGCCGGTCGGCCGTGATGTTGCCACCCAGTCGAGTCCGGTCTTGGGGTAGACTGACCGCAATGTGGCCTGCCTCGTGGAGTATATCACCGGGATACAGCAGTTGCTCCGGGTCAATGAGTAGCCTGCCTTCGTCGATGAGCAGTCCGGGCAGAAAGGTAGTATTGGGCAACGTTTGTTCGCGGGTTTCAATGCCGATTTTGTTCAGAAAAGCCCGTATCATGACGGTTAGCTGCTCGTTGGACGGGGTCATTTCAAGAGTCGGTTTAGTCGTTCTGTTTCGAGGGCGTCGTAGGCTATTTGGGCAGACAGTAGATACGACGGGACCGGTTTGTCAGGTATTGCTTCCGTAAATGCCTGCCCCGGTCGTTTGGCATGAAAGCCACTACGCTCACCAATTTTTGCCCAGTCAGATTCCGGTGAGGTTAGCGCGAGAAAATCCAGCATTGACCTGAGCAGTACCGAACCGTTGGGTTGGTAGGCCAATAGAAAAGCACATTCGTCCTGCCGGGCAATGCCTAAAAAGCGGTGGTAATAGTACGTCAGTACCAACGCTGTATAGGCATCCGCATCTGTGAAGGGGACATCTGCTGAGTGAAGACCAAACAGGGACGGCAGCAATAGTCCCGGCACGGCGTGCATACCCCGCTGTTTCTGATGCGACTGGACAACGGCGTCTGGTGAGCGGTATAGCAAAACTATCGGTACGCCCGGAAATAACCGGCGCAGGGTTTCATAGAAAGTAATGTGCCAGCTATCGAGCTTGATAAACAGTTCTGTTTCCTGATCGGCCCGTTGCTGGCCGAGTAGCCGGATTGTTGCCAGTAAGGCCTGTTCCTGCTGGGCAGGCAGCACCGCTGGCAATTGCTCAGGCAAGCGCAGTAGTTCGTCCAACAGCGGCACTTCCGACAAAACGATGCGGTGTTGGCCCAGGGTGAGCAACTGCGAGAGTAGCGTAGAACCGCAGCGCGAGACGTGAAAAATGAATGCTGTTGGCCATACCGTTGGCACAAACTGCGCTATCTCGATCAGGCTGTCGAGGCTGGTTTCTGACCTGAACCACGATGAGTTGTACGGATGTTTCATACACTGTCCGATGGTTTCGGCGAAGAAAGGCGCGTCGAACCGGCGTTCGCCCGTGTACAGCCATTGGCAGCGGACCGTATCGTTTTCTACCAGGAGTCGGTACGGAATCCAGTTCCGGAGTGAATGGGTGGTCATGCAGCTTGCTCTATCTGGTCAATTTCCCGGCGTAGGGTCGAAATGAGTTGCCGGGCGGTATCGGAATCCATGCGTTCGAGTTCGGTAATCATTTGTTGTTTTGTAGCCGTTGATGGGTTCCGGGCGCGTCTTTCGGCCTCGGCATCGTAACCCGCCCGGCCAAACAGCCCGTCCGACCAGTCGTTGCGTAGCCCGTCAATAACCAGGTGAATACGGTCGGTGGAGCCATTGTTGCGTACGCTGTGGGGAAGATTGAAATTGGCATACCAGCATTCGCCGGGCTGCATCAACAAGTCGGTCCCATCGACCCTGAACTGCACGTCAGAACCCGTCTGGAGGGGGATATGCAATCGAAAACACCCGTATTCGTAGCTTAGATGCTGATCGGTATGTTCCCGAATCACGCTGCCTGGTGCCAGCGATAGTAATCGTACGGCCTGCAAATCGGCCTCAAACCGGCTCAGCACTGCTCTGAAATACGGGCACTTCGCCAGTACCGCCGTATCTCGGTAGCCGTTGGGCTGGTCATGGGCCAGAATGTCGGTTTCGAGTCCCGATGCCGACCGCAATGACAGACTCGTCCAGCTACCGGCATAATCCGCAGCATTGAAATGATTGGTCCAGGAACGACTCTGGCAGTACCCCAAATCCTGCCGGAGTTGATCGGGGTCGAAAACGAATGGAAGTTGAAGAAAACGATTGCTCATGTGGTGGCAGAAAAGTAATTTTCGAGTATGATGCTGATTCAATTGACGGGCCTGTCGGGGGCGGGCAAAACGACACTGGCCGAGGGAGCCAAAAACGCGCTGGACGTACTGGGTTACCGGGTCGGGGTGCTGGACGGCGACATCTGCCGCAGGCAGCTATGGCCCGAACTGACTTTCTCCCGGCAAGACCGGCAGAAAAACATTTACCGACTATCGTCTGTGGCTCAACTCCTTTGTCAGCAGGGTGTTATCGTTTTTATGGCGGCCATCAATCCCTACCAGTCTGTGCGGGCTGACGTGTCGGCGCAATACCCCAACGTACGGACAGTTTACGTGCGTTGCGACCTGCCAACGCTCATTCGGCGCGATACAAAAGGCCTGTATGCCCGTGCACTGCTGCCTAACGACCACCCCGATAAGCTGACCAACCTGACGGGCATCAATGACCTCTACGAAGCTCCGCCCACGCCTGACTTGCTCATCGATACCACTACCCAATCCGAAGCGCAGGCGATTGCCCGGTTAGTGGAGTTTGTGCAACGGTCCGTAACCACCGACTACCATCGTACAGCGTACGATGGTAGTCGATGAGGGAGTATTTCCGGTTATCTGATTAGGGTTTAATAACTTTCACGATTGTGCGTTGGCCCGGCGTTTGAGCCTGGAGCAGATACATACCTGACGGTTGTCCGGCA
>Ga0209512_1000830_pt1 | contig 44104 bp, 33 predicted proteins | sample frozenSSSSmetaG_FD_184142 | JGI IMG/M metagenome (GOLD analysis project Ga0209512, IMG submission 184142) | Glacier valley bacterial and archeal communities from Borup Fiord, Nunavut, Canada, to study Microbial Dark Matter (Phase II) -... | ecosystem: Environmental > Aquatic > Freshwater > Ice >...
GTGAGTAGAAAGTAGGATTGTCAAGCCTTGTTGATTGAGATCGGCTAACAGATGTAAGAGTTCGTGCTGAACGCGCAAGTCTGAACTGCTGGTAGGTTCATCAAGCAAGACAATTTCTGGCTCTCCCACTAAAGCACGGGCAATAAATACCCGTTGTTGTTGACCACCGGATAAATCGCCAATCGATTGATGGGCGATATGAGCAACCCCAACACGTTCTAGGAGAAGTTTTGCCGCCGTGCGTTCGCGTTCGGAATACCAAGGCAATAGTCTCTGCTTTTGGTACAGTCCCATCATTACCACTTCTTGGGCAGTAACCGGAAAAGTCCAATCCACCGTTTCTACTTGCGGTACATAACCCACCTTTGGCGGTGCTACTCCAGGCTTTAGCTGCTTTCCTCGAAACCAAATTTCTCCAGCCCAAGGATGAACCAGCCCTAAAATCGCCTTGATTAAGGTACTTTTACCACTGCCCGAAGGTCCCACCAAACCAGAAAGTTGACCGGGGTAAAGCTTCAAATCAACCCCGGTAAACACTGGATCTTCTTGGTAACCGCAGGCTAAATTTCTAATTTCGAGTATCGGTTCCATGCATTTCCCTGGTAAAAACTACTTAGCTATCGTGCTAGCAGTTGCTGTTGGACCGACGACATTGGCAGTATTCAAATTTTTCACTAAATCGGGATTTCCTCCCAAACTAGAAGAAATAATCTTCATATTGTTAGCCATCATGCCGATGTAAGTATGCTCAGGATTAGTATCTTCCATCGCATTAGCTGAACCCTTACCTGGTAACTCGTCATCAGCAGTGTTGGCTGTTTTGACTTTCGCTTCGCGAGCAATTTGTTCTTCGACCTTGCTGGGGTAGACCTCAGAACCGAAAATTGCCGGAACGCCAACTTTTTTAACTTGGTCAATGAGTTTTGCTACTTCTTGGGCGGAAGGCTCTTTAAAATTGGAAGGTTGGATCGCACCGATAACTTCAAAGCCATACTGTCTCGCCCAATACGCCCAAGAATCGTGATAGGTCAGAAGTTTGCGATTTTTGGCAGGAATACTTGCTACGACTGCTACCGTCGCCTTATCTAGAGCGTCGATGCGTTCCAAGTAGTTTTTGAGATTAGTCTCATAGTAATCTTTACCCGCTGGGTCTAACGCCGTTAATTGTTGTGCTGCTAGTTTGGCGTAATTTCCCGCATACTTTGGGTTTACCCACAGGTGAGGATTGGGGTCGCCTTTTTCTTTCGGAAAGCTAAAGTCAAATAGCCACTCTTTCTCCGTGATTGTGTTACTTCCTAGTTCATAAATTTGCGTGTCTTTCTGCTTAGAGGCTTTTGCCATTTTCTCTGTGGGAGCTTCCAAGTGCAAACCATTGGCGATCACAAGGTTAGCCTTGGAGAGCAAATCAGTATCGCTAGGACGAGGCTCGAAGGTGTGGGAGTCCGTACCTTCAGGAATGATACCTTTAACTTCCACGCGATCGCCCGCAATATTGCTGACAATATTAGTCAAGGGAGCTACTGTCGTTACAACCAAAGGCTTATTCTGCGTCTTTTTATCGCTGGTCTGAGTTGCCGCTTCAGTTGTTGATGGGTTGGGAGCTACTGCTGTATTTTCAGGTTTAGTACAAGCAACTGTTACGATGCTAAGTAATAACACTAATCCGTATAACTTTTTAATCACATTTAATTCTCCAACTACAGGGCGCGATCTTCCAGTAAAGTCTGTATCGCTGTAATCTTGCAATGCCCCCTACGGGTATTTGCGGCATATTTTTAGATTTTTTCCACTTAAATCTCGTTTTCTCTGTGTTTCTCCTGGTAAATACTTAGTCTGTGTAATTAAATAAACATAAATATCAGAAAATATAATCATGTCGCTCTCAATGCTTTAGGTTTACCTATAGATTCGTAAAACTGCGATCGCCGCAATTGAGGCAAGAATTTTCTATTGGTAAAAAATACATGTAAAAATTAACGCGCATTAGCTTATTATTTGACTCGACTCAAAATTTTAGATGAGCTAATTTCGGCTGCGGGTAAATAAGAGTGCTTTTCCCCTGCCCTTCGTGGGCGTTACAATTCGCCAATCCAGTCAGTGGTGACTGTTTAGAGGAGTATAAATGCTTGGCTTTCGTAGATATATCGTTATTTTTCCATTATGCGTCAGCATGGCTTTTTTGCTTGCCAGTTGTAATCAGAGCAAACAATCTCAGTGTCAGCGATTGATTGAACTGGTCAATAAGCAAAACGAGTTAGTTCAAAAAAACAAAGGTACAAAAGCAGACACAACCCTACAACTAGCTAGTGATTTAGATAAAGTTACCAAAGACATGGCAGATACTAAGTTCGGAGATCCTCAACTCGCCGGATTTCAAAGCCGTCTAGTGCAATCATCTCAGACAATCAGCCAAGAGATCACCAAAGCCGGTAATGCTCTTTCTTCAGCGACTACAGCCGAAATCACGCCAGCGGGGAGGACAAAAGTCGAAACCGCGAAAAAAGATATTGAAGCCTCGTTGAAAAATGCTGCTGTTGCTGCCAAGCAGTCAGATGACATTGCCCAAGAGGTAAATCAATACTGTAAAAAGCCTGAGTCATAGGTTAGAGTCACTTTTGCTACCATAATTATCCTGATACCAGTATTTATTACTTGTTTAAAGGGATAGTGGTGTGAGTGAGTGAAAGACAATGAGCGATCTCGGTCTGGTGATGGCGGCTATGTTAAAACAACGGCAGAAGACCGTTTCTCCTGTGATTACACAGCCTGCCATACATTCAGATCGTGGTATGCTCTCATCAATTTCGGCTCAAAAGTTATTAAAATCCGATGTAGTTAAAATTACAGCGCCTGAATCCATTCAACCTGATTGGAGTCCGGCGGATAAATTATCTATAAAAATAGTAACGCTTGAGAGGTTTACAGATAAAGTTAAACGCGGAGCCAGACAGGACGGGTCGCAAGGCGTAAGCCAAAAGATAAAGATAGCAACAACCTCTTTGAAAAAAGGGGTAATAACATCTCCTCAACAGAAACAGCAGAAGGGGTCTCCTCAAAAGAAGCACTCTGACTCGCTCTTTTCATCTTCTCCAGAGAAGCAGGATTCGGCATCCCCTCAAGAGAAGCACTCTGACTCGCTCTTTTCATCATCCGCTATAGAACCAGAAGTAGATAGCCAGATGGCACAAGTTAATAAGGTTTCCGAACTTTCTGACGTTCAACCTGATGATTGGGCTTTGAGGGGGCTGCGATCGCTAGGGAAACGATATCATTGTCAGACTGTTAGCAATCATCCTTGGAATCGTTATGAATTTGCGAGTATTTTGAAAACTTGCCTTGATAACGTTAGTAAATCCGTTAGTGATAAAGTCTCAATTGCTGATGGGGACTTGATTCTTGTCCAACGGCTACAAAAGGAATTTGAGCCAGAGTTAACAAAATTAAAGCAGCGTATTGAGTCCGTAGAAGACCGCAGCCGTCAATTAGCAGCGCAGGAGTTTTCGCCAACGACACGGTTAATCGGTCAAACAACATTTGGTATTCAAGGTACAAATAGTCCGGGAGTGGATTTGTATCCCCGAGATGGAATTAGAGAAAGAACAGCCAAAACAAATCTCACCTTCGCGAGTAACGTCCAACTAACCCTCGCCACTTCATTTACTGGACGAGATTTATTTTTGACTGGACTGACCGCCGGAAATTTAGGTTCTTCCGCCCCACTTGTCTTTACAAATATGGGGCGATTAGGTTACGAGTCGGATACAAATAATCGTCTGGCTTTAGCGGACTTATCTTATCGGTTTGCACTTGCGCCGCGATTGGGAATTGTTGTCGGTGCTGCGGGTGTTAATCCCGCCAACACATTTCGTGGTCTCAATCCGCTAGAAGGCTCTGGTGATGGGGCGATTTCGCTATTCGGACAGCGTAACCCAATATTGGCGCTAGGTAACAACACTGGCGGTATTGGTTTTGATTGGCAAATTAGCAATAGAGTCAGTTTACAAGGTGTCTACAGTGCCGAACTTCCGGGAGTACCATCTCTGGGATTATTTAATGGTAGAAGGACTGCTGGCGCTCAGTTGACTTTAGCCCCAACCAAAAATCTCGATGTCGGATTGAATTATCTTTACTCTCATTCTCCCGATGGTTTATTAGGAACAGGGATTGGAGACGCCCAACTAATTTCACCTTTTGCTGACCCGACACCTTTTAACACCCACGCAGTCGGCGCTTCCATGACATGGCGGTTAAACAATAATTTACAGCTAGGTGGCTGGGGTGGTTGGACTCGGTCAAACCCCGAAAAGCTAACAGGACATGTGGAAACCACTAACTGGATGGTATTTGCGGCTTTGCCAAACCTGTTACTTCCTGGCAATTTAGGCGGTATTTTAGTCGGTCAACCTCCCAAGATTACAAATAGCACCTTACCGACCGGATTTAATTTTCCCAACTTCTCGGACGAAGGTACAGCCGGTGGACGCCGCGACACAGCCCTACACATAGAACTTTTTTATCGTGCTCAACTCAGTGATAACCTCTCACTCACACCTGGTGTGATAGTTGTTCTCCACCCAGATCACAACGCAGCAAACGAGCCTTTAGTCGTTGGGGCGTTGCGGGCTACTTTCCGGTTTTAAGTAAGGATTTTAGTAGATGTGATTAATGCAACTTTTTCACATTTTTAAAATCAGATGCTTAATCGAAATTTAATTTTCACCAGTACTGCTTTAAGTGCAGCCCTTGTTGCTTTAGGAACATCAACAGCTTCTTCGCAAGTGACAATTCAGAGTACAGGTACAGTATCCGGGACAATCCAACTTCCTAGCTTTAATCCCAATTTCAACAATCGAGTGACACGGGTTGATACTAATAAAAGTGGTACTTATTCCCGTAACGGTACTCCGGTGTACACGTCTAATTATGTCAAAATCCAAACCAATGCTAACGGAAGTTTAAAATACTACGTTGACTTTAAAGGAATTCCGGTGATTTCTTTTAATGGTTTGTTAACCTCCCCAGCCCTTTCGGGCGGTAAGCTAACGCCCTATACATACCAAGGGAAGCTAGCCGGAACCAAATTTCAAGGTGTCGTTCAAGATGAGTTTGGACTTACCAAAGCTTTTTACACAGGAACTGTGACTGACCCGAAAACGGGAAAGCAATATCAAGGCACCTTTGAAGTTAACGGGCAAGGTCCGCGATATAGTGCTAAAAATGGTGGAGCTAGTCCGACTGTATTCGATTTTAAGTCAGATCGACCTGGTAGTCCAACAGTGAAATCGCTGACAATGACAAACACACCGTTAGTCAGATTGACAATCACTGTGCCAGCTAATGCGACTCTTGTCACTCCAACTCCAACAATTACTCCAAGTCCAACAATTACTCCAAGTCCAACAATTACTCCAAGTCCAACAATCACTCCAAGTCCAACAATCACTCCAACTCCAACAGTCACTCCAAGTTCGGTAATTTCCCCAAGTCCAACAGTGTCTTCGACTCCAATAGTTACTCCAAGTCCAACAGTGTCTTCCTCTGACAATAATTCGCTCTCACCCTCGACAGCCAACATAGAATTCAGTAATGGCAATTCCTTTGCAGTCAATTCATTTGTTGTCAACTCTGCGCGGGTGACAAATAGTATTTGTACCGAACAAGCAAAAAATTGCCAACCAAAACCTGCTAGGTCTAGTAGCGTGATTGGTCCTCGCAGTCGAGTATTGCTACATTAAGCAGTAAAGGTTCTAGCTATACTGGTGCTGAGTAACTTAGACAAAATCGGCGACTATTGACGTAATTAAGTAAGGAAGCACCTATGAAACCAGAACTGACTAACTTGACATTCAGCATTTGGGACATTTTGCGAATGAATCTTGGCTGGATGATTTGGAATTCGTTTTTGGCTTGGATACCATTGGGTTTGAGCGTTTGGCTATTTCGTGGCAAACCCAACCGCTCATTAATCTGGTGGTTAGGACTGCTTGTATTTTACGGCTTCTTACCGAATGCACCTTATTTATTGACTGATGTCATCCATCTAATCGACGATATCCGCGCAGTACAATCCGTATGGCTGATTACTCTAGTGCTAATTCCTGTATATTCGATAGTGATTTTGTCGGGATTCGGCGCTTACACACTCTCATTAATTAACCTAGGTTATTACTTACAACGCAACGGGAAGAGCGAATGGGTTGCATGGGTTGAGTTACTGACCCATGCTTTGTGTGCCATCGGTGTTTATTTAGGGCGGTTCTTACGTTTTAATACTTGGGACTTTATTACTGACCCAAACGCCTTAGCTGCTAGTTTAATAGATGATGTATTAGGGAAAGTGCCATTATTAATTATTGGGGTCACGTTTGTTGTGATTAGTATCTTGTATTGGATAGCCAAAAGAATTATTTTAGGAGTGATCGAGCAAAGACTTGCCCAGGTCGCTAGTCGCAAACAGGGTGTTGACAACGGCAAAAAAATTTAATAAATCAACATAGCTTGTCAGAAAGTGAACGATATTGAGATTGAGCGATGTGTTTTGAGCCTCAATTTTACTCTTTCCGTCGCGCAGCTTCGAGAATCAGCTTTTGTTCAGCACGAGCGATCGCTCTGATTGTCCGTTCCACCGCTTCTGGTTCCACAGAAATCGAACTAATTCCCCACTCTACTAACACGTCGATTATCTCTGGATACAGCGCCGGTGCTTGACCGCAGATTGAGCAAGGAATTCCGGCAGCTTTTGACATGCGAATTAATTGAGCTATTGCGGACATTACCGCCGGATGACGCGCATCAAACGCAGCAGCTAGCTGTCCTTGGTCGCGAGGAACTCCTAGCAGCAATTGTGTGAGATCGTTAGTCCCAATCGAGATTCCTTGAACACCAGCTTTGACATAATCAGGTAGTAAAAATAACACAGAAGGTACTTCAGCCATAATCCAAAGTTGGAACTGGGAAAGACGATTTAACCCAGCTTGCCAAACTCGATTGCGGCAAAAAACAAACTCTTCTACCGTCCGCACAAAAGGCAAAATTAGGCGCAGATTAGAATAGCCAGATTGCTGCACAATAGCGAGGGCTGCAAGTTCTAAATCAAACATTGCCGGATTTTGTAAATAACTAAAAGTACCACGCAAGCCGGGGATTGGTAATCCGGAATGACTCAGCGGTTGTTCTTCTAATGATTGGCTATTATCTGACGGTTGTTCATGACTCCATAAATCTAAAGAACGATAAAATACTGGTCGCGGAGCAAAAGCACGAGCAAACTCTAATATTTGCTCAACCCAAAGTTGTAACAATTGCTCTTTTCGTCCTTCCGCTAGCCAAGTATGCGGGTGGAGTCCCGCCAAAATTCCTAACCCCATCAACTCCGATCGCAACAATCCCACGCCGTCAATAGGCAAATTCTGCACTTGTGCTGCCAAACTCGATTGACTGAGGTTAACTAGCAATCGAGTAGCGATGATTGGCGGAGTAGGAGAGGGGAGGAGGGGGGAAGTAGGGGATGGAGAGTAATCAAGATGATTTATCAGTACTTCTCCCACTCCTCCACTCTCCCTATCTCCCACTCCCCCACTCTCCCTATCCCCCACTCTTGTTTTATTACCGCGATAAATTTCTCCCTTGTCGCCATCCAAAAATACGTGTTCTCCAGCTTGAAATAACACTGTAGCGTTAGCGGCATTAACCACCGCAGGAATACCTAGTTCTCTGGCAAGAATCGCCCCATGACTAGTTAAACCGCCTTGTTCTGTAATAATACCCGCAACTTGTTTAAGTACCGGCAACCAATGAGGCGAGATTGCACGGGCGATTAAAATCACACCTTGAGGTAAATTTTCTAACTTTTGCTGGGGATCGATAATCACATAAGCTTTACCACTCACACGTCCTCTCGCTGCAGCTACACCCTTAATTTGTAAAGGCGAAGGAGTAAGAGAATATGTATTACTAAATTGAGTGAGATAAATTTGCACAGTATCCGCAGACTCTAAAAGCATCCACTTCAAAGAGAATGCACCCAGTTCGCGCACCATCCGATTGCCAAGAGCAACCAGTTGTTGAAGATGTTCTTCAGTGAGAGCATATTCCTGTTGTGACTCAAAATCCAATAAATAAGCTTGTAAACAATTATTACCCGTAGCGACTGCCAGTGGTGTATCCACTTGTACCCCGTCATCACGATGCAAACGATAAGCCAGCATCTTATTCCCAAGACGGCGAGAAATCACACTCCCATCCCCTTGAACTTGATAAAAATCCGGTAGCACCTCCCCCTGATCAATCGCCACCTCTAATCCCCAAGTCGCCTGAATTTCCAAACCGCTAGAACTACCACAAATAAAACCACTAGCGCGTGCAGACCTCAAAGGCTGAACCAAAACAGCTAAACTAACATTTTGTAAATCAATTCCTAAACGCCGCCAATACAAAAGACTCTTAGCCCGAAACAACTGACTCCAAGTGCGTTGCAAAGCCTTACCCATCGCCTCAGACTCATACCAACAAACCTGCGACTCCAACAATCCCGACACATGCCGACCCTTCCCACTCGCAGGTACAACCAAAGAAGGACGAAAAATCAAACAAGGTGCATCCCACTGCCTTGCTGCCTCATAAATCGTCTCCACCCAAGAGAGTGGAAGCACTGCACTCAAAACCTCCTGACGCAAACGGACAGCCACTTCCTGAAGCTGACGCGAATTATCCACATCCAAATGCAAAGAAGAATGAGGCAAATCAGCAACCAAAGACTCCGAACTATTCAGCGTTTCCAGAAAGGAGCGAAAAACCGTTGCCGAGACAACAAATCCCGGCACCACTGGATAACCACACTGTCCAACTCGACTCAACTGAAAAGCCTTCTCACCTACTAGAATACGGTCTGGTAATTTAACTTGGTCAAGCCAATAAAGTTTTTCCATTATTAGAATTTAATCTTTTTTGAAACGCGGTGGGCGCGGAGGAAACGCAGAGGAACGCAGAGTAACTCCGCGAAACTCTGCGCTACCTCAGCGTCCTCCGCGTTTCAAAACTATCACTGCGGTAATATTACTCCCCCCTTAACCGAGAGGATTTGCGAGGACTTGAGCCATTGCGAGTCAAAAGCACCTAAGTGTGTGGTGGTAATTAGAGTCTGGAAGCGGTCGGCAATCGCGTCCAAGAGTTGATTTTGGCGGTAAGGATCTAATTCTGCCAAAACATCATCTAGTAATAATAATGGTGCTTCTTTGACTACTTCTTCAATAAGTTTTAGTTCTGCTAGTTTTAGGGCTAGGACGAGTGTCCGTTGTTGACCTTGAGAACCGTATTGTCTTGCTGGTGTTTGATTGATGATTAGTTCGATTTCGTCGCGGTGAGGACCAACTAGGCTGGTGCCTCGATGTTGTTCGGCTACGGCACGCTGCTGGATTTTTTCGAGGAAGGCTTGTTGGATTTTTTCTGGTGGATCTAAGGGGACGTTGGGGATATATTTTATTTGGAGTAGTTCTGTACTGCCACTGATGTTGGCATGCCAATCTGCGGCGATGGGAGCTAGTCTGGTGATGGCGCGATCGCGTCGTCTAATTACTCGTGTGCCGGTTGTTGCTAATTGTGCGTCCCATAAAGCTTGTTCTTCTAGATGTTGAGTGCTCAGTGCTAAGTGTTGGGTGTTTTTGAGAAAGGCGTTTCGCTGTCTTAATACTTGATTGTATTGTTGCAGTATATGGGCGTAGACAGGTTCTAGTTGAATTAGTAAAGTATCCAGCCAGTCTCTTCGCCCTTCTGGCCCACCGCGCACTAGTTCTAAATCTAGGGAAGAAAATTGGACTGCGTTTAAAATGCCGAGAAAGTCCATTTGTCGTCGCAGAGGCTCGCTGTTATGAGCGACTGTGCGCCGACCATTGCGGCGGAAGGTTACTTTTAGGTCACTAGTGCCGGCTTGACGTTCGAGTGTGGCGTCAATTTGACCTACTGCTGCTTCATCTTGGATCAACTCGCGATCGCGTGCCATTCGATGCGATCGCAAGGTTGCCAATAATTCTACTGCTTCTAATAAATTGGATTTTCCTTGAGCATTATTACCTACTAAAATTGTTTTCGGAGCTAGGAATTCTACCCACTGGTCTTGGTAGTTACGAAAGTGTTGAAGGTGGATAGTTTTTAGATACATAGCTCCTATTTTATCATCTGTAGAAACACGGAATTTCGCGGCTTGATAACGCGGAAAAAGTTTCTAGATTTTATTTTTGCCGAACCAGCGGATAAATAGTTTTTCCATTTCAATCCAGACAAACATCAAAGCACTAAAGCCAACACAAATTGCTAGTTCTTCGGGGCTTATCCAATAAGTACCGAAGAAAGAACGCAGGGGGGCGACGTAAATTAACATCAGTTGCAAAATCGTGGTGAAGACGACAGATGCCAAGATATAAGGGTTGGAGAATGGATTCATCTCAATGGTCAGCCGCCGACTTGACCGAATTGCTAGTGCGTGACCCATTTGGGCAATACACAGGGTAGTAAATACCATTGTTTGCCACCGATTCGGATCGAGTCCAGGACCGACTACGCTGTGGGAATGAGTATAAGCCCATTCCATCAGAATAATCGTGATGATGGCGAAAATAATCCCAATCCGGATGATATAAGCACCTAACCCCCGCGCAAAAATACTTTCGCTCGCGTTGAACGGCGGACGTTTCATGATATCCGGTTCGGCGGGTTCGACAGCTAAAGCAAGTGCTGGAAAACCGTCTGTAACCAAGTTCATCCACAAAATTTGTAATGGTGTCAGCGGGACGCCTCCTAAGCCGAGGATCGGCGCAGCCGCGATGGTGAGAATTTCCCCAACGTTGCTACCTAAAATATATTTGATAAAGCGGCGAATATTGCTGTAAACTACTCTCCCTTCTTCTGTGGCGGCGACTATTGTGGCGAAGTTATCGTCTTGCAATACCATGTCACTGGCTTCTTTGCTCACATCGGTGCCTGTAATGCCCATTGCAATGCCGATATTGGCTTGTTTGAGGGCGGGAGCATCGTTAACTCCATCGCCGGTCATGGCGACAAATCTGCCTCGGCGTTGTAGGGCTTGGACAATCCGGAGTTTGTGTTCTGGTGATACTCTGGCGTAGATACTGACTAAATCTACATTTAGCTCTAGTTCTTCATCGCTCATCCGTTGGAGTTCTTGTCCTGTGAGGACGCGAGCATCGGCTGAGGCAATTCCTAAGTCTGTGGCGATAGCTTTAGCTGTTAATTGGTGATCGCCAGTAATCATGATTGGGCGGATACCAGCTTCCCGACACTGCTGTACAGCATCCCGTACCTCTGGACGCGGTGCATCTAGCATCCCGACCAATCCCAGCCACACTAATTGATTTTCTGATGTTTCTTCCGACTGTTGGGAAGGAATAGTATCTTGAGGTTTATAAGCAAAACCGATAACTCGCAATCCTCCTCTTGCCATTTTGTCGTTAGCTGCGAGAATGTTAGTGCGTTGTTCAGCGGTTAGTTGCTCAATGTTCTTACCGAGATGAATTTGACTACAGCGTGCCAAAGTTAACTCGGGCGAACCTTTGGTGAACATGATAAATCCGGGAGTTGTCTTTAATCCCCACTCCTGATTCTCGACTTTCTTTTCCTCTAGGGCGCAAATCACACTCATCCGCTTGCGTTCTGAGGAGAAAGGAAACTCAGCAACGCGGGGCATTTTGCTCTCCCACTCGTCTTTTTTCAGTCCGGCTTTCCCGGCGAGAGAGAGTAATGCTCCTTCAGTGGGATCACCTAATATCGCCCATTCACCGCTTTCTTTTTGCAACACAGAATCATTGCAGAGGATGCAGGCGGTGAGCAATGTTTGGAGTTCGGGATAATCTGAGGTGTTAATTTTTGATTCTGATAGACAAAACTCGCCTGTGGGTTCGTAACCTTCACCAGTAATACTAAAATCGTCGTTGGTGAAAACCGATTTCACCACCATTTTATTTTGGGTCAGTGTGCCCGTTTTATCTGAGCAAATGGTAGTTACCGATCCCAAGGTTTCGACTGCTGGCAATTTCCGAATTAAGGCGTGTCGTCTTACCATCCGTTGTGTACCTAATGCCAAGGTCACAGTAATGACTGCGGGTAAACCTTCAGGAACTACGGCAACCGCCATACTTAATGACACTTCCAAGAGGTCTTGAATATTGCTGAAACCTCTAGCTTCGATGACCCCAATCACAATCACAATTGCGACTAAAATCAAAGAGCCGACTACCAACACATTTCCTAGCTGGGTCATGCGTTGTTGTAAGGGGGTTGGCTCATTTTCTACCGCCTGTAGCATGGCGGCAATTTTCCCTAGTTCTGTCTGCATGGCGGTGTTTGTTACTACCGCCTTCGCGCGACCTTGCAAGACTTCCGTCCCTTGATAGACAACATTCAAGCGATCGCCTAATCCTGTCTCCTCTGATAATTCCAGTTCAGCATTTTTATTCACCGCCTGAGCTTCACCTGTGAGGGCTGATTCCCGCACTTGCAGATTTGATTGTTCTAGCAAGCGTCCATCGGCGGCAATTTGCACTCCTGCTTCTAGCAACATCACATCTCCTGGTACCAAAGTTGTCCCGGCTACTTCCTCTAACTTGCCGTTGCGGAGGACTTTGACTGAGGGGGAGGAGAGTTTTTTCAGGGCGGCGAGGGCTTTTTCGGCACGGGCTTCTTGGACATAACCGAGGATACCGTTGAGGATCACAATCGCGAGAATAGCTATTGTGTCTTTAAATGGCATCTCTCCTTTGGCTAATTTATCTTGCCAATGAAGTAGATCCAAACCACCGGAAATCAAGGCTACAGCCATCAGCATCAACAGCATGATGTTCTTGAACTGATCGACCAAAATGTCCCAGTTACTGCGTCCACCAGTTTCGGTTAATTCATTCGCGCCATATTGTTCTAACCGCTGTTGGATTTGTTGCGAGTTTAATCCGGCGTCGCGATCGCTCTCTAACAGTTTTAGTGCTTGCTCTGCTTTCAAAGTATGCCAACGGGCTACAGTGATGTCGCTCAAAGGATGTGCAGGCATGGATAGGCTCATTCCAGAGTGGTAATCAAATCAATTGTAAGTGAGTACGGCAGATGGTTTAAATGGAGAATTTACTTAGCATCACATAGACAGCTTTAATTCCAAATTAGTTTAAAATCTCTTCACTGCTAAAAGTATCTGCCTCGTGGTTAGTTTGACAATTTTGTGTCAAGACTCCACTGGCATTGGTAATCTAGTGGCAGCAAGTAAAACCGGACGCGGGAAAAACCACCTCTCGCTCAGGTGTTGCCTAGTTTTTTGCTCAACTCTTTTGCTTGCCTATATGACTTTTGCTAACCCAGCCTTAACCGACCGCCTGATGTTTGGGCAACGCACGATTAGACCGATTGGGGCGGCTGCAATCTGCGGCATTGCTTTGATTGGGGAACGCCTCATTGCTATTGATACAGTTAAAGGGTTGCTGCTGGAAATCGACCCCAGAACTGACAACACCAAGGTTATTAATTCCCGCCAAGTGTCAGCTTTTCTTGACGCAACTGGTCTGGCTATTTGGGAAAATACTCTGTGGTTTACGCAAGAACGAAGTGTTTATTTTTGCTCTCTAGACTCTTTGATTCCCCAACTTTTTACAACGTTGCCTTATGATGCCGATGGGGTAGCTGTTTGGGACACGACAGTCTATGTCAGTTGTAAGTCTATGGGTCAGATTCTGGTTTTTGACCGGAATACTGGACGCAAAATTACGAAGTTTTTTGCCCCCGGAGTTGGGGTGGAAAATTTGGCAGTTCGCGAAGACGAAATTTGGGTTTGCGATCGCTTGGAGCAAAGCGTATATTGTCTGGAACGGGCAACAGGCGAAATTAAATTTAGCGTCCTCACCCCGTTTGAGTGTCCTACAGGATTAGCCATACATATTCAAGAGGATACTCAACAGCCGACGATTTTTGTTGCCTATGCTGGCGAAGAACCTTATATTCGCGATAATCCCAACGCTCATCCTAATTACGAAATTACCTACCGCGATCGCACGTTTATCCATCCGCTCCACTATCATTACAATTCTGAGGGAAGCTACGCTCTTTCTAATGGCTATCTCATTGAGATGTCTTACGTAGAAGAAATAGCACCTTTAGAAGACGTGAATTTACCAGAAGTAGTCTGGCGGATTGCTTTACCCTCAGAAACCGATCGCCAAAAGGTCAAACATGTGGAAGCGATTGGTCTGCCATTTACCGAAGAAGTGATTGGCGGTCAACGGGTAGCTGTGTTTAAATTCGATTTCAAAAGTGACGAATTACATCTATTCGGCTGGAAAGCAGTATTAGAAGTTAGAGGTATCAAATATCGCCTGACTCCCAAAGATGTCGAAAAAATTCCTCAACTCCCAGCCGAATTCCAGACTCGCTACTTAGTAGATGATGATGAACTTTCGATGGATAATCCCATTGTCACCCGTGCTGCCCGTGAAGCCATTGGTACGGAAACAAATTTGCTCCGGCAAATGTATAGTATCCGTAATTATGTCTACGATAAATTATCCTACGGCATCAAACCGCATATCGATACGCCAGATGTTGTTTTAGAAAGGGGTATCGGTTCTTGTGGTGAGTATGTCGGTGTGTTGTTAGCACTATCGCGCCTAAATGGCATCGCTTGTCGCACCATCGGTCGTTACAAATGTCCGCCACATCCCGAACAGCGAGGTGTCCCTCTACAACCAGATTTCAATCATGTTTGGTTAGAGTTTTACATCCCCGGCTTTGGTTGGTTACCGATGGAATCTAATCCCGATGATGTCTGTGATGGTGGTCCTTATCCCAGTCGCTTTTTCATGGGTTTATGTTGGTATCACATCGAAATCGGCAAAGGCATCACGTTTGAAAATGTCACAAGTAAAGGCTTACCAATAAACAAAGAAGAAGTTTCCCTAGGTGATTTAGCCATAAATCACATCCGATTCACCATCCTTGATGAATTACCAGCCATCTAAAGCAATACGGTTCAGTTTAGGTTTATCGCCCTTGATTTTTAGGTTATACGGAGACGTACTCTAAATGCGTTTTTGCATTAAATTTACTTAACTGAACCGTGTTGTCACTTCTCGGAAACTACCTTTACACAGATTCTAATAATTTTTGGGAAACCTTTACTGTTGCTTTGCCAAGTTGATCGGTATTTTGTGCCAATTTTAGAAAGTAGCGTAGTACGCTCTTTACTATTGTTGGCTACTTAGGGGTGTAAATACGTAAAATGAGATATTTATGTACTAGTTTAAAGTTTTATTGCCTAAGTACACAAAAAAGCTCAAATCCTTATTTAGCTTGATATTGATGAGCAGCATCATCACTAGCAGGCTTTGCTTTTTTGTATAATAAAGATTGTTATTACAGTAAAAACTTGTTGTCGGGGAACTGGAAAATAAAGTGACGACTTGGCTCAATACTAGTAATCAAAAAACTCGACCGGAAGAGGAACGACTGTACCAGCATCTCTTACATTTGGTACAAGTAGAATCTCCGCAACAGGTGATCACAAGATTTCGGGCGTTATTTGTGGAAGGGAGTTCTTACCCAGAGTCAGAGATTATGCATTTAGTTGATCAAATAACATCATTAACGTCAGCACAAGAATTTAAGTTTCTTCTCAACCGTTGTTGCCACATTATGATCAATCGCTGGCACATGCAACCGCAGTTACGCGCTTATATTCCAGAGTTAATTGATTTATTTGCCAATCCTTCGACTCGCATCGTCGCTAGTCCTCGTCACTCCCGCATCAGGCGTCTGCATGAATTTGTACAAATCTTTACTCAAAGTGAACAATACTTAACTTTGCGGCGTCTGGCTCAGATTATGACGCAAAATCATGATTGGCAAAGCCAGACAGGTGATAAACCACTCTTAACTTTAATTCGCAGATACCCGTATTTATACGATCATTTCCTGATGGGTGATAATTTTAATCACGAACATCAACGGACAGTTAGGCAAATACAGTATCAAGTACAGAAGAAATTTGAAATTAATTTGTCTCAATATGTCACTTACCAAGTTCGTTGTCACTCTCTCTTAGGAAGACAAGAACACATCCAAAAAGTGAGTAACCCGACATTATTGAGCGATCGCGATCTAAATTCCGCCATCAAGCAATTTATTGGTAAAGTGGATGGTAGTTACACTTACCACGACTTAGCACAGAACTTTATCAATCAAACTCGTTCGCACCGCTCGTTCAAAGCTTTTAAAAGCGATCTCCATGAATATCTTGTATCATCTTTACGAACAGGAGCGAGTAAACAGCAATTCAACAACCATTTGTATAAAAAGCTACAAACAATTCTACCTGAATCTGAGAATCAGAAGGTTGATGAATTTTTGTTACTGAGAACATGTAGCCAGTTATTGAACTTTTTAGTTGTGGAATCGAAGAGAGAACATTTCACCTTTGTAGACTTAGTGAGTAATCAAGGCACCACAATCACTACCGCGCTTTTATTAAAAGTCGTTTTAATATGTCGAAAGGTTAAGCCTTATTTAGAAAAGCGCTTGGCGATTTTGTTTAATCATTATGAATATGCAGATACAAGTTGCATTCAGTGGTTGGTGCGAGCGTTAGAAAAGTTAAACATTGCTTTGAGTATCTATTTTGGTAATTTAGATATTTCTTACTTTAATCAAATTTACCTGGAATGATCTGGTTCCTCGCTGGAATGCAGTGGGAAAATTTTTATGCTAAAATATTTCGCGTGAGTTAAATTCAGTTGTAGTCTATGTTTTCGTGCTGTTTTGTGTAGCAGACATTGAGCCGCCTGATGGAGTTCCCAACACGCTTGTTTTTGAAACGAGAAGATGTTGGTGGCATTCAGGCGGCTTTAGAATTAAATTACCAATCAATGGAGGACAAAGTAGGAATGACCAAAGTGGTTATAGGAGATAACGAAGGTATAGATTCAGCTTTGCGTCGGTTTAAACGGCAAGTGTCTAAAGCGGGAATCTTAGCTGATGTCAAATACCATCGGCACTTTGAAACGCCCCAAGAAAAGCGCAAACGCAAAGCAGTGGCGATTCGACGCCAGCGGCGTTTTAGCTAGATCAGAAGAAGCCTCTCACCTACCGTTTCGGAGGTGATGAGATGAATTCGAGAGAGTTGACGATAATGCAGTTTCTGATGTACGGAGTACGGAGAAACTGCATTTGTAGGAAATGAGCAACTATCTTATTAACTCAGTAGATGATTTCTTGTTTGACAAGCTATCAATAAAGTCTTCAATTACCTGAGTCAATGTTTTATCTCTAAGAGTCGCATACTGCTTTATTTTTTCGTATTTTCGTGTTTGCAAGTCTCACAGCTATTCTATTTTCTTTCATTTTTGTATGCCCATTGTTGACACAACTATGTGATCATATAAATAAGGAGGCAAACAAATGAGAACATCTTATCAATACCGATTAAAACCAACTAAAGCTCAATCAGCGGTTATCGACAATACCCTTGATATGTTGCGATGTCAGTACAATTATCAGTTGGCACAACGATTCAACTGGTATGAACAAAATAGATGTCATATTGATAGATGTTCTTTGTTTGTTTGCCATATTCCTGAGTTACTTGATAAGCCTAGCTATTACAGTCAAAAAGCGTCATTAACTCAACTTAAAAAAGACAGACCGTGGTACAAAGAGATTCACTCTCAAGTGCTACAAGAAGTCTCTAAACGGGTTGAAACAACTTTTGATAAATGGTTGGCTAGTGACTCGAATGGCAAAAAGTCTGGTAGACCTAGATTCAAGGCTACTGGGCAATACAAGACTTTCACTTATCCTCAATTCAAGCAACATCATTTTGTAAATAACAAGATTACGTTGTCCAAGCTCGGAGAAGTAAAGGTTATTGTTCATCGCCAAATACCTGACGGCTTTGAAATTAAAACTGTCTCTGTTACCAAGAAGTCTAATGGTTACTACGTGACCTTAAGCCTTGATGACAAAACAGTTCCGACGATTAAGCCTGATTTCAATCCTGACAATATAGTAGGGATTGATGTTGGATTAATTGATTTTTATGTAGCTTCCGACAACACTAAGATTGTTGCTCCTAAGTTTTTACGTAAAGCTGAACACAAACTAAATAGCGCACAACGCAAAGTTTCTCGCAGAAAGAAGGGCAGTAATAGACGTAAAAAAGCTATTACTGCACTCTCGCAACAGCACAAAAAAGTAGCCGATACTCGTAGAGATTTTCATTTCAAAACAGCTAATAACCTACTTAAAAAGTACGATGTTGTTGCTGTCGAAAAACTGAATGTCAAGGGTATGGTTAAATCATTACATCTTGGTAAAAGTATCAGCGATGCCGGATGGAGTCAATTTACTACAATACTAAAACACAAAGCCGAAAATGCTGGGTTAAAAGTTATTGCAGTAAATCCAAACGGCACTAGTCAAGAATGTTCAGGTTGTGGTCACAAAGTCAAAAAACCACTTTCTCAGAGAATGCATAATTGTCCCGTGTGTCACATCTCATTGTGCCGGGACTTGAATGCCTCAATCAACATAAAGAATCGTGGGGCACACGATCTCAAAGCTCAGGTAATGTCTTCATTGAAGAGGAGAATGAGAAGCCCCCACTCACTCTGAAAGGGGAGTGTGGGAGTATGTCACTAAATAAACGCTACCTTTGACTTGGGTTGCTTCCCGACATTATACATAAAAGCAACCGAGCATCTGTCTTACGGTTTTAAAATTCCTGAATTCACTTTTTGAATCCGGACTTTGTCACTAGTACAAAGTCCATTTTAATTCTCGATAGTACCGACATTTCGGGAATTAAACCGATTCATGGCCATTTCCACTCCCGTCCTCAAGCTAAGTTCCATCGCTTCCGCAACGAGTTTTAACACTTCAGACATGACTTGATTTTCGGCTGTGGAAAAGCGACCCAACACAAAAGAGACTGTATTTGTAGCCTCAGGCTTGCCAATCCCAATTCTCAACCGAGGAAAGTATTGCGTATTCAGATGCGCGATTGTACTTTTGACGCCATTGTGTCCACCTGCAGACCCAGACAACCGCATCCGAATTCTACCCAAAGGCAAATCCATATCATCGTAAATTACCAACACCGATTCTGCGGGTAACTTATACCAATCACAGATAGCGCGAATCGATTGACCAGACAAATTCATATAAGTCGAAGGTTTCAGCAAGCGAATTTTGGTTTTCGCAGCCATTCCTTCTCCAAACACGCCGTGAAATTTCCGATTCTCGCTCATGGGAATTTGCCAAGCCCGCGCCAGTGCATCCACAGCAGCGAAACCAATATTATGCCGTGTTTGGTCGTATTTCGGTTCTGGATTCCCCAACCCGACAATTAGCTGCGGAATTATTAATAACTTGTCATTTGTCATTTTCTATATATTAACTGAAAACAGGGTGTCGGGCGTAGGGGCGCAAAAGTTGAGCGCCCTGACTTGGGTTAATGACACCCGCGCGAAGCACCTTGACTAGTTTTGTGCTGAAGTAGCTGCATCTGACTCATTTTTAGATGCGATTTGTTTAGGTTCAATTTCAGCAGTAGTTTTCACAGATTCAGCGATTTGATCGGCTTCGCGCTTAAACTCACTTTCAAACTCCTTAGAAGCTTCTTGAAAGCCGCGAACTGCTTTACCCATACTGCGACCAATCTCTGGTAACTTTTTGGGACCAAAGATTAACAGCGCCACAGTCATAATTACAGCCATTTCCGGCAGACCAATTCCAAAAATATTCATGCCGACTCCTCAGTACTTGTAAGCTTCTAATATTAAGTATATACCGACAAAAAAACCCGGACGAGCCGGGAAATCATCGAGTAGATCTACTCTGCGAGTCTATGACCTACATTTAGCCGCCTACGCTGCGCCAGCTTACATCCACGTTTTCAATTAGAAGTGAACTGTTGTAAAGTTGCAGAATGATCAGCAAAAATACGAAAAATAAGAGTATAAAAACAGCCATTACTGGGGTAGTACCCCAACCGGGTGCGACTTTACCATACTCAGAATTTAGTGGTCTGAGGATTTCTCCCAACCAAGTCCGTTGTGCCATAGTCCACCTGAGATGAATTGCGAAAGCATTTTTTAATGTTCTGTAATATTCTATAGGAATAGCACTCATAATTTATCCCTATTATGGAACCCGCAACAGTTCTTAGCATTTCCGTCTGCGCCGTGGTGATTGCGATCACTGGGCTGTCGATCTATACCTCCTTTGGTCCTCCGTCCAAGGAATTAGGCGATCCATTTGAAGACCATGAAGATTAATTACATTCATAACTCTTAACCATCACGTCTTGGAGAGTCAGCTAGTGTGACCGCAAAGCTGACAATTTTCCAAGGCTTGATTGTCGCTAGTTGTTCGCTCAAATCCCGTTCTAGCAAATCGCAGGGTTCTCCCAAAGCCAATCCCAAATCACTAGTCAAAGTTATGTTGGCTGTTTCTCCTAGAGATTCGTAGCAACGGATAATCCATTGTTTATTGTCTTGCGATCGCTTCAACGCCATCAACACCAAATTTTCCGCACCCAAATCCAGCAAACTTCCCTCCTCTGGTAATGTCGGCTTTTCTGTCCCATAAGCACACAGCATCACTTGTAGCGGGAGATTGAGTTCATAACCGCGCTGGACTGTCTGTGCGGCTTGCCAACTGCCTGCATGGGGATATAGAGCATAAGTAAATTCGTGCTCACCTTTGTCAGCCTCCGGGTCAGGCCAGTTAGGACTGCGGAGTAAAGTCAGGCGCAATTGATTTGGTTGACTGTCGTAACCGTATTTACAATCATTTAACAAACTCACACCATAATCATCACCGCTTAAATCTGCCCAATTTAACGCACTCACCTCCCATTTTGCTGCTTCGGCGGCGGTTTGAGATTTAGTCGCACGTTTAATTACGCCACAGGGAATCTCATAAGTGGCAAAATCTGCTTCTAGGTTGAGTGGAAAAGCTGCTTTAACCAAAACTTGCCGTTCTTGCCAATCCACCATTGTCTGTATTTTAAATACAGCCGAGCCTGGTGATAATACGTAATCTTGCCAGAATGTTGATTGACCAATTTTGCGAACCACCCTTAGGCGCTGCAATAATCCTCTTTCTCGCCAATTAATCCCTACCAGTTCTGTCGGTGGCAAAGGTGACGAGCTATAATTCGGGTCAATATTCCAAGCATCCCAATATTGTCCGCTGTCAGAGAAAGCTTGAAGTTGATTTCCCGGTCCACTCAAGACTTCGCGTTGGTTAATTTTGTCAAAGACACTCTCTAAATCGCCCGTCTGTGGATTGACAGTAACTCGCAAATGCTCATTTTCCAGAACAAATTCATCTGTAGATTCATCTTTCCGCAAAGAAGACTTTTCTGGACGTAACCAAAAAACACAATATCCGACAGAGGGAATATCTGCCAGAAAAGAAATCGCAGCTACTGGCTTCTCACCAGATGGTGCTTGCTTAGGTTCGACAAAATCAACTTGAGATTTAATCTCTTCTCCTGACGTGTTACAAACATGCCATTCATTTTCTGATTCAGGAAGTACAACCGTGACAACCTCAGACCGCCGCCAGTTACAAGGATTGAAAACTATCATCGCTTGAGCATCAGGATACGGCGGAGTGGGGACAATTTGCGATGCGATCGCCCTCAGAGACTGTTGCAAGATTTCCTGACCAACTTGTCTCACCTCTCGCCACTCGGGAAGTGCATCCACATAAACTTGTGTAATTGACGACCCAGGCAAAATATCGTGAAACTGGTTAAACAGCACTTTTTTCCAAGCTGCTTCCAACTCAGCATGTGGATAACTCATCCCTGTACTGATACTTGCCAAACTTGCAAACAATTCAGCGCAGTATAACAATCCTTCCGACTGACGATTCCAACGCTTCTGATCAGCATGGGTCGTGTAACAACCGCGATGAAATTCTAAATAAAGTTCCGAATCCCAAACCGGGAATACTCCCCCACTCTCGCGAATTTTTTGCAAGTAACTTTCCGCCGTTGTAAATTCCATCTTTGGAAACAAAGGCGAATTTGTCCAGCGCTGAGCGACTTCTAACATATCGCGGGTAGGTCCACCACCGTGGTCGCCGACACCAGGAAGCCAAAGTGCATCTGTTAAGCCGGTTTGAGTTTGCCACTGGGTGGCGTAAGTTGCCATTTTTACCGGGTCAACACTTTCACCAACAGCCGCACTCATGTAGCTAAAAATTTCACTTCCATCAGGAGAACGCCACCAAAACGCTTCGTGAGGAAATTTTGTTGTATCATTCCACCGTAACTTTTGAGTGACAAAATATTCAATTCCCGCCTGCTGCATAAATTGCGGTAAAGTCGCGCAAAAACCAAAACTATCTGGTACCCAGACAACTGTGGCGAGATGACCGAATTTTTCTAACGTATATTGCTGTCCGTACAACAACTGACGCACTAGCGACTCACCAGCAATTAAGTTTAGTTCCGGTTCAACCCAAAAACCGCCGACAACTTCCCATTTGTGATCTTTCACCTTTTGCTGAATTGCCGTAAATAAATCTGGGCGATTTTCTTCAATCCAAGCATAAAGGGCGGGAGTGGAATGGCAAAATATCAACTCCGGAAAATCGTCTTGTAATGAAAGTGCTGACTCAAAAGTACTTTGTGCTGCATTCCAGGTTTCACTCACTGGCCAAAGCCATGCTAAATCAAGGTGAGCATGACCTAACAAAGAAAGTGTTCGGTGTGTCGGGTGTAGGGTGTGTAGCTGGTCGTGGAATTTTAATAATTCTTCATCTGTGCTGGTGATTTCTGCTACCGCCGCCGCGAGGATCGGTAACTTCTCTGGTGCAAAAACTTCTAAGTAATTTTGTAAAATCGCCACCTCATCCGCCACAAAACCAGGATCTAATCCAGAGGTTGCTTCGTAAACCAATAGCGATCGCACCAAAGCACCATCACAATGACCTGGACTCACCAATCGCAAAGCTAGGACAAATTCTGCCCCAGGTACTACCGCTGGATGAATTAATACCCGTGGCGCAGCATCAAATAAATCTCCAGCTTGGACTAACTTACCATTGACAAAAATCTCTGCAGCATCTGCCCACCAATTTAAGGCAAGCCGTAACGATAACCCAGCTAAAGGATACCCTTCAAGGTGATCGGGAATTACCAATCGCTGTACTAGCCAGATCACTTGTTGTCCGCCCGTCCAAGCAATATGCTCTTTAGCATTGAGTTCCACCGATTGACCAAAGTCACTATTCATGACTTCTGTAATACTGAGGTCATCCGTACTAAATCGCCATTGTGACAAAATGTTAAGATTTGTACAAGCTCGTAATCGGGCGATCGCGTCCAAAATTGAATTTGTATCCATTGGTGATAGTTGGGAGGTCATATTTTTCGCTAAAATCAGGACATTAACTCTCTTTCGTAGTTGCGCTTCAGCGCTCCTTCATTGAAAAAAATTTAGCGATCGCGGTATTTAACTCGTTCATCTACTTTTCCCGACTTAATTTACGTTTATCTACATTTATTCAATTAAATATTTACCGCTGCTACTCTTAAAAAGCCATGTCATCTGGTTCTGGTCGTTATCACAGCAGACTGTTTAACTTTTTCCACCAGCGATCGCGACAGGTGGTAGAAAGATGCGATCGCGCCTTCCGCCATCTAAAAGTCACCACCAAGTGGAGTATTGAAGCACTTCTTTACCCAGTTTACGTCTTGTTTCAGTCAATGGATGTCAGTAAACAACTACGGAGCGGATCTCGTCAAGAAACACTATTTCCCGCAAATGACGAAGACGATCAATCACCCCCGAATGTTGATACACCCATTGAGCACATCCTCCAAGCAGTCACAAGGCCGCCCAAAAAACCAAACCCTCTTGATGCCTTCAGTAGACGCAATCCCCTTCCTCCTATTCGCGCTGTTGCCAGCCAGCTAGCCACCCGCACGGTAGTATTAGTCACAGCCGAGAACGAAATCCAGGATATCTTAACGCCTGACCAGCAGCAAGTCTTACAAGAGCAGATTCTTTTAGAAGTTGCTAAATACTGGCATTTTTGGCGATTATATACGAATAAAAATCGTTTGAGCGCTGAACCCACATCCAAATCACTTCCAGCTGCTGACCGAGCCATTGTACTCTTAGATAAAATTATTGCCGAAATCGAAGCCGTACCACCCACAGGAATGGTAGCGACACTCCAACAACGCAGTTGGGAAATAATTAAAGTTGTACAGACTCAATTAAACTTATTTTTATATGGTATTCAGCCAGATATTAGTACCAGTACTGTTGCAGGTGATGACCCAACGACAAGTAACCTGAAAATTCCTGCTTTAATTTGGGCAGCGGTCAATCACTTTTTTGGTAGTCGCGATCGGCAAATTTCCCCAACAACACCCAAAATTTCCGAAGTTAGGGCGACACAAAACACCCCAATTGCCGATCCTTGGCTTAGCAGTAACGATTTATTTACTGAGTCCTCAGCAAAAATACCCCCCGCTAGCCAAAAGATAATTGAGCTACCCGAAGGTTCCAAATACTCTTTCCCGAATTTAATCCAGTGGATGAAGAGCAAAATTTCCTGGTCGCCATCGGAATTAGCACAACGACCAAAATCTCAGAATTTCCTCGCCCGCATCCGCAAAGCTACGGTAAGCTTAGTATCATTCACCACTGAAACTTCGAGTATTTCTCTGGTTACATCTCAAACAGGCGAAATTTCTGCACCACAGCCTCAAGCAACAGGTATCAAACACACACCAGACTGGATTGAAACAACAGCCCAAACAATCGGTTATAAACGACACCCACTAGAACAATTACTAGCATGGCTCGATCGCTTAATGCTGTGGGTGGAAGAGATGTTTGTCAAGGTTTGGCAATCAATGCAGCATTTAGTACGGGGAAAATAAGTTACTCGTTGCCGTGGCGCACACCGTTGATTACTGACTGAACTTCCGACCGTTCCGAGAAAGGATCGGTACCACCAACCCAGTTAAAGTCGCTGAGGCGGAAGCTTAAAGCGCCTAATTCCAGAACCGGATTGTAACGTAAGGTGATGCCATAAGTCCGCCGACTGTATTCGAGAAAGTAGTCAGCGCTGCTTTGTTTACCTGTATCCAAATTAATAGATGTTTGAAAACCTAAACGCCAAGGGCCATAGAGTTGTTGCGATATTCCCGCATTCAATACCTTGGTATCGACATTGCGATCGAATAAGAAGGGTGACAAACCGCTATTAAAGCCTTGAGAATAACTGAGATTAAATGCCGTGTAATCCAGGAATGGTCGCGAAGAATGACCAAATTGCCCTTGTAAGCCAACTGTCCCAGTCAAACTAGTTTGACTATCACCACTAGTGTAATAACCAGTAGTGCCAGTCACACCAACATATGAGCTTAAGAAAGGCACTATCGGGTTAGGCGTGTATCGCAATCCCTCAGTAGCAGTTGGTGGTAATGGTTTACCTTGCCACAACAAAAAGCCTTTACTAAGGGCGGCGCTAGCTTGGATGCGTCCGAGAGAAACGCGATCGTTGGGGCGGATTGGGTTGAGTAAATCTTGGCGGTCGGTATTGGCTCGAATATATTGTGCGCCAGCCTGATAGCTTAAATTGACACCCGTCTTTCCAAGAGGAATAATTGGCGAGGTGATGACACCACCGATACTGCTTTGGATATCTTGAAAGCCAAGACTGCCATTGTACAAGCGATCGCGATAACTATATTCTAAGTTCACGATATGAGGACGCTGGACATCGCCAACACTTTGCTGCAACCGCAAACTTGCCCGCAAATTTGATTCAATTGTGCCTAAATCTAGACTGGTTAAAACTGCTTCACCTCGGACATTGGTTCTCGGTCCTAAAATCGCATTAACTTTGCCTCTAACTCCAAATAGCGCCGGATCGAAAATATTTGGACTCCCGTTTTGAATCGCTTTTTGCACGAAAAACTGAGGTGTGACGCTTAAGCGCAACTTATCTGTATCAAATGGTCGGAAACTGCGCTCAACATACAGACCACCACGCTGAGTCCCATCAAAGCCCAACGAAACAAGTCCAGGATTTACTTCTCGTCGACTGCTATCGATAGTTTGTTGGTCTTTCGGTATCGGTAAGCTGATTATTTTGTTAAATACTAAACGCTGCCGCTGGGTTTTGATCACTTGCCGATATGGTGTTTCCCGCGTCAAAGTTACTTTATCTGCCCGCAGTACCAATTCCGGTGGTGAGAAAGGGTCATTGGTAATCCGGACATTTCTAGCTTGCCAACCGCGCGGAAAAAAATCAATTTGGTCAGCTTCAAAACGCAATCGCCGAATTTTACCACCCTGAATGGGCGAAGCAATATTACTAACATTTCTCGTCCCACCAACAGTGACGTTAATTCCCCCTGGGCTGCTAACTTGTTGCAGTGGTTGATTGCTTTGAAGTCTTTCACTAACTGATTGTGTGGGTACTCCACCACCTGAGACATCAGTCGGTAGACCGAAGGCTAAATCTGTTGAGGCTGTGGGGACGAAAATATCTCCCCGACCATTTTGAAGATTTCCCGTATCCTGGACGAAGTTAAAAGTAAAGCGTTGTCCACGCAGTAGCTGATCTCCGCGTGTTAAGGAGACATTTCCGTCACCAACAGCAATCAAGTTGTCTAAACTAACTTGCAAGCGATCCGCATCGACGATCGCATTATCAAATTTGAGGACAACATTTCCTTCCGCTGTGACAATTTGGCGTTTTTCGTCGTAAACCTGGCGGTCAGAAGTTATTTGAATTATTCTCTCTTTCACCACCCCAGAATTAGGTGTTGTCCCTGCTGGTTGTTGAATCTTGATTGTGGTCGAGGCTGGGGATGAGTCAGGTTGGACTGGGGGAGTGGGTTCGGGAGAGATGGGGGGAGTGGGTCTGGGGGAGAGTGGGGGGGAGGGGGTGACGGGGGGAGTGGGGGACGGGACTATGGGTTGGGGCTGAAATATCTGTTGTGGGGTATTGGTGTTGTCTAAGGGTGTTGGGGTGAATTGAGATATCGGCTCGCTCTTGCGATTTACAGATTCTGGTTGCTGTTGTGGATAACTCACCTCTAAAGGTTTGCCTAACGCGGTGTTAGCGGTTGGTAAAGTCTTCGTTGCTGTGCCTAATGCGGCAAGGGCGATAGGTAAAGTCTTCTTTGCTGTGCCCAACGCAAGAAGGGCGGTTGGTGAAGTCTCCGGTGGCAATCTTTCTGGAGATGACGGAGTGGCGACTACAAAGGTAGCCGACGAGAGAGAATTTTTCGGCTTTGAGGGCTGGACAATGGGAGGCGGTGGGGGCGGCGTAACTGAGTGAAGCATATATCAGTGAAACGAAGCGAATAGACAGCCCATTGCTTGCCGGAAGTTGTCTTCCGGCTTTCCTCTTCTGCCTTCAGTCTAAAACTGAAAAAAGCAGTTGCGGATAATTTAGTTATTATTTATTCGCTGGAATCGCGGCGTCCGGGGTTACGGGATGGGTCGTTAGACAGAAACCCGAAAACGAAGATACTCACGAATAAACCAACAACGACATAAACAACGACTTTTAGGGTCAGCATAGGAATATCTCCAAAGAGTTATGAAAAGCGATCTAGCTATCTGCGATTTCCGGATCGGTTTCCTTATATTACCCAAATCTTGATCCCTTTTTCGGCGTTGCCCTTGTTGAGACTATCACCTTTGTTGACGCTGACTTGTAGCACATGTTTCCAAGGCACTTAGACAAAGTGCAAATTTTACTTTAAATTGCTGTTTTTGTATTAGTGTTAAATTATACTAGTAAAAAATATGGTACTTATAGGAAGATGAATGAAGGAAATTGAACTAAGAGGTTAAGTACAAACACTTATGTCTGAAAAACAGCTAGGCGATCGCACAAGGACATCGTCGCGACGGCAATTTGTGGGACGCGCGATAGAGACAGCTTTATTCAAGTCAGTATTGGCATTTGAATCTCACTCACAGCCACTAATTTACATTTCTGGTGCTAGCGGTGTCGGTAAGACTTACTTATTAAATGAATTTACTATTATTTGCCAGCAACTAAATATTCCATCACTATATATTGATACCCGTAATATTGCTGTTAATCCCGCATCCTTTCTCAGTGTCCTACAGGAGACCGCAGGATGTGGGGAGGAAGATCTGTACGAGCTAATTTCAAGACATAATACGGATTATGTCATCTTGATTGATAACTATGAACGGTTGACTCCTCTCGCTAACTGGTTACAGGAATTCTGGTCGCAGTTACCATTCAATACCGTTGTCGTTTTGGCAAGTCAAACGCCACCTACCGCAAATGGCAGTGCGGCTCATGTCAGGCAACCTTTGAGTTATACTCTGGAGTTGAACAATTTTAGCCTGGAAGAAAGTCGGATTTATCTCCAACACCGCGAGATTCCCACAGATGAATGCGATCGCGTGTTTAATTTCACGCAAGGTCATCCTTTAACATTATCTCTAGTCGCCGATGTGTTCTCCCAGTCTCATCAGATTGTGCCATCAGCAGATATCACCATACTCCTAGAACAATTTATTTCCCAAATCCCCGCATCAGGTCGCATGGTATTAGCTATTTGTGCTGTAGCCCATGTTACTACAAAAAAATTGCTCCTCTCTTTCGCTCTCGCTAACGTCGATGAGTTATATAACTGGTTACAGGAGTTGTCATTTATTGAAGAAAGTACTCTAGGTTTGTTTCCCCATGACTTGGTGCGATTCGCATTGACCACATGCACTTTGAATGTTGACAATCCTGTGCGCTACCAAGTTCGGGATTACTCAATTCAACGCATCATCCAAACTCAAGGTCAACAACAGCAATCTGCTGTAGATGATTATTTGTTTGCAACCCAACTAGCGCCATTTAATTTCAACCAACCGCACAACATATTAATTGATACTCTCCACGCAAGTGATTTCTCCTCCCTGGCGGCAATGGTAGCGAATCATCAGGGAGAAGCTGCTGCTCAGCTATTTGGGTACTGGTTGGGACGACAACCTCATGGGGTAACAGTTGTGCGTCGTGCTGATAGTGGCAATCCTGTAGGTTTTATGATGTTACTAGATATACAGGCACTGAATTTAGCTGATTTGCAAGTTGATCCAGCCACAAGTACGGTGTGGAATTATTTACAATCTCAACCAGAGCTATTACCGAAAGAAAAAGTCACTCTCTGTCGCTTTTGGATGGCAGCGGATACTTATCAACAAGTTTCGCCGGTGCAAAGCCTGCTGTTTATGCACGCCTTTCGGCAGTATGTGACAACTCCAAGCTTAGCTTTCGTTTTTATGGCTGTTGCCGCAGACGAGTGGCAATTCCATTACCAGCCACGGTTGACTGATACCGATTTTACTGTGTCTGGACGAAACTATGCAATGTATGTTCATAATTTCCGCGAAGTGCCTTTGTCTGAGTGGATGGTGCAACCGCCGGAGTGGCTACTAGCTGTCCACCCCAGTCAAGACGATGTATCCTTCAGCAAATCTGAGTTCGCCGATGCTGTTAAGCAAGCCCTGCGGGATTTTTCCCACCCAGAAGCGCTGAGTCAAAATCCTCTGCTAAATTCTCGCCTTGTGACACATTCCCCAGCTAGCGATCGCCTTGTCGCACTCCAAACTCTATTACAACAAACAGTAGAATTATTACAACGCTCCCACCGCGAAACCAAATTTTACCAGGCGCTGATTCATACCTATTTACGCCCAGCTAAATCTCAAGAACAAGCAGCGGAAATCCTAGATATTTCTATAGGCAGTTTGCGCCGTCATCTCAAAGCCGGAATTACCGCAGTTACAGAAATTCTTTGGGATTATCAAATAAACGCTCAAGGTTAATAATTATGTCGGATTACCTATCTTGCTCAAAAACTTTTTTAAGCTCTTTGAAAACTATAATTTTCTACTCCTTCAATTTTCCCCTTGTTTACTTACTCAAAAAAAGGCGATACTAAAAAGTAATCGCCCAAATTCCCAAATGCTTTTGAGCGTTTGAATCAAATCACAACTTCCCAATCCTCAAGCTGTAACCCACTCACTCGGCTAAATTCACGAGTATTGTGTGTGACCAGTATTAACTTATTTGCCAGGGCAATCGCCGCAATTTGAAAATCATTTGGACCAATCGGCGTACCCAAGGCTGCTAATTGTGCGCGAATTTCTCCATAAACAAGTGCAGCCTCATCATCAAAAGGCAGAGAAACGAATAAGTTGAGAAACTCTTGCTGTCTTGCAAGTGTGACTTGTAAATCATTGCTTCGGTAAGCACCATAAAATAACTCAGCTTTTACCACTGAACATACAGTAATATCTGCTAAAACCATCGTTCTTAAACGTTGCCGAATTGCCGCAGACCTACCATTAAGATAACGAACGCAGACATTCGTATCTAATAAATACCTCACAAAATTTCTTCCCTTTCTTCAAAAGTACCCTCCGAATCAATGACAATCGGGTCATCCTGGCAACTGCCGTAGGTGCGCTCAAAAAAGCCACTTGGCCAACCCAATTCTTCTGGTGTTTTCACCTGTGCTAGCTGTTCAAGATGACTTTGGTGAACGCTTTCTTGTGTGACCAAAATCTTGATTGCGGTAATAATCACTTCTTCCGGCGATGTATACTTACCGCTTTCTACCTGGCTTTGGACAAATTTTTCGAGGTCTGGAGTTAAAGATATATTCATTGATTTTTACGAGTGGGGTGCTTTTATTGTAAAAGCCATATTTAAAAGTGATAGCCCGTAACTGCTCACCAATCGCTTCTTCCTAGCCGCGTTTTTCTTCTTTGCTCTGAACATAGTGTTTAACAAAGTTTCCTCTAGCCGATTTCCTCGCAAAAAGTTGTTATGTCTTTTACCAAAAGCACTAAAAAATTATTTGCTCTGGATAAAATAGCGAAAATTGTTACAAAATTTTACAATATCAGCAATTCTTCACGATCAGACTATAAAGAATTCGCAATAATTGCCCATGAGGGTGAACAATAGCGATAGCAGATAGACTTGGAGTTCTGGGGCATATGCAGCCAATTCGTACATTCAACGTTTCCCCCTCATTGCCATCACGGCTTGAACCACTACGGAAGTTGGCATACAACCTCCATTGGGACTGGAACGTTGAAAGCAAAGACTTATTTTCTCGTCTTGACCAAGATTTATGGGAGTCAAGCCATCACAACCCAGTTTTAATGCTGGGAACGATTAGTCAAGCCCGGTTGCAGGAAGTAGTCGAAGACGAAGGCTTCCTGGCGCAAATGGACCGCGCCGCCCGTCAGCTAGATGACTACTTAAAGGAACGCACCTGGTATCATAAAAACCGCACGATGTCGTCAAGTGCAACCGACGACAAAGAATACTTCGCTTACTTCTCCGCTGAGTTTGGGCTTGTAGATTGCTTACCCGTCTACTCAGGCGGCTTGGGTGTTCTCGCTGGCGATCACTTGAAATCGGCGAGTGACTTGGGTTTACCTTTGCTCGGTGTCGGCTTACTGTATCAACAAGGTTACTTTGCTCAGTATCTGAATGCCGACGGTTGGCAGCAAGAACGCTATTTGACCAACGACTTTCATAACATGCCATTGCACCTTGAGCGCAATAGCGATGGTTCAGAAATGCGGATTGAGGTAGCTTACCCAGGACGTACTGTGTACGCACGAGTTTGGCGGGTGCAGGTGGGAACAGTCCCTCTGTACATGCTCGATACCAACATTGCACCCAACAATGATTACGACCACAACATCACCGACCAATTGTATGGTGGTGACATCGACATGCGAATCCACCAGGAAATGATGCTGGGGATTGGTGGCGTGCAAATGCTGAAAGCGTTGGGATATAAAGTAACTGCGTATCACATGAATGAAGGTCACGCAGCATTTTCCGCTCTAGAACGCATTCGCTTGTTAATTAAAGAGAAGAATTTGACCTTTGCCCAAGCCAAACAAGTTGTGATGTCGAGTAATATCTTCACGACTCACACCCCAGTTCCGGCAGGGATTGACTTGTTTGAGCCAGATAAAATGCTGTATTATCTGGGACATTATGCCCAAGAATTCGGCATGTCAAAAGAAGAACTTCTAGCTTTAGGGCGCGAGAATCCTAGTGATGCCAAATCGCCTTTCAGTATGGCGGTTCTCGCCTTGAAAACGGCAACTTTTAGCAATGGTGTCGCCCAGTTACACGGTGTTGTGTCACGGGAGATGTTCCACGATTTGTGGGCAAATGTACCGATTCCCGAAGTCCCAATTACGGCAATTACCAATGGCGTTCATGCTCGGAGTTGTGTTTCTAAATCTACTCAAGAGCTATATGACCGTTATTTAGGACCAAATTGGTCTTCTGTCCCCCCAGAAAGCCCATTATGGGAGCGCATGGCAGCAATTCCTGATGAAGAATTGTGGCGCAATCACCAGCGCTGTCGTTTGGACATGGTGATGTATGTCCGCGACCATTTAGTCAAACATCTTCAAGATCGCGGAGCGACACCTGGTAAAATTGCTAAAACCAGAGAAGTCCTTGACCCACAAGTATTTACGATTGGCTTTGCCCGTCGTTTTGCTACCTACAAGCGAGCAACTCTGTGGATGCGCGATTTAAAGCGGATTACGCGGATTTTAACTGCGAACCCAGACGCTAAAGTCCAATTTGTGATCGCTGGGAAGGCACATCCTAAAGATACTCCCGGTAAAGAACTGATCCGCGAAATCAATCACTTTATTGAAGAACACGGCTTTGAGAAGCAGATTGTGTTTGTTCCTAATTACGACATTCACGTCGCCCGCTTATTAGTCGCTGGTTGTGATGTGTGGTTGAACACGCCGCGTCGTCCACGGGAAGCGTCGGGAACAAGCGGGATGAAAGCCTCGATGAATGGTTTACCTAATCTCAGCGTTCTTGATGGCTGGTGGGATGAAGCTGATTATGTCCGTACTGGCTGGGCGATTGGACATGGGGAAGATTACGATGATCCTGAATACCAAGACCACGTAGAAGCGAATGCGCTTTATGACCTGTTGGAAAAAGATGTCGTCCCCATGTTCTATGAAAGGGATGAAGATGGGCTACCACGGCGCTGGGTTGCGAAGATGAAAGATGCAATTCGCTTGAATTGTCCCTTCTTTAATACCGCCCGGATGGTACGTGAGTATGCAGAACGCGCTTATTTCCCAGCTAGCGATCGCCACCACGTCCTCACCGCCGAGCATTATGCGCCCGCCAAAGAGTTAGCTGATTGGAAAGAAAAGCTGAATGCTAACTGGTTTAATATCAAAATCGCTGATATTGATATCTCTGAGCCAGCCGATATCCAAGTTAACCAAACTATGCCGGTAAAAGCCCGCATTGATTTGGCTGCTTTAACCCCAGATGATGTGCAGGTGGAACTGTACCAAGGGACGATTGATACCAATGGCGAAATCGCCCACGGTATTCCTGTCGTCATGGATTACCAAGGCGAAGATAAATCCAGCAAGGTTTATACAGGTAATATCACTTACACCACTTCTGGTTTGCAAGGTTTATCTCTGCGCGTGTTACCAAAACACAAACATCTCTCTAGTCCCTATGAAACAAGATTGATTCTGTGGGCACACTAACTAGAGTTAGGAGTTAGGTTAGCTGGGAGTTTTAACCCCTGGAAGTTAGGTTAATTTGGGGTTTTAACATCATGAGCGAAGTTAGGAGTTGGGATTTACAAATCTTGGCTCCTATTTTTTTTGAGAGGGAAGGAAGCGCAGAGGCGCAGAGAACATTCTTTGCAACACAGTTGGCTTAGTAGCGATCGCCCAAATCAATCTCCATGAATTTCATTACCATCAACCCAAATGTGTAATTATTGTCGTATTTTCGCTCATCACTTGACGATGTGAATTGCGGTGGAATACAACTAATTAGGCACTAAAAGTAAACTTTAATTACATAACGTAATTTTACGTAATCAGCCTAATTTTTTAGTTACATACAAGGGTCATCGGTAATGAAAACAAATGATTTGTTTCAACAAACAACTTGCTATTTAAATGGCGAAAAAAAGAGCGGAAAAGTTATTGCTGTGTCTACACAGGTAGATCGTCACCGAGTTTGCTTCCAAGTTAAAGGGGAAGAAATCGGGCAATGGGTGCCGGAATTAGCACTAACTGGAGCTTATGCAACAGTGGCATCTAAGAAGGAAGTGAAAGGATATATTCACCACGATCAATCCGCCAAAGACCAGGAAAAATTAAAAAAATATACTGGAGAAAAAGCTCAAACAGAATCCCAGGAAAAACATGATATTTATCCGGTGGCAATAAAAAATGATATCAAGTTAAACATTTTTGTTGAGAAGGAAGTCAAACAAGAAGCAGAAAAAAATATACATGCTTTAGAAAAGTTTGTTGCTGATGCTCAAAATGCGATTACAAATAAAGCTACATCAGATACTGCCGTATTAGTCAATCTGATAAAAGATACTTATGCATTTATTAAAAGTGCCTCAATTGGCATCGGTACTTTGGTCGATTATGCTCAATTGGCACATGAGTGGCTTAAACAAGCAATTCCCGCAGCAATCGAAGTAATTGCTTACATACAACAAACATTAAGTGAGTTGTGGAGTCTATACTGGCGAGATAGAATAATTGATGCTATTAAGGGGCAACGTCCGCATTATACTAAAGCTAAGGCTACTGTGGAGAATCTGAAGCAAATTTATCTTTATGAAACAGCTCGCCAGATTGCCGAACGTCTAATTCATGAAAAGGCAATTTTTGCTACGGTTACAGGCTCATTACCATTACTAGCATCTGCTATTCCTTTGGTCGGAATGACGGCTGAACTCATAGTTGTTAAATTCCTAGACATTCAAGGACTACTTGTAGAAATGATTTATCAAGTAGGTGTTTCCTATGGTTTTGATGAGTTTGAAGAGGGGATTTATCTAGGAATTTTAGATTGGGCTTTTCCAACTATGGGAAATCTGTTTGGGAGTTTATTAAAAGGTTCGACTCCAGACTTGGTAATTCCTTCAGCCACTAATATGATTATGTTCTTAGTAGTTGGATATGCAGCTTGTGAATTTTATGAAGCCAAAGCTAAAGGATGGGTAACTCCCACCGATTCGCTTGATGCATTTATGGCGTCGCAAACAAAGGTAAGGGCTTACGCGGAAAAAGCGATCGCGGAAGAAGAAGCAATAGAAGTCACTGTAGTTAAAGCTATGTCTGTAAAAGAACAGCTTGTACCTAGCCTTGGCTAAACATTTACCCTAAAAAAGTAACTCTACTTAGCCCACATCATGATGATAGCGTCTGGTGTGGGTAATTGACTTATCTAACGCGTCCACATATATTTGACTTTACTAGCCTGTTGACAATTCTGGCGCTGCTTATTCAACTATCTCAGATGAATGCAACCACTCGATTATCAAAACTGTTATGAGGGGCAATTTACAAATGCGCTCTTCAGAAAACAGAGGGCATAATACCTGAGATGAGACGGTTCAAACCCTCATTGTTTCATTTCGTAGATTCTGAACTTTGCCTAAATCGAGTTATTCTAGGCAAAGTTAGGTGAATCTAAATCTGAATGTGGTGTAGTCTAAAAGGCATGTGTATCAAGTTTTTTTACCAGATTACCCTGGTGATAGCGTCCTTTTTTCTTAGTCGGCGATCGCTTTGGAGAAAGTACTGCTATTTGATATGTTTCTAGTCTTTAGCTAAAATAATAATAAATGGAGGGAAAATCATGCATGTATTAAAAGTTACTGGCATAATTGACTCGGAAGGGCATTTAAAGTTAGATATACCTACTGAGTTGCCAGCCGGAAAAGTAGAAGTAGTTTTAGTTATCAATTCCATATTTCCAGAAAAGCCCACGAGACAATATGATTTTTCTGATTTGACTGGCAAATTGTCATTACAGGGCGATCCAGTCGCTATTCAAAGAGAGATGCGAAATGCGTGGTGAGCGCTACTTACTAGATACTAATGCCATAATTGCTTTACTCCATGATCACAATGAGTTAAGGCAATTATTGCAAGACGCCGCATGGGTTGGTATTTCTATTATCAGTCAAATAGAATTCCTGGTTTTTGCTGGATTGACTGAAGCCGATAGGCAAATTTTCAATGAATTTGTACAGCGCGTTGAAGTTGTGTGGATAGAGGCGACTCTACCTCAAATAATTGATTTAACTATTGAATTGCGACAACAGTATCGTCTCAGAATTCCTGACGCAATTATTGTAGCTACTGCAATCCAGTATGAAGCTAAATTAGTGACAGCAGATGCTCAATTACAAAATATTGCCAATTTAGATACTATCAATTTTGAATAATGGAGCGATACCTTTGGTAAGCTTCGCTAACGCACCGCCAACAGGAAAGCCATTCCTGGCAAATCAACTGTGTGGAAAAATCCACCTTTCAGCGATACTTTGATGAATATCACCGGCTAGCCTTCCAGCAGTCTACTAGTCATCTCCTCGCGGAAACCTTTTTCACAAGTGGGGATGTATTTTGGAATTGAAGAGCCAACTCGTTCAGTAGAGTTGAAGATGGAAATTGATTCGGGAGTTAGGGTATGGATGCTGAGGAGTTGTTGAGAAGATATGCTGCTGGGGAGAGGGATTTTAGTGGGGTTGATTTGAGGCAAGCCAGATTGGAGGGTGCTGATTTGAGTGGTATTAACCTGAGTGGTGCTAACTTGTTTGGAGTCAATCTGAATGATTCCAATCTCAGATTTACTATCTTTGTGAATGCTAGGCTGGACAGCGCTAACCTGAGAAATGCGAATTTGGGAGAAGCCGACCTGAGTCAGGCAAGTATTACTAGCGCCGATTTGACAAGGGCTAATTTGGAAGTAGCTAACTTGGAAGGAGCTAACTTATCTTTCTCTATTCTATATGAGGCTAACCTCCGTCGAGCCAACTTCAAACGGGTGTTGCTCCAAGAAACTGCCTTGGCTTATGCCGTTTTTGAAGAAGCCAATCTCAGATATACCGAGATTGTTGAGTGTTCGGTAACGGGAACCAATTTCAGAGGAGCAATTTTTGAAGATGTTCTCTTCGACAGTATTTGTCGTGAAACCATTTGGCCAAATGGAAGAGTTATCACTGACCCTACAGCTTAATGAAGCTTATATAGAATTAGGCAATAAAATTTTTCTAAGTTGACTGGTAAATTAACCTTAAAGGGTAAGCCAGTCGTTATTGATAAAAAGATGCAGAATGCATAGTGAGCGTTACTTTTAGATGCCATCAGGAGAAGAGCGAAAAATGACGAGTGGTTTAAAAACTCCTAGTAGCTACTATATCGAGCTAATCATGACATTTCCACCCCTTCCAATTAACAATGAATCTGAGTTTATCGCTACCCAGAACCAGATCAACTCTATCTTGGATAAGGGAATTACACAAGACGATCGAGACTACCTAAAGGTGCTTGGTACCCTCGTATATGATTATGAACAGAAATATGAACCGATGCCTATTATTAAAGGAGTCGAACTTATCAAAGCATTGTTAGAAGAATCTAATCTTCAACCCAAAGATTTAGTTCCTATATTGGGAAGCGAGCCTGTGATTTTAGATATTCTCAATAGCAAATGTCAACTTACTGACTATCAAGTTAAAGAACTAGCTGCATTTTTCCAGATTTCTGCGGCTTCCTTTGTTGAGTAGTATTAAAGATATATCATTCCTCAATTATATTTGACCAATGGCAGTTGCCTCAAGGCTCTCATCTGTATTTAACTGTTAGACGCTTTAGCACCAGCGTTGCCGTTAGGCGTTAGACACAAAGTTTAATAAATTCCTTTGCGTCTAACGGCTAATACTTGACACCAACGCTGACGTTAATGCGTGAGACTCTTAAGCAGAAGGTCGATAGCAAGCAAACTCCATTGAGAAAGTTGCCATACCAGCGGTAAGCGATCGCAACACAGTCGAATACCCAAACATTTTCCCTAAAGGTACTTCAGCTTGGATTACCGAATAACCGTGCATAGTTTGCGAACCCAACAATAACCCACGCCGAGAAGAAAGATCTCCCTGTACTCGTCCCAGATACTCATTTGGTGTTTCCACTTCTACAAGCATAATTGGTTCGAGGATTCGCGGATGCGCCCCCGCAAAAGCTTGCTCAAAGGCTTGACGCGCCGCCGACCGGAACGCCATTTCTGACGAATCAACGGCGTGGAACGATCCACCTTCCAGCGATACTTTCACTCCTGTCACCGGATAGCCTTCCAGCAGTCCACTAGTTATCGCTTCGCGGAAACCTTTTTCACAAGCTGGGATATATTCTTTGGGAATTGACCCACCGACTACCCGATTCTCAAAAACAAAAGGTTCCTCGCAAGGGGTGATACGACCAGTTACATGAGCAAACTGACCGGAACCACCAGATTGCTTTTTCAAGCGGTAGTCAAATGTTGCTGGCTGGGAAATAGTCTCCCGATAAGCAACCGCCGGTTTGCCAACGAAAACTTCAGCATTGTACTCTCGCTTAATCCGCTCGATGTAAACTTCTAGATGGAGTTCACCCATCCCAGAAATCAAGGTTTCGTTGGATTCAGGATCGAGGCTGACTCGGAAAGTCGGATCTTCTCGCCGGAAGCGGTTGAGTGCTTTCGATAATCTATCGCTATCGTCTTGTTTCTTCGCTGTAATGGCGAGTGTAATTACTGGTTCCGGGACAAACATTTGTTCTAGCGAAACCAATTCACCACTACAAAAGGTGTCACCACTAGCGCAGTTGATACCTAACAAAGCCACAATATCTCCTGCAACAGCAACTTTGACATCTTCTCGTTTGTCAGCATGCATCCGCAGTAGACGACCAATTTGCACGCGATCGCCTGTGCGACTGTTATGCAATATATCCCCAGGTTTCAGTGTACCTGCGTATATCCGGGTATAAGTTAGCTGCCCAAAGGATTCCACCGACAGCTTGAACGCTAAGGCGACTAACGGATGATCGACGTTAGCTTCAATATTGACTGTTTTTGCAGACGCAATATCTGTTGCTGTGACGATTTCCCGATCTACTGGCGAAGGAAGATAGAGTGCGATCGCATCCAACAGATTTTGTACACCTTTATTTTTGAAAGCAGAACCCAACAATACCGGAGTTAATTCCAGACTCAAGGTTGCGGCGCGAATCGTCTCCCAAATCAATGGAGGAGGAACAAATTCACCATCCAGCAGCAGTTGCATCATTGGTTCGGAAAACAGCGATAGGTGATCCAATAGCTTTTCTCGTGCCGTTTCCGCATCACTGTGCAGAGATTCAGGAATTGGCTGTGTCACCAGGATTTCACCTTTCTCACCTGCAAAATAGTGAGCAGTCATTTCCACTAAGTCGATGACTCCTTGGAACTGATCTTCATTACCAATTGGGTATTGCAGCAACACAGCATTCAAACCCAGTCTCTCTCGCAACGCAGCCACGACGCGAAACGGATTTGCCCCAGCGCGATCCATCTTATTGATGAAGGCAAGCCGTGGCACTCGGTATCGTTTCATTTGCCGATCCACTGTGATTGACTGAGACTGGACACCTGCAACAGCGCACAGCACCATGACTGCACCATCAAGCACCCGTAGTGCCCGCTCGACTTCAATTGTGAAATCTACGTGTCCTGGTGTATCAATGAGATTAATCTGAGTATCATGCCATTCGCAGGTTGTTGCTGCTGAGGTGATAGTGATGCCTTTCTCTATTTCTAATGGCATGAAGTCCATTGTGGCACCTTTGCCACCACCCCGCACTTCCTCAATGTTATGGATTCTGCCAGTGTAGTAAAGGATTCGCTCTGAGAGCGTAGTTTTACCAGAGTCGATGTGGGCAGAGATACCGATATTGCGGATGCGTGTTCGGGGAATCATCAGACTGTACCGTTTTTTGATTGTGGATTTGTGACCATGCTTTATCATTGGATAAGCGGTCATTTTGTACTACAACTATACTACATATTTTAGTGAAGTGCCAGAAAATCTTGGCAAACAAGCTAAAATTGCTAATTACTGTTGTTTTGGAAAGATTATTGCGATTTGGCGCTTCCTGACGCTACGCTGCGTTGACTTGGTACGCACTAAAAAGAGGTATGCTACTAACTCATCTACAAATATTTTTTAGCAACTAGATAAAACTTGGGTAATTTTTTGTACTAATACATCATTCTCAAAGAAGTAGAATTGCATCTAAAATAGTAAAAAAATCGCTGATGCCATTGTATTTATATATACATAAAATTTTTGCAAGTTTATGAGTAAAAGTGGTTTGACTCAAGGAGATAAAATTGCTCTTACGAGTTTTTGTGTAGTATTTGTAGTGATCTTGACAAAAATTGCTACTCCAGATATCAAATGCTTTCTGGGGTCTAAGTCTTATTCCTGCCACTCTCAAAACCAACCTGCGCCTGTTGTAGAATCAGCAGTGGGGTTTGATTACAGCCAACTGGAAAGCCTGTTAAAATCGGGAAATTTTAAAGCAGCGGATATCGAAACCAAAAGAGTGATGCTTTTAATTGGTCATCGCCTGAATGACGAGTGGATAGACCTTAAAAGTTTGGAACAATTTCCCTGTGTTGACTTACGCACTATCGACCAGCTATGGGTGAAATATAGCGATGGTAAATTTGGTTTTAGCACCCAGCAGCGGATTTGGAAAGAAGCAAAATACGACTATGTGAAATTTAGCGATCGCGTAGGCTGGCGCGTAAACAATAATTGGCTAGAATACGATCAACTCTCTTTTGATCTCCAATCCCCAGCCGGTCAGTTACCTGTAGCCACATCAAAAAGCACCTATGGATATATTGGTGCAATTCGTTGGGATAACGTGTATCTCGATAACAAAGGCAAATGGAATATCCAATTAGGAAAAAAAGATGAGTATGGTCAGAATTTAAAATTAGAATACGACGACGGATTAAATGCAATGCACTTTAAATCGATTGAATGTAGCATTTTTAATGAACGGCTACGCAGATAGTATAAATCACTCTTATCGCTTTTATTTGCGGAGTAACTATTTATGGTATTATCAACCCAGTCAGTCTCAACCCTGTCTTTAGAAGAGTTTCTGGAATTACCAGAAACAAAGCCGTATTGTGAGTACATCGACGGTCGAATTTTTCAAAAGCCTATGCCACAGGGAAAACATAGCAGACTCCAAACTTCTTTATCAGCCGCTATCAATCAAGTAGGCGAATCTCAGAAACTAGCTTTAGCGTTAACGGAGTTACGCTGCACATTTGGAGAACGGTCTTTAGTCCCAGATATTGCTGTATTTGAGTGGTCGCGCATTCCTGTTGATGAGAATGGGGAGATTGCCAACAAATTTACAAGCTATCCAGATTGGATGATTGAAATCCTCTCGCCTGACCAATCCCCAAACCGTGTCATTAGTAAAATTCTTTTCTGTATCAACCACGGCACAAAACTAGGTTGGCTCATCGATCCTGATGATAAATCGGTGATGGTATTTCAACCCAATCAATTGCCTGAAGTTAAATATGATAACGATATTTTACCTGTGATCAATACATTGACAAATTGGCAAGTTACACCAGCGGATGTATTTGGCTGGTTAAAAATTAAATAATTTCTATAGTTTTAAGATTGGCGCGGTATGTGTTATACCAGGAATTTACCCAGCCATTTCAAATCGAGTTTGAAATAATGCCGCGCATCTTCGACAACATCGACTTGCAATTGCTACCAATTTTACGCGAGACGTTAAAAGTATCTTATCGTGCGGACTTTTGCGTCGGTTACTTCAACTTGAGAGGTTGGCGGAAAATTGATGATTTGATTGAACAGTATATTGGTGGGGAAGGCGCTGGTTGTCGGCTGTTGATTGGAATGCAAAATCTGCCGAGTGATGAAATCCAAGCAGCATTCACCCTTGGTAGTGGTGACGGAGGTATTGATAACAGTACTATCCTACGCTGTAAAAAACGGATTGCAGCCCAATTCCGTCATCAGCTGACCATTGGTGCGCCGAACAATCATGATGAAGTCGGGTTGCGGCGATTAAGCACCCAGCTAAAAGCCAAGAAACTAGTTATCAAACTGTTTCTGCGTCATCCTCTCCATGCCAAGTTATATCTCGTATATCGCAATGACTTTAATACCCCTTGTGTGGGATTCTTGGGTAGCAGTAATTTGACTCTGCCTGGATTAGCAAAACAAGGTGAATTGAACGTCGATGTTTTAGATCACGATGCCTGCCATAAGCTGCAAAAATGGTTTGATGACCGTTGGCAAGATTACGGGTGTGTAGATATTTCTCAAGAACTTGCCGAAATTATTGATGAGAGTTGGGCAAGGGAAGCATCAATTCCGCCTTACCACATCTATCTGAAGATAGTTTACCACTTGTCTCATGAAGCGATCGCTGGTCTTTCTGAATTTCGCATTCCGCGTGAATTTAACAATTTATTTGATTTCCAAAAAGCCGCAGTCCAGCTAGCAGCCCGTCATGTCACTAGACGCGGCGGTGTACTGGTTGGAGATGTAGTTGGTTTGGGTAAAACCTTGGTAGGAACTGCCCTAGCCAAAATCTTACAAGAAGACTGCTTGCTAGAAACACTGATTATTTGCCCGAAAAACCTGGTGCAAATGTGGCAAGAGTATGTAGATAAATATCGTTTATATGCTAAGGTTTTGCCAATTAGTCTGGTGCAAAGTCAGTTACCAAACTTACGCCGCTACCGCATTGTCTTAATTGACGAAAGCCATAACTTGCGAAATCGTGATGGGAAAAGATATCGTGCGATCGCTGAATATATTGCTACTAACGAAAGCAAGTGTATTTTACTTTCGGCAACTCCTTACAATAAAACATATCTCGACCTTTCTGCCCAATTGCGGTTATTTGTCAGCGAAGATGAAGATTTGGGATTTCGACCAGAAGCCTTACTTAGTGAATTAGGCAGCGGTGCGGTGGGAGAATTAGAGTTTATCAGAAGACATCAATGTTCTGTGCGCTCTTTAGCCGCTTTTGAGAAAAGCGAACATCCCGACGATTGGCGAGAATTGATGAAACGTTACATGGTGCGACGGACGCGATCGTTTATTAAAGATAATTATGCCAAATCAGATCCTCATGGGAAAGAAGAGAAAGGGCGCAAGTATTTAGAATTTGCTGATGGTAGACGGTCTTATTTTCCCGATCGCATACCTCGGACTGTCAAGTTTACATTGGCAGATGAGACTGATCCTTACTCGATTCTTTATGCCCCAGCAGTGATTGAGGTAATTAATCAACTCAACTTACCTCGTTATGGATTAGGCAATTACATCAGTACTAAACATAAACCTCTCACAGAAGCCGAACAACGTCAATTGAATGGTTTATTTCGTGGTGGACGGCGGTTGATGGGTTTTTCCCGCACAAACTTATTCAAGCGTTTAGAGAGTAGTGGGATTGCCTTTATCCAATCAATTGAACGGCACATTTTGCGTAACTTTATTTACTTGTATGCAATAGAACGCGGATTAGATATTCCCATCGGTACTCAAGAGGCTGAGTTATTAGATACTCGTAATAACGATGAAGATGCAGATTCTGTAGCCACAACATTATTTGATACAGAAAACGAAGACCTCACCCCCGACCCCTCGTTACAAGCAGAGAGGGAGGATTTGTCCTCGCAACATGTGGCATCCCCGCAAACAGGGAGGGGGTTTATGGAGAAGAGTTTCCGTCAACGTGCTGAGTCAGTTTATCAAGAATATGCAACCCGATATCAACGGCGGTTTAAGTGGCTGCGTTCTACATTATTGGATGTTAAAAAGCTAAAACGGGATTTGTTGGCAGATGCCAAAACATTGATTGATGTGCTGCAAAATTGTGGCGAGTGGCATCCTCAACAAGATGAAAAACTGGCGGCTTTAGTCAAATTGCTTACACAGACTCACAAGAACGAAAAAGTATTAATCTTTACGCAGTTTGCTGATACAGTCCGCTACATTGTGGATAATTTGCAGAAGAGAAATATTACCCATATTGCTGGGGTAACAGGTCAATCTCCAAACCCTACCCAATTAGCAGCAAGGTTTAGTCCA
>Ga0209512_1000831_pt1 | contig 44099 bp, 40 predicted proteins | sample frozenSSSSmetaG_FD_184142 | JGI IMG/M metagenome (GOLD analysis project Ga0209512, IMG submission 184142) | Glacier valley bacterial and archeal communities from Borup Fiord, Nunavut, Canada, to study Microbial Dark Matter (Phase II) -... | ecosystem: Environmental > Aquatic > Freshwater > Ice >...
GTGATCCAAATAAACTGGGTGTAATAAGCACCACAATGGCTAAGTATTGTTCCTATGAAAAAAGAAAAAAAAGATCAAATTATCAGGAGGATCTCAGAACAATCTATTCTTAAGTTAACGCCAATGCCTTTCAGGGCTCCTATCTAGTATTAGTCCATATCCCCCGGCTTTGCCGAGGGTTATGAATAGTTTCAATCCTTCGGATCTTTTTTTCGATAGAATTAAATCTATGAATCTAGACATACAGCAAATTTAGCTACTCGCATAAAAGCGGATAATCATAAAACTAATTATTGGTAAAATTTAGATAATCCCTCTTATCCCCTTTAAAGGGTGAATTGCAGAATTTGAACTTCAACCATCTTTTTTAGTCTAGACGATTAGAATCTTGATCAAATCATCCTTTCCTCTTCTTTAAATCGAATTCCTCTTCTGCCCAACTCTTCCAAAATCGGAGTGTAAATTTCCGGAAGGACTGGCACGTGGAGGCCCTTTAAATTGATTTTTCCATCTAAAAATAGATCAACAGCAATTGCCATCGGAAGTCCCACCGTCTTCGCCATCGCTGTATAGGTAGCGTCTTCCCCAAAGCAAACTAAGCTTGATCTGACTTCCTTGATGCCTTCTGGAGTTTTGATTTCAAAAAGATGCTGCATCACGATCATGTCCTTGTCTTCTGGGTAAAGCTTCCAGTTTTTCTCTAGAATAGCTTGAAGAATAGATGCCGGAGAACCTGTTGTTTTTGGTAATAAATCATTCCCGAAAAAGCCCAGCCACTGGATTTTCTCCCAAGTAGGGAAATCAAAATCAGCGATCAAGTTACCCAGTTTTTCTTCTACAGAAAGGGCTGGGTCGTAAGGCAAAAATGAATTGAGAAACTGTCTTAGCGTTGTTACTTCAGGCAGATTCATCTGGAAAGAATCATCACACATTCCCAGCTGGACGAATACATTCCAGGCTTTGCAGTATCCATCTCTTCTTAGGGTTCCGCGTAGCATGGTGCTTATCTTTTCCAATCCATACACTTTTCTATAGCTGAGCGAATCCCGATTGGGATAGCCATCAAAATCTCCCAATCCGGGAAATTGGATAGTTTCGAGTCGGTTGAAAAGCTGATGGTAAGGGACAAACTTAAAATCGCCATTTTCTATGTATCGGGAAGTTCCCTGACCTGCAAGCACCACATTTCGGGGATTCCAGGTGAACTTGTATTTCCAGGGATTGTCCTCTGATTCAGGTGCGAGAAGGCCCCCACAATAGGATTTGAAAGAGATGATTTCTTCACCGTTTGACTTCGCCCGATTGATGATTTGCATGGCAGACATGTGATCGATTCCAGGATCTAAGCCACATTCGTTGAGAAAAAATAATCCCTTTGCTTCGATTCCTGATCTCATTTCACGCATTTCCTCCGACTCGTAGGAAGCAGAGAAAAAGTGCTTTCCGAATTCCAGGCAATCTTTAGCCACCAGCGGATGCATAAAAGCAGGAAGCATGGAAATCACCAGATCGGTTTCTTTAATAAGCGACTGCCGGGCAGCTACATCTTCAATGTCTAGCTGACGAGCTTCGGTATTTGGTTGATTTTTAAGCTTTTCTTGAGCGGAAGCCAGATTGATGTCCGCCAAAATCAATTTGCGGGATTTGGTTTGACAGCTTTTTGCCAGGAAATCTAGTAGAAATATGGCCGATTTTCCGCCGCCTAAAATCAGAATTGTATGCATGTTATGTGGAGTTACTCGGACTAAAATGGAGATTATATTTTAGGGTAAAAAATTGTGGTGAGAATATTAAAAGGAACAATTCCCTACCTTAATCGTTAGGAAAACTCCAATTTAACCAACGATGAGCAAGAAAATAAAAATTGAAGCTGAGTTTGAAGAACTGGCTTGGGAGGAACTGACAATAGAAGAGCAGCAGCTGATGATGCGGGCGAGAAAAGTGTCTGAAAGCGCCTATGCGCCCTATTCTGACTTTCATGTGGGTGCTGCTGTGCGACTTGAGTCAGGAGAAATCCTGCAGTCCAGCAATCAGGAAAATGTGAGTTTTCCAGTAGGAGTTTGTGCAGAACGGTTAGTGCTTGGCTATGCCGGAGCCAATTTCCCAGATCTCGCAGTGAAGGAAATCGCAATTGTAGCGAGAAGAAAAGGCGAGGAAATTTGGGCTGGAGTTTCGCCTTGTGGGCTTTGTCGACAGACGATCAACGAAATGGAAATGCGATTTAATCGACCAATTTCTATTCTGATTCAAAATCCTGATGGAAGCGTGTTCCGATTCCAAGGAATTCAGACACTTTTGCCTTTTAAATTTGACGATCTGAACGCTTAATATTCTGTTAGTTTCTTGATGGAGTATCTAGGCTTTTTTATAATTGACGTTTGTTACATTGAGCGAAGTCGAAATGTTGTTTTATTCTATTTAACTGGCCTTCGATTTCGAGACTCTCGTCTCTCAAGTGCTCAGGCTGACATCGGAAAGTCTTTTTAGAAAGGTTAAAAGCCGAAATCTAATTTCATTTATTGATACCAAGAATTTAAGTATAACCTACCTGACAAAATATAGAGTTTTGAAGAAAAGTATCAATTTTCAGTATCAAGCGCAGTATTCCGTCTCACATGAGCCTACTTTTCAAGAGAAAGAAATCTGGCTGGTGCTGCATGGATATGGTCAGTTAGCGGAGTTTTTTATCCGTAAGTTTCAAGGTTTCGATTCTTCCGATCGGCTTTTTATAGCTCCAGAAGCAACGAATTACGGCTATCTTACTGGGTTTTCGGGAAGAGTAGGATCGAATTGGATGACCAAGCATGAGCGGGAAACAGCCATACAAAACAACCATAATTACCTAGATCTGTTGATGGAGAATTTACTTTCACAGTATCAGGATATGCCAAAAATCAATCTGCTGGGATTCTCTCAGGGAGCGGCTACTGCCACACGTTGGGCAAGTAGATGGACGGGAGAAGTGGATCAATTGGTCCTGTGGGCAGGAGGATTTGCGCAGGATATGGCTTTAGAAGATGCTCGGGAGAAATTTTCTCAAACAAAACTTTCCTTGGTTTTGGGGGATCAGGATGAATTTGTAACTCCGGAAAGTATTGAAATACAGCAGGATTTGATCAAAAACCTTGGGAAAGAAGTGAAAAAGCTGACTTTTCGGGGTAGACATGAAATTGATAGTGAAATGCTTTCAATAATTCTTGATTCAAGTGATTAAATCCAACTATATTGGCGCTTCAATTGCTTTATTAAACTAGAATTTGATCAGAATTCGACTTTCACTATTTTCTGAAAATTTTGTAAACCATCAATGCTTTCGCTTACTGAAAAGGAGATAGACCTTATCTCAACCCAATTACTCAAAGGAATGATCTGTTTCTATCAGATCGACAAGAAAAGAATTCATCAGATGCCGGATGATGAGGATTATTATAATTATGATCTGACAGAGGCAGAAGAAGATGTTTTGGATGAAATCGAAGAAAGCCCGGATAATTATGCCGAGTTTACTCAAATGGAGCCTGCTCAAGAACATCAGATGATGCAGGATTTTATTGACCGAAGGGTCAAAGAAAAAAATCTAGCAGATGATTTGGTGAGTTCGCTGACCAAGCCAAAAGCAAATACTGCCTTCAAGTTTTTGATCGAAGATTCCAAATACAAAAAGGATTGGGCAGAATTCCGCAAGGAAAAATACTACGACTGGATCAAGGAGCAAGTTGATAGTTTCAACTATTCCGAAGGTTAAGACATTCATAGCCGTTCAATTTTGGACGGCTATTTTTTTTGTTTTACCACAAAGCTCGCGGTTGTCCTGCTTCTCCAGAAGCTGGACTTGGTTTTTTTAGTGCTCCTAATATTAAGTTTCCACCATTATTTCCTATTTTAAATGGATGCAAAAGCTGCCTGATTTTTTAATTCGTAACACACTTGCTGCAGGTGACCTTGGGCAGGTAGCTGCATTGCACGGTAAAGTTTATTCAGAAGAGCATGATTTTGGGCTTGGATTTGAAGCTTATGTGATGGAAAGCTTGCTTGAATTCTATCGGGCTTACAATTTGAAAAAAGATAAAGTTTGGGTAGTAGAGAGCAAAGGGAAAATGGTGGGCTTTATTTTACTCATGCATAGGCCCGCAAACCGCGCGCAGTTGAGGTATTTTATCTTGGCGAAAGAATTTCGTGGATTTGGAATCGGAAGCAGATTGATGAAGGAATGGATGGATTTCTATCATGATCGTAACTATGATGCAGCCTATTTGTATACTACTTCAGGATTAGAAGCTGCCGTTAGTTTGTATGAAAAGATGGGCTTCCGTAAGATCAGTGAAATGAAATCAAAAAATTATGGAGTGCCCATGTTAGAGCAGTATTATGAGTTAGTCACTCACCCGAAAAAGTAGAATTTGTAAGTGGTAAGAAGTATTCCGTAACTACTTACCACTTACAATTCTTACCGAATGCTCTTAATCACTTGCAGCGTTTCTGCGATTTTATTTTGCAAGAGATCGTATTGCTGATTCTTGATCCAGTCTTTTTTGAATAGCTGAGAGCCCATTCCCACGCAATACACACCAGCATCAAACCATTCTTTCAGGTTTTCTACCGTAGGTTCTACACCTCCTGTTGGCATGATGTGAAGCTCAGGATATACAGACTTAGCAGCAGCTACAAATGCTGATCCCACCACATTTCCTGGAAAAGCTTTGACCAGTGTAGCTCCGAGTTTTTTCGCTTGAAATATCTCAGACATCGTAGCGCAACCTGGAACGTAAAAAATTTCTTTTGAATTGCAGAACACGGCTAGCTCTGGGATCAAAGCTGGCGAAACAATAAAATCCGCACCTGCGTCGATGAAGTCTGAAGCAACATCCGTGGTGAAAATAGTACCTATACCCATCACTAGATCTGAGTATTTGCCAGCGTAATCATATAGTTCTTTGAAAACCTCCAGAGAATTTGTCGCTCGATTAGTGAATTCAAAAACTCGAATTCCCGCTTTGTATGAGGCGTCAAGTACGCCTTTTGCCACTTCTATATCTACATGGTTGAAAACAGGGATCATCCCCGTGTCACTCATGGCTTGTAGCATTTCACTGTTTGAAAATCGCATACTTATTTTTATCGTAAAAGTTTACCTACATTTTTTCCTTCCACCAGTTGATTTACTTCGTCAATGGAGACGAAGTTTGCATCTCCTGGGATCGAATGCTTCAGTACTGATGCCGCAATGGCAAAGTCTAGCGCATTTTGATCATCCAAATGGAGTAAGCCATAAATCAGCCCAGCCATATAAGCATCTCCACCGCCGATTCTATCTACGATATGAGTCATTTCGTAGGTTTTGGATTCTAGTAGAGATTCTACATTCCAAAGTACTCCGTTTAGCTCATTTTCAGAAGCGCTGATAGAATGACGATGTGTGGTCGAAACATATTTTAAAGATGGACACATGGATTTTGCCTTTTCACAAGCTTGTAAATAGTCGGTTTCTGTGATTCCCATACAGTTTTCGAAGTCTGTAAGGCCAGCTATGATGAGATGAGATGGTTTGATCAGTTCAGGCATAATGTCCATCGGACCTTTGCCGTATTGCCATAGATTTCTACGATAATTGATATCAGCACTGATTTTCACACCTAGCCTTGAAGCAGCTTGCACTGCAGCTTTGCAGAGATCTGCAGCCGATTGGGATATAGCCGGAGTAATACCCGTCCAATGAAACCAATCTGCGCCTTCAAAAATCTTTTCCCAATTAAAATCTTTGACATTGACCTTAGCAAAAGCAGAATCAAAGCGGTCGTATATGATTTTTGACGAGCGTTGCATTGCACCATTTTCTACAAAGTAAACACCCATTCTTCCTTCGTTGAATCGAATAAAAGAAGTGTCCACTCCCGAGAATCTCAATGTGTTTACAGCTGCTTTTCCAATTTCATGGTCTGGAAATGAAGTGACATGCGCCGCTGATAGTCCCCAAAAAGCAAGAGAAACAGCCACATTTGCCTCTGCACCGCCATAATTGACTTCGTAAGATTGTGTGTTTATAAAGCGGTCATGCCCAGGTGTGGATAGGCGGAGCATGATTTCTCCAAGTGTGATTATTCTTTTGTTCATCAATAGAATGGTTTACTAAGTTGATTATTTTGGGAAAATAGGAAGGCTAATAATATTTAATGCGTTCTTGATGATTCGACAATAATAAACGTGAATTATTGGTTTGCCAATTGTTGGTATTCAATTTTTTGCGTTTTTCGAAACAAATTCAGGTTATTATTACACAGTGTTTAGTAAGCTTTTTGGATTTCTTTACCGTTTTACGATGCCCCTTCGGATTATTTTTTTAATTTTGCCCCAATTTGGACTTAAGCAAAACTTTCTCTTCAATCTCCCTCTCTAATGCCTAAAGATAGCAGTATCAAGCACGTTCTCATCATTGGTTCAGGTCCCATCGTTATTGGTCAAGCTTGCGAATTTGATTACGCAGGTTCCCAAGCATCCAGGTCTCTTCGTGAAGAAGGCATCATTGTGACGCTGATCAATTCCAATCCTGCAACGATCATGACCGATCCGGTCACGGCAGATAATGTGTATTTGCTCCCTTTGGAAAAGAAATCCATCGTACAAATTCTTAAAGATCACCCCGATATTGATGCAGTTCTCCCAACTATGGGTGGACAGACTGCATTGAATCTCGCCATTGATTGCGATAAAGGTGGTGTCTGGGACAAGTACGGAGTAAAAATGATCGGTGTAGATATCGAGGCCATCGATACAGCCGAGAATCGTGAAAAATTCAAAGCGCTGATGGAAAAAATCGGCGTGGGAGTTTGTAAAGGCGCTACGGCCACTTCTTTTCTTCAAGGAAATGAAATAGCACAAGAAATTGGTTTCCCACTTATCATCAGAGCATCTTACACCTTAGGTGGTGCTGGAGGTGCATTCGTGGAAACTGCAGCAGAATTTGAAAGAGCACTTTCTGAGGGACTTCAAGCTTCTCCAGTTCACGAAGTATTGATCGAGCAGAGTATCATTGGCTGGAAAGAATACGAGCTGGAAGTGATGCGCGATAATATCGGCAACATGATCGTGGTCTGTTCTATCGAGAACTTTGATCCTATGGGCGTTCACACAGGTGATTCTATCACTGTGGCACCTGCGATGACTTTGCCGGACACCACGTATCAGCGCATGAGAAACTTCGCGATCACGATGATGAATAGCATCGGGAATTTCGCCGGAGGCTGTAACGTACAGTTTTCTGTAAGCCCTGATAACTCTGAAATCATCGGTATCGAGATTAACCCACGAGTTTCCCGTTCTTCAGCATTGGCATCAAAGGCAACTGGTTACCCAATTGCAAAAGTAGCGGCCAAACTTGCGATAGGATATAACTTGGATGAGTTGAAAAACTCCATTACTGGCACAACCTCTGCATTTTTTGAGCCTACGATTGATTATGTAATCGTAAAGGTTCCTCGTTGGAACTTTGATAAATTCAAAGGAGCTGACAGAAGACTTGGTCTATCCATGAAGTCGGTAGGTGAGGTGATGGGTATAGGCCGCAACTTCCAGGAAGCGCTTCAGAAAGCCTGTCAGTCACTTGAGATCAAGAGAAATGGTCTTGGTGCAGACGGAAAGGAACTGCGTAACCAAGAAGAAATATTGTATTCCTTAGCTAATCCTAGCTGGAATAGACTTTTCCATATCTATGATGCATTCAAACTCGGAATTTCTTTCAGAACTATCCAAGATTTGACCAAGATCGATAAGTGGTTCTTGAAGCAAATTGAGGAGTTGATTCATCTGGAAAGAGAAATAGAGAAATTTAAACTTGCTACAATTCCTGTTGAGTTGATGGATCTAGCTAAACGTAAAGGCTATGCTGACCGTCAAATCGCACACTTGCTAGATTGCTTAGAAAGCGAAGTCTTTGACAAGCGCTACAAGGAAATGGGAATCAAGCGAGTGTATAAATTGGTAGATACCTGTGCAGCGGAATTTGAGGCGAAAACACCCTATTATTACTCTTCTTTTGGCTCAGAAAATGAGTCAGTAAGATCTGATCGTAAAAAAGTAGTGGTACTTGGATCAGGTCCAAACCGAGTAGGTCAAGGAATTGAGTTTGATTATTCCTGTGTTCATGGAGTGTTGGCAGCCAAAGAGTGCGGCTACGAGACCATCATGATCAACTGTAACCCTGAAACAGTTTCTACAGACTTTGATATTGCAGACAAGTTATATTTCGAGCCGGTATTCTGGGAGCATATCTACGAGATCATTCTTCACGAGCAGCCTGAGGGCGTAATTGTTCAGTTGGGTGGTCAGACAGCCTTGAAACTTGCTGAGAAGCTGGAGAAGTACGGAATCAAGATTATTGGGACAAGCTACGAAGCACTGGATCTGGCAGAAGATAGAGGAAGATTCTCTTCTCTTTTGAAAGACCTGGATGTTCCTTATCCTGAGTTTGGTACCATTCACAATACAGACGAAGCGCTAGAGCTATGTAAGACTATCGGTTTCCCGCTTTTGGTTCGTCCTAGCTACGTGTTAGGTGGTCAAGGCATGAAGATCGTGATTAACGAGAAAGAGCTTGAAGAGCATGTTGTGGATGTCTTGAGAGATATTCCTAACAATGAGATCTTGCTCGATCACTTTCTTGAAGGTGCTATCGAAGCAGAAGCTGATGCGATCTGTGATGGTGAGAATGTGTATATCATCGGCATCATGCAGCACATAGAGCCTGCGGGAATTCACTCTGGCGATTCTTATGCTGTGCTTCCTCCATATAATTTGGGTGATTTGGTGATTCGCCAGATTGAAATTTTCACTGAGAAAATTGCCCTAGCTTTGAGAACTGTAGGTTTGATCAATATTCAGTTTGCGATCAAAAATGACAAGGTTTACATCATCGAAGCAAACCCAAGAGCTTCTCGTACGGTGCCATTTATTTGCAAAGCTTACAGAGAACCTTATGTAAACTATGCCGTAAAGGTGATGTTAGGAGAGAAAAAAGTGACTGATTTTGAATTCAAGCCTTACAAAAAGGGTTATGCTATCAAGGAACCAGTTTTCTCTTTCCATAAATTCCCGAAAGTAAATAAGGAATTGGGTCCTGAAATGAAGTCTACCGGTGAGTCGATCTACTTTATCGATGACCTGATGGATGATTATTTCTTGAAAATCTACGCAGAGAGAAATCTGTATTTGAGTAGATAAGAAACTAAAAAAACGACAAAGTATTGTGTGGAAATTTCTCGTAATAGTTCTCGGAGTTGGTTGGCTGCTTGGCCAACTAATCCGATATTTTCTTAGAAGCAAATTGGCAAAATTTGCTAGGCATGTGAATGATATTGCAAAAGAAGAGCAACGCGCTCAGCGCCATGCTTCTGCTGCAAAAGATGAGATCATTGTAGATTATGCCCCTCAGAACCAAAAGGAAAAACGAGCGAACAATATCAAAGGCGGAGAATACGTCGATTATGAAGAAGTGAAGGAGTAATCCTTCACTTTTTTTTATATTAGGATAATGTCTAGAACAAAAGATGGAAAAGCTAATAGATAGAATCACAATTAATCCTCAAGTTTGCCATGGTAAGCCTACTGTGCGAGGATTAAGATATCCTGTGGAAAGTTTACTTGAGCTTCTTGCTTCAGGAATGACTAATGAAGAAATTCTGGGCGATTACCCAGATCTTGAAAATAATGATTTGTTAGCTGTCCTTGAATATGCTTCTAAACTCATCCAAGTAAAAGGCATTTACAAAGTAGCCTAATGAATTTTTTGGTGGATGCTCAATTACCTAAAAGTCTTTCATCACTTTTGGAGGCAATTGGTCATGACAGTATACATACCCTAGATCTTCCAGAAAAAAATCTTACTCAAGATAATTTCCTTCTTCAAGTTGCTAAAAATGAAGATCGAGTCATCATTACAAAAGACCTCGATTTTTTAGAATCGCAATTAGTAAAAGGTGAACCCAGAAAACTGATTTTAGTCAAAACTGGGAATGTTAAAAACCAAGTGCTTTTAACTATTATAGAAAGGAACATAGAATTAATAATTCATCTGCTAGAAAATTGCGATTTGCTAGAGATTTGGAGAGATGAGATTATCCAGCATAATTAATCTGTAGTCGGAGCTATTCGGTACTCGTCTCATTTCTATTCCTTTTCCAGAATTTTTTAAATATCTTCATGTATGCGTGAAAAGAAACTTTTTCAAATAGGACTGATACTTCCGGTTATCACTTTTGTGGTCATGACAAAGTTATTTGATATGTCCCACCCAGGTAAAATGGCTTTGCTGTCAGGTTTATTTCTGGTTCAATTTATTGTTTTGTACAAAGGACGCAAGTTCGTTGATAGAGCTAGAATAGTTATTCTATCTATTTTTTTATTCGCGTCCGTTGGTATTATGTTTTGGCAGATATACAGCGGTTGAAAATTCAAAAAAAATAGCACTATTCAGGATTTTTAATTCCGAATCCAATCACAAGATTTTTACTGCAGTTTAGCCAGCTTACACCAATAGATCTTGAAACCAATTTGGGTTTTGGTTCCAATCAAAAAGTCATCTCCACCGTCTTTTAGGGTTAGTTTTTTCTTCAGTGCTTCTGAGCCTGTTGCATAATTACGTGTGATCACATTCACTTTTCCAGTAGGAAATAGCTTTTTGATTTCAGCTTTCTTAGGCTGTACTTCCTGAGTCACCTTGAAAACTCTAGCAGGGATTTCCATTGGAACTTTAGCCGAAGTGTATAAATGACTATTAGGATCCAGTTTTCTCAATCCAAATCGCTCGCCAAAAGTCTTAAATGCTCCAGCTTTCAATATTCCTGAAAAAGGCTCAACCAAGTAGTTGTCCACTTCTCCAATTATAGAATTGATGCTCTCTTCCTCGCTTGGCTCAAATGAAAAACTGGTTTCTTTCGCTCCTAGATCAATAGCTGCTATGCTCAAAGGAGATTCGATTCCTCGTTTGCTCCAATATAAAAGCAATTCTTTCACTTCATTCTTTACAGAGATCACCTGCACTTTCTGGATGTCTGGAATCTCAGTAAGCGCCTGAGAGATATCGAGCATAGGAGATACTTTCAGTAAGATCGAATCCGCCTTACTTTTCATCATTTCCCAAGAACTGACCACATCGGGTTCACAATCCTGAAGTTTGTATAGCTTCTGATTGCCTTTTCCCCTACGTGCAGGATCAGCATAGATTAGGTCAAAGTGCTTATCCGTCTGCTCAAGAAATGCTAAGCCGTCACCTTTTACAATGTCGAATTTCTCAGGTGCCAACACTTCTAAATTATGCTCTGCAATTTCAGCTAACTCTACTTGCTGTTCGCAGTAAATGGCTTTCTCAAAATGGTTGCTCAGAAAATAACTATCTACTCCGAAGCCTCCAGTGAGATCTATCATGAGTTTGCCTTTTCTGTTTCTAGCCTTGAATTCGGCAGTTTGCTCAGATGAGCTTTGCTCCAAAGAAATGGATGCTGGAAAAATTAATTGCGAATTGGATGCCCAAGAAGGGAGTTTCTTGGCTGCTTTTTGTCTCGCTGAGATCTGCTGGACAGCAGCTTTTAGATCGAAATCAGTTTTCCCCTGATATCTAAAAAGCAAAAGTGCAGGATCTTCCGTAAGATGATCCTGCACAAATTGTTGGAAGTCGGCCCGATGATAGTGGGTCAAATCCATTAAATCAAACCGTTTGCCAACGCGTATTCAGCGATTTGCACGGCATTGGTTGCAGCTCCTTTTCTAAGGTTGTCAGCTACAATCCACATATTAAGCGTATTTGCCTGAGACTCATCTCTTCTCAAGCGACCTACGAATACCTCGTCTTTTTTATGCGCAGTGATAGGCATAGGGTAGATGTTGTTTGCTGGGTCGTCCTGCACGATCACACCAGGAGCAGCCGCAAGTAGCTCACGCACTTCTGCCAAGTCAAAGTCTTCTTTGAATTCTACGTTTACTGATTCAGAGTGGCCGCCCATAGTTGGGATTCTCACTGTGGTCGCAGTTACTTGGATTGTATCGTCGCTGAAGATTTTTTTAGTCTCCTTTATCATTTTCATCTCCTCCTTCGTGTAGCCATTTTCTTGGAACACATCGATGTGAGGAAGTACGTTCATGTCAATTTTGTGAGGATAGACCATTTCAGCCTTTTTACCAGCACGCTCAGCCATCATCTGTTCTACTGCTGCTACGCCAGTACCAGTCACAGACTGATAAGTGGACACTACTACTCTTTTGATGCCGTAGCGCTCACGTAAAGGGGCTAGAGCCAGTACCATTTGAATGGTAGAGCAATTTGGGTTTGCGATGATCTTATCTTCTTTAGTAAGTTCTTTGGCGTTGATTTCTGGAACGATCAGTTTTTTGGTCGGATCCATTCTCCAAGCTGAAGAATTATCGATTACTATAGTGCCTACTTCTGCGAATTTTGGAGCCCATTCCGTAGAAGTGCTTCCGCCTGCAGAAAATATAGCTACTTCTGGTTTTAATGAAACAGCTTCTGCAAGTCCGATGACAGTGTAAGGTTTACCCTTATAGTCAATCTGTTTACCTACAGATCGCTCGCTGGCGACTAATAGAAGTTCGTCAAAAGGGAAGTTGTGCTCTGCTAGCACCTCTAGGATTTCTGAGCCTACCAAGCCGGTAGCTCCTACCACTGCTAATTTCATCAGATATTCAGATATAAAGTAGTTGTTGAAAATTTTTGAAGGACAAAAGTAAGGGCTATAGATTCATTATCAGGCCTGTCGTTCAAATATTTTAGCCAAAACTGTAGAAAACTCAATAAAAGTGATGGTTTGAGATCATTTTGATAATTATATTTAGTGTAGACTTTTTAATTGACATGCTTGTGGTTGGCTTATTTTTTATTTGGCAATTTATCGTTTTAGCTGTTTTCACAGTGAGTGAGGCTTCGCGAGGCAATGCTAGTAATCAGATTCAGGATTTTGAAAGTGTATTTATCATCGAAAACTATCCTAATGAGTTTTTGCCTAACTGGTATGCAAATGAGATAAGAGGGACTTCATCTCGCATTTATCAGGCTAATGGGCTTGGTAGAAGTGGAAGCAAAGCCTTAGCAGTGCAGCCAATTTCTACTTTTGATGGGGAAGTTATCATTCGGCTCTCTCCTCAAGAATTTACTGATCCCAAAGTCCACTTTTGGGCGAAGTCATTGAAAAATGGCACTGGTGATAGAGCCGCTCAAGTTTATTATAGTTGGGCTAGGAACTTGGATGGTGATTATTCTGAGTGGGAAATTTTAGGTGGGGCAAATGAATTTGCGAATGAAGATCAGGAATTCAGATTGTTTGAGTTGGTTTTACTGGACTCATTAGCTAATGTCTCAGAGGTTTATCTCCAGCTAAATATAGGTTATGGCACAGGATCTGGTACCTGCGCAAAGTGGCTGATGGATGATTTCGAGTTTGGTGAATTTGTGGTGGATACAATTGCACCAAAAGTCACTAGAATTCGTGGGTATGATGAGCGGGAAATAGAGGTTCAGTTTGATGAAGCAGTTGATCCTGTCTTTTCTGGGTTTCTGATAAACTATAAGTTGGATGGACAAGAACCAGTTTCAGTTAAACTGAAAGCAGACAGTTTGGTGTACTTGACTTTTCAGGAAAAACTGGAATTAGGAAAACATTATAATTTGCAGATAACTCAAATACCGGATTTGGAAGGAAACTTCCTGTTAGACACGCTGATTTCCTTTCAGTTTTTTGATCCTACATTCATACCTCCCAAAACACTTGTGATCAATGAAATCATGCCTGCTCCTAAAGCTGATTTGGATTTGCCAAATGTGGAATATGTGGAGGTCTTTCATGCCGGTGAATATCCTGTCAGACTTAGCGGAATTGCTTTGGCAAATTCCAGATCTTCTGTAAATCTCCAGGATGAATGGGTTTTGCCGGGGGATTTTTTGCTATTAGCACCTGAGAACCAAGCTGTGCTTTTGAAAGGTTTTGGGAAAGTAATTCCTATAAAAAGCTGGCCAACCTTGTTGAACGCTGCTGATCAGTTAAGTCTAAAGGATGATCAAGGAAATCTAATTGATAAGGTATCTTATTCAACAAGTAGCTGGAGAGGAAGTGAGTTTGCGAATGGAGGATATAGCCTAGAAGTTGCGAATCCATTCTATGCTTGCGAGCAAAGCGATTTGATCAAGCCATCAGTTGATCCGCTTAGAGGCACTCCGGGCAGACATAATTCTATATTCGATTTGTCGCCTGACGTAAGTCCAATAGTTCTGAATTCGGTAGAATTCACTTCTCCGAAAAGTCTTTTGTTGATTTTTTCCAAACCAATTCTAGCAGTCTTTGATAAAACAAATTTTGTGTTTGAGCCAAGTTTGGAAATTGATTCTATCACTCTGCTAGGTTCCAAACAGATTGAACTTCTCTTTTCTGAGGAAGTTGCTGCTAATACAAGTTATAGCCTGCAAATAAATGGCTTAATAGATTGTTCAGGGAATGAATATACCCAAGATGAGCCGTTGAAGCTTGTTTTGCCTGTTCAAGCTAAAATCGGAGATGTGTTGATTAACGAACTTTTATTCAATCCGAAAATTGGTTCATCTAAGTTTGTGGAATTGATCAATGTGACGGATAATTTCCTGGAAGTCAAACACTGGAAGCTAGCTCACCTTGATAACTCTGGTGTAATTGATCAAGTGAAGCAGCTCAGTTTGAATTCGTTGATTCTAGCCCCAAGAGGTTTATTGGCCATCACGACTAATCCAGATATGCTAAAACTAGATTTTCCTAAATCGGCTTTTGGGGAGTTTGCCAGTATGGCCACGCTCCCCAGCTACCCGATAGCTGGAGGTACGGTAGTTTTATTGGATTCTGCAGGTGCTATTGCTGATTCATTCACTTATTCGGAAGATCTTCACCATCCGTTATTGAGAGACCCAAAGGGTGTTTCACTTGAACGGCTTTCTACGGCTTCACCGGCTTCTTTGTCTGCTAATTGGCATTCTGCTTCGGCTATTGAAGAATACGCGACGCCAGGAAGAAAGAATTCTCAAGTGATTTCCGGTGAATTTGAAGGGAATTTGATTCAAGTTGATCCAGCCATTTTTGATCCAGAAGGAAGTAATGGAAATACATTTACAACTATCCGATATGAATTTGATCAATCTGGCTGGATGGGAAGCTTTAGGCTTTATTCTACTTCGGGTATGTTGGTTCAGGTGTTAGCACAAAACGAATTACTAGGCACCTCTGGATTGTTTACCTGGACAGGAACGGATAGTCAGGGAAATATCGTAAGACCAGGGTATTATGTTTTATTAATTGAGTTATATGATTTGTCTGGGCAGATAAAGACAATTCGAAAAACAGTAGTAATTGCGACAAAGCTTTAATTTTTTCTGCTCATTTTCGGGTTTCAAAAGCAGAAAATAGTATCTTAAGAAGCTTAACACCCCAAAATCATGGAAAAAGACCTTATCACCCAAGCCCTGCAGACAATTCATCTGCAGAATGGCAAAGACCTTCAAGAGGTTACTCAGTATTTAAATATGAAGTATCGAATAGATATAGATCCTTTGGTTCTCCAATCGAGATTAAAGAAAATGATACTTGAAGAAAAAGCCGTCGCATGACGGTTTTTTTATTCTAGAATTTTTGGAGTCAGATTCAATTGGAGGAAAAATTATTACTAGCGATATATATTTTTTATTACTGGATTAATCCTTCGCTAAAGATGTTAAAGTTCTAATCATTTGATATGGTTCTTTTTCGCTTTGATAAGGTGATACGACGATAATACTGTAGTGATTTGATTATCAGATTTTTAAATGAAGTATAAGTGTTTTCTTAACCAAGTATTGTTTATTAAACAGAATCATTCCTGAACTTGTTGGTGTCTGAATTCAATGGGGAAACCCTGAATTTTAAAAAGATAGGGCATGATTTTAGGTTAAAAGTCGACGTTGAAATTCTTGGAAATCCAACGCGTACCTGTATTTTAGGAAACTAATTCTAAAAAGAACCGTCCCAAAACTATTACCTAATTTTAGCTGGCTATGAGCAAGGAAGAAAAGACCGCATATTCACAGGATGAATTGAAAGAATTCGAAGTAATAATTCGGAAGAAACTTGATAGCGCTAAGGAAGAGTTACTCTCCTTGAAAGAATCATTGAGTAAAAAGAATGATAGTGGTACAGACTTCACTGCTTCTACTTCAAAATTGCTTGAAGACGGAGCCGATACTTTGGAGCGTGAGAGCCAAAACCAATTGGCTGCAAGACAGCAGAAGTTTATCTACAACTTGGAGAATGCAATAATCAGGATAAAAAATGGCACCTATGGAGTGTGTGTAGACACTGGAAAGCTTATCTCTAAAGAGCGTTTGATGGCTGTCCCTCATACCATGCATTCGATCGAAGCAAAACTCTCAAAAAAGTAAACTTTGGATTTTCTCCACAGGCATATTGAAGCATTGATTTTTTGTGCTCCTTCACCATTACCGAAGGCGGAGATAGTTAAGTGTTTGAGTGAAATGTTTGAAGCTGACATTCCTGATGAGCATGTGATTCAAGCAATTGATGAAATAAGCCAAAAATATCAATCTGAAGAGTTTTCTTTTCAGCTCGAGCACGTGGGGGGGGGGTATCAATTTTTGACGAAACCCGCTTATCAAATTTCCATAGGGATTCTTTTGCGTCAGCAATCACAGAAAAGATTGTCAACGGCCCAGTTGGAGACCTTGTCAATTATTGCTTACAAGCAACCGGTAACCAAAGGAGACATTGAGCAAATTAGAGGTGTAAATAGTGATTACTCTGTGCAGAAGTTGCTTGAAAAGGAGCTGGTTGACATCAAAGGAAAATCAGAAGGACTTGGTAGGCCGATTTTGTATGGGACATCCCATAAGTTTATGGAGTACTTCGGGATAAATTCTCTTAAAGATCTTCCTCAGCCTAAAGATTTCTCTCAACCTGAAAACCAGATTGGAGAAGAGCGTGAATAGTTAAGCGATCAGTTTTACTTTGGCTAGTTGGGCAATTAAAAATTTTTTCCCCGATTTCACTTCTTCGCATAGGACTCTTGTTCTTCGTGTTTCTCCCTTTTCAAATTCTCTACCAGAGAGTAAAAATCTATTTCCAGGTTTCAGGTCAGATAAGAAAATTACGTCTTGATTGATACTTCTTTCATCGTATTTGCTCATTTCCTTCATGAGGAAAAGGTCAGCTGAAGAACTAGCTTTTGGGTTTTTCATATGCTTGCGCAAAGGAATTAGCAAGTCTATAGGGAAAAATGCGGTTGAGAGAATTGGGGCCATTAATTGTTGGAAAGTTGATTTCCATTGATTTCCGTGGGGAGGAATGTCGATCCCGAACTTGACAAAGGCATGAAGATGCGCTACTTCATGAATATAGGTTAATAGGAATTGGTAGGGATTGAGATCCGCGTTGATCGTAATAGTTTGGATTTGTCGATCCCTGCGGTATCTGAAGTCTCCAAGCTTTGATTTTCGGGTCGCTGTGGTTTTAAATGAAAAAGGTTCTTTTTCCCAAAGTGCTACCGCATAATCGACAGCAGCGGTGGGAAGTTTTTGTTCTAATATTTGCGTCAGGTGTTCTGAGCTACTCATAAAGAAAAGTACAAAAAAAAGAGTCCCGCATGTGCGGGACTCAATACATTTAGAAAAGGAAGAATTATTGAGCAGGCTCAACAATCTCAGCAGTCTCAACTACTACAGTAGTATCAGCTTCGATGATGATTACTTCCTCTACAACTGGCTCTTCAACTACCTCGATAGTTTCAGTCTCTTCTTTTACTTCTTTGTTACCGCAAGATGCTACAGCGAACATGCTAGCGATTGCGAAAATTGCAAATACTTTTTTCATTTTTTGTGGTTTTCTTAATTACAACGCAAATGTATTACAGTTTTGATCAATAAAACAATAGCCGTTCAAATATATTTTATTTGTTTTTGTAAATAATTTTTACCGGAACCCCCTCGAAATCAAAGTTTTCACGAAGACGATTCTCCAGATATCTCGTGTAGGGCGATTTGATGTATTGAGGCAGGTTACAGAAAAATGCAAACACTGGGTTTCTGGTAGGAAGTTGGGTAGTATATTTTATCTTAATGTACTTTCCTTTCCATGCTGGCGGAGGATATCTTTCGATTTCAGCAAGCATGACATCGTTTAGTTTTGAAGTAGCGATACGTCGAGTTTTGTTTTCGTAAACCTTCACGGCCAACTCAATTGCTTGGAAGATTCTTTGCTTTTCAAGCACAGATGTGAAGATGATTGGTATCCATTTATTTTCGCCCAATTTTTCTATCATATCATCTTTGATTTTTCCCATGGTTTTATGATCCTTTTCGATCAAATCCCATTTGTTCACCATGATCATTACACCTTTGTTATTCTTGATAGCTAAGGAAATCAAGTTCATATCCTGCGATTCAAGACCTCTAGTAGCATCCACCATGACCATGACAACGTCAGACTCCTCCAATGTTCTCAGTGACCTCATGACGGAGTAGAATTCCACATCCTCAGTCACCTTGGATTTTTTTCTGATCCCAGCAGTATCGGTAATGATGAAATCTTGTCCAAAAAGCTGGTAACGCGTGTGAATAGAGTCTCTCGTGGTACCTGCTTCATCAGTTACAATAGAGCGATCTTTACCAATTAAGGCATTCAAGAAAGAAGATTTCCCTACGTTTGGTCTACCAAGAATTGAGATTTTAGGAGTGTCTGCGTCTGGATCTTCTATTCCTTCATCTTCGAAATGTTTGATCATTTCGTCCAAAAGCTCTCCGGTGCCACTGCCACTAGCAGAAGCGATTGGATAAACTTCAAAGTCACTTACACCTAAAGCGTAAAATTCATGGGCAGCAAAGCTTTTCTCCATGTTGTCAGCCTTATTAGCGACTACATAGATGGGCTTTTTGCTGCTTCTCAGTTCTTTGGCGAATTCGCTATCCAAATCTGTGAGTCCAGTGTGACAATCCACAATGAAAAGTATCACGTCTGCTTCCTCGATGGCAAGTTTCACTTGCTTGCGAATCTCTGCCTCGTACATGTCGTCTGAGCCAGTTACATATCCACCAGTGTCAATTACTGAGTAGAATTTCCCTGCCCACTGCGCATGTCCGTAGTGACGGTCACGGGTTACTCCACTCATATTGTCTTCAATCGCCTTTCTTTCTTCTACCAGTCGGTTGAAAAGAGTGGATTTGCCCACGTTAGGGCGTCCTACTATCGCTACTATATTTGCCATGATTAGGTTGGGTCGTACCCAAATTTTTTCAGTTTCAATTTATTTTTTCTCCAGTCTTGCTCCACCTTCACGAAGGTTTCGAGGAAGACTTTTTTGCCAAAGAACTTTTCAAGTTCTTCACGGGCTTGTATTCCCACTTTTTTCAATGCCGCACCTTTGTCGCCTATGATGATGCCTTTTTGGCTATCTCTTTCGACGTAGATAATAGCCCGAACACTGATTATATTTTTCTTCACTTTGAAATCTTCGATAGAGACTTCAGAGCTGTATGGGATCTCTTTCTTATAATTCTCAAAGATTTTCTCACGAATAATCTCAGAGGCAAAGAACCGTTCTGATCGATCAGAAAGTTCCGCTTTGTCATAGAACGCAGGATGCTCAGGAAGTCTATCCAGAATTTCCTGCATAATCTTCTCGGTGTTGAACTTCTCGCCTGCGGAAATAGGAATGACTAGCTCAGACTTAATTCTAGAAGTCCAATAAGTAGTTATTTCTTCCAATTGCCCTGGTTTGGCAAGGTCGATCTTGTTGATAACCAATAATACAGGGACACCAGACGCATTGATTTTCTCGATCACATGCTCGATATCTGCATCTGTCTCATATAGATCTGTGACGAAAAGAATGATGTCAGCATCTTCCAAAGAGATGTTCACAAAGCTCATCATGTTCTTCTGAAGTTCGTACTGAGGCTTGAGCATTCCCGGAGTATCGGAAAAAACGATTTGATAATTATCGGCATTTGTCAAACCAATAATCCTATGCCTCGTCGTTTGAGCTTTAGAGGTAATGATTGAAAGTCGCTCACCTACAAGGATATTCATCAATGTAGACTTGCCCACATTTGGTTTTCCTATGATGTTGACAAAGCCTGCTTGATGTTTTGGTGTATCCATTGTAGAAATTTTTTACAAAGGTACTTGATTTTTAGACACTCCTGACGTTTAAAGTGATTTGGCGAAATAAAATTTGGCTTTGCTAAGTGCTAAAGTCCCATGATCAGATAATGTGGTATAACCAATTGGTACACAAATAGCTGTCTTTGTTTTAAATGGGGTTCTTCATGAGTAGAGATTACTTAACTGACAAATTTTCGCATGAACATTAAAATATTTTTTTGTGTACAGGTTTGCATTACAAAAATAAACACCTACTTTTGTATCACAATTAGCCGCAAGGGCAAATTTAGATAAGAAAAAATAAGCTTTAAGCTTTAAAAGATATATCGCGGGATGGAGCAGTTGGTAGCTCGTCGGGCTCATAACCCGAAGGTCACAGGTTCGAGTCCTGTTCCCGCTACTACGAAGGACACTAGAAATGGTGTCCTTTTTTTGTTTATGATATTCAAGTCTTAGATCGACCTGAGTTATCTTTCGGTACTGTTCATGACTCTACTATTTATGGCATCTTTTAATTTAATATCCGCTACAAAACTTATTTTAGGAAACTGTTTTTCTTGATTCGATTTTAATATTTCGCACAGTCAACAGCTCTGAAAAGCCTCCTATTACATATCTTTCAGATTATCTTGGCGCCGCCAATATGCCTCGTACAAAAGAGGTTGGTTTAAATCGATAGTGAGTGGCAATTATCTTTATTTGTAGTATGGCTTTAGTTTATGCGCTGCCCATATTTTCAAAAAAAAGACCGCTCGATTTTCGAGCGGTCTTTTTAAGACAATTTTTGATTAGTTAGTTAACATCCCAGAAAAGTTTTACATTAAGATCATCTCCTCCTATAGCAGCAGCAGCTTCAGTATATTTCTCGCCATTTGATGTTTGCTCGGAAACAGGGTAAGTATATCTTAAGGGGAATGGGCCTCCTGGATTAGGTGGAACATTGTATACCGGATATCCAAATCTTCTATAATCGCCCCATGATTCAAAGCCCCTATTGAACATAGCAATGTATTTTTGCCGCGCTATTTTCTGGATATCATTGCCTCCAATAGCAGTCGCATAGGCAACGTCAGGATCAGCAATATAGAGGTCTGCAACAGACTCATCAACATCCCAATAATCCATTGAAGCTCGAATTCCATTTTCATAATGCTCGGCAATGGTGCCTCCAACTGAAAATCCTTTTGCAAGTGCCTCAGCTAATAGAAACTCTACTTCTGTATAATCAATGATAATCCCAGGCCAAGTTGGAGAAGTTACTTTGGCTCCAGCCTTGGAAAAGTTGACATAGGCATTACTTGTTCCGTATGTACCGCCAGAGTATCCTCCATAATTATCAACGGTATAATATTCTGTAATCCTAGGATCATCCACCGCCGGCTCCTCCATAATATTCATCATGGTATTTGAGGCTACATAATCTTCACGACCGCTTTGAATCAAGCCAACCCAAATTGGGTTTGTGTTAGGAGTTGTTGCTAAGTATTGTAGTTGAGCAATTTCGTCATTTGAAGAGATCAAGTCCGCCACGTTGATACTTTCTACCACGCTTTTAGCCAAGCTTGGGTTAGAATCGGATATGATTATGCCCATTCTCAATTTCAGCGAATTCGCAAATTTTATCCATAGGTTAATATCATCTCCAAACAGTAAATCCGAAGCTCCGAAACCAAGATCTCCACCATTGTCTACTGCTGGATCAAGATTATCAATTGCCGAATTTAGCCGGTTAAGCAAATCAGAGTAAACTTCCTCTCCGTCATCGTATCCAGGAGTTAGATTTTCCGGATCTAATGCTTCAGATTTTAGACTTGGATTAAGTGCTCCAGAATATGGGATATCACCAAAAGTCGTTACCAACAGCGAATAGGTATATACTTCCATTATTTCTATCTGTGCTAATTTGTTTTTGTCGACCCCTGCGTAAAAAGAAGGATTCTCCAACAAAATCTTTTTAGACTCCTTGTAATCATTCAATACAGATTGGTACAAAGAGGACCAAAACCCGCTACCTACATCCGTCAAGGTGTAATTACTGGTGGTGAAATAGGTGGTCTCGGCAAAGTGCTGTGCCCAAATTTTAAAACTCATCCCGTATGTCACCTCATCCACCACGTTTCGGGATGCGTTTGCGAAAAACGGTCCCTCTGGTACCAATCCAGATTGATAAGCTTTGGGATTTACGTTTAGTGATGTAATATCATCCACGCATGCTGTCGCTAACACTACTGAAGCGACAAGAATTGACTTTGAAATATATTTTTTCATTTTGATTTTCTTTAGAAGGATGCTTTGATATTGAAACCGATATTTCTTACAGCCGGTAAACTTCCAACCTGATATCCCTGATTGTTACCAGCTCCCAAGTTATCTTCAGGATCGGCATAAGGAAGATTCTTATGAATAATCCACAAGTTTCTTCCTACGACGGAGAATGTTAAAGTTCTGATAGCCTTCCAATTTTCAATAACACGGGATGGGATTGAATAAGAAACTAATAATTCTCTTAGCTTGATATAGCTCGCATCATATACATAAGCGGAAGTTGGGTTAACAGTGCCACCGTTCATAGGATATTCATCCATTGCCCGTCTTACCGTATTTGGTGATCCATCAGCCTGCACTCCCTCTTTTAGTATCCCTCCACCTTCAGAAATTGGATTTCTTATAGGGTTGCCCAATTCATTGGTTCCAACTGTTTCAGCATATAGACCTGTTGCCAAGCCGTAGTACATATCAGCTGAATACACGTCACCACCATGCTTCATGTCTAATAAAAAGCTCAGCGCAATGGACTTGTAAGAGAAGGTGTTTTGAATTCCACCTGTCCAATCAGGGTTGATGTTTCCTATGGGGTTAGAAGCGGTGGTTGTTCGTTGATATCTGCCATTTGGCAAAACCGTTTTTTGCCCATTAGTATATACATAATCATAGCCATAGATGGTGCCGTATACTCCACCTAGTGGAGCGTTCAGTGATCCACCACCAGCTCGAAAGTTGCCCAAAGGCAGGTTTGTTACATCACCATAAAGTTCTGTAACCTCATTTCGAATACGAGTCCAGTTCATATTAACATCCCACTTAAAATCTCCTGATTTCACGACGTTAGTGCCAACAGTCACTTCCCATCCTTTATTATCTACCGAACCTGCATTGACATATTTAGAAGAGTAGCCAGTTGCTGTAGATACAGTTACCGGGAGAATTTGGTTGATGGTGGATGATTTGAAATAATTGACATCCAAACTTAGTCTTCCATCAAAAAAGGTCATCTCGGTTCCGATTTCATAACTCTTGGTCCTTTCCGGTTTCAGGCTACTGTTATTCTTAGTGCCGGGCATGGAGAATAGTGGAGCAGATCCAAAGCCGGTTGGCTTGTCATAAAGATCTGCCAGGGAATTAAACGGAGCATCGTTACCTACTTCACCATAGTTAACTCTCAATTTGCCATATGTGAAAAATGCGTTCTGAGGGATAAACTTGGAGAACACAAAACCACTTGACACTCTAAAATAATTATAGGCATTTTCTCCAGCCGGAAGAGTGGATGACACATCTCTTCTGAAGGCTCCTGTCACGAAAAGATAATCTTGATAGCCTAATTCAGCATCCGCAAAATAGCCGTTAACCTGTTTGTCTGAGTAAGATTCTAAAGGCGCTTCAATCATGCTCAAAGAGTTTGATAATGCATAAATACCAGGTACGGTCAAACCACCGTTTGTTACTGCACTAATTCCAGAAAAGGAAGTTCTGCGAACATTTGATCCTAAGGCTCCAGTTAGTTTGAAATCGTCTGATAACTCTTTGCTAATCGTTGCTAACAAGTCGTAGTTATATTCACTGAACGAAATGTTTCTGCGAAGATATTCTCCTGGCTGATAATTGATACTACCTACTGAAGTTCGTTCTTCCTGAAGCTGGTTATAAGAATCTAAAGAAACCCTCCCCATAATATTTAACCAATCAGTAATTTTGTAATCAAGCTTTACATAACCCAAGTAACGAAGGCGATCATCACTTGCAAAATTCTTATAGGAAGCAAAGTAAGGGTTGTCCCAATAGATCAATCCGGTTTTATTTGGTAGACCACTTGACCAGTTCCAGGTAATATTTTGACCAGTTCTATCGTAGGCATTCCTTAATTCATTAATGTCTACGTTAACCTGCCACCATTCTCTGAAACTAGACAAGTTGTTGTTTCCACCATAGCCAGTAGCGTAACGTCCTACAGCATCTTGTTGGGTGAAATTTATAGCGCCTGTTGCTGTTAACTTTTTAACCACTTCATAGGAAGCGCTAAAGTTTAAGTAGTTTTTATTTAACGTACTATTAGGTTGAACCCCATTTTCATTAGTTCGTGTATAGCCCAGTTTGAATTGTCCTTTTTCAGAGCCCCCGTCAATAACAACACTGTTGTTATAAACGTAGCCTGTCTTAAAATAATCAGAAGGACCTGAGGAAGCTGCAACCCAAGGTGTTTTTTGCAAATAGGTTGGACTAGTAGGGTCACCGAACGCATTCCATTGGTAAACCAGTAGATTTGGATCAAATGCCCCCCCTACAGATGCATCTTCATAGGTTGGTACAATAGGATCCAAAGTTCCATCCCCGTCTACATCGGCCATATCAAAGTACCCATCTTCCGTTGGACCGTAATACTTGCCATAACCACCACCGTATTGTGTCTGATATTTTGGCATGGTAGATTTATCAATAGTCGAAACAGTAATACCAGAATTAATAGTCACTCCTATTCCATTCCTTCTGCCTTTTTTGGTTGTAATCATGACTACTCCATTGGCAGCTCTTGATCCATATAGTGCAGTTGCCGCAGGCCCTTTCAAAATAGTGGTTGATTCAATATCATCAGGGTTGATGTCTGCTCCTACGTTTCCATAGTCAACACCTGAATATCCACGATTTACTCCTCCAGCATTGTGAGTGGTGTTGTCAATAGGAACACCATCAATTACAAAAAGAGCTTGGTTATTTCCTGTAAGTGACTTAAAACCACGAATAATTACGTTCGTGGAACCCCCCATGCTATTGTTTCTCTGTATCTGAACTCCTGAAACTTTCCCAGATAACGAGTTCATAAGGTTGTTGTCACGTGCTTTGCTAAGCTCTTCTCCACTGACAGATTGAGCGGCGTAAGAAAGTTCATTCTTAGTCTTTTCAATACCCTGTGCTGTTATGATTACCTCCGATAAACTAGTAACATCCTCTCCGAGTGAAACATTTATCTCCGACTGCTCACCAATATCTTCTTCTAGGGTCTCATAACCAATAAAAGAAAATGTGAGCGTTCCCCCTGATGATGGCACTGATAACTTGTATCCACCATTTATATCGGAAACTGTACCATTTGCTGTCCCTTTTAGTAGTACGGTTACTCCTGGTAAAGGGCCGCCATCATTAGCAGCTATAATTTTACCTGTAACAGTTCGCTCTTGTGCTAGCAGATTTGTAGCAACAAGTACGAACGAGAAAATCAATAAAATTCTTCTCATAGATTTGGTTTTAAGTTTGATATGAATTCGATGTTAATGTACGTTAAAAATTATCTATTTTTATTTATAAAAATGTTAAAATTTAAAAATATGGTTTGTTTTTATGCCAATAATTAAAAAATAAACACGAATGTTTAAATAATTGGTTGATTTAAAAGGTTATTCTATTTCTGATTTTCAAGTTGATTTTTATCAAAAAAGGTTTTCAGCAGCTGTTGTTTCTCCGAAATATTGTTCTGTAACTCTGTGCGATAAAAATTTATTCCTATTTCTTGAATAGGATGTAGAGGATGAGAATTCAATTGATTGGATCCCTAATTCTGTTTAGCCTTTGTTTGATATGATTGTAAGGCTATGACCTTACAAATCTCCGTATAGTTCTTTTTCAATAGAGATCATAGGACTCTTAATCCATGGGTTTCCAAAATCAGTCATTTTCTAATTGAATGATTGTGTTTTCTGTTTTTTTAAAATTCAGGATTGATAAAAGCAGTTGATGGCTAGAGAAATATTTTGATTTTTAATCTTCTTAAGTCGAATTTGTAGGTGTGTTAAGATAGAGGAGTTACTCCGATTTTTATTAACCTAGATTGAGCATGAAGTCGCCAAAAGGGCGTAGCATTGGTATCTTATTTTTAATACCAGTCGAAAGAATATTTTTCGTTGAATTCATCAACAAACTTGTTCCCTTTTTTGTATTCCTTTACTTGGGAGGTGTGGTGAATCAGTATTTAAAAAAAGGCCTATTCCCGCTACTACGAAGCCGGTTAGAAATAATCGGAGTCTTTACTTGAAATTTTTTAAAAAAAATGGAACTGTATTTAGAGAAATGATCACAGGCTTGTCCTTTGACACCTTAAGTGGTTGCTCTGTTAGTAAGGATATTAGAATTAGTTTCCTTTTACTTTTTGAAGAATAAGAAATTGCAAGAGTAGGCTTTTATATAGAACTTTTATCCGAAATGCTGCACTTTAAGTAAGGCAACTTCAGGGTATCAAAACCGCATCAATAGGCATATACGGGATTAGATTTCACTTTGGGTTTTTGGTACTGGAAATTCTAGAAATTTTAGGTGCTCTCCTTTACCTAGCGCTTGGATGTGTTGGATAGTTAAGATTTCCAGATGAGATGTTTGGGTGTATTACCTGAGTTTAAAAGTAGTGCGGTCGTTTAAAAAATCGATTCAAGTTATAATTCTGAATTATTGAATTGCTTATAGTATGGATATAGTTCTTGTACTTTTTTTGAGGATACACTTTACTGTTGTCCAAAATGAAAATTAGGTTAAACCGGAATCTTAATTTTTACCTCAATTCATCCTAGCCCACTTATTATATTTATTTCTATACTCTATTGGCGTAAGGCCAGTGATTTTTTTGAATGTGGTGCGAAAGGCTTTGGTGTCTGAATAGCCTACATCGAACATCACTTCGGTGATGTTTTTCATAGTGGTTTCAAAGCTGCGCTTGGCAGCTTCTACTTTCACTCGCTGAATGTATTCAAGCACGGAGTTATTGGTTACTCGTTTGAATCTACGCTCGAAGCTTCTACGTCCTACTGCAACCTCATCAGCGAGTACATCAACTGTGATGCGTTCTTCAAGTTTCCTTTCTATGTATTCCTGAGCTTTTTTCACCGCTTCATCCTGGTGGGATTTTTGGCCTTTGAAGATGGAGAAGGCAGTCTGACTGTCCCGGTCTATGTCTATGGCGAAATACTTTGCTGTCAAAATCGCTATTTCCCTATCTGCATATTTTTCGACCAAATGAAGTAATAAGTTCCAATAAGAATTTGCTCCACCGCTGGAGTATATTCCATTTTCTTCAGTTACTATTGCCCCATCCTGAACGTCCACTTCGGGATAGAGCTCCCGAAATAGATTTGTAAATCCCCAATGTGTAGAACATTTTTTACCATCTAGCAGCCCAGTGGCACCGAGGAGAAATGCTCCTACACATAGCGAAGCGATCTCTGTTCCAGCTTCATATTGGGCTTTAATCCACGGAATATAGTCTTCATTGGCTTTTACTGCCTGTTTCATATCTCCAAATAGTGCAGGGATGACAACCAAATCCGGCGCAGTTGCGGTAGCCAATAGTTGATCCGGAAAGACGGAATAGCGTTTGTCGTTTAATTTGACCTCTGGGTTTAGCCCTACCAGTTCAACATGAAAAAGTGGATCTCCTCCAGACTTGACCAAGAATTCATTAACTGCCGAGAAACAATATTGAGGATCCGCAATTGCCTGCAAAACAGATTGTTCTGGAACGAGAATGGTAATATTTTTCATGTGCGAATAATTGATTTTATTTGGACACATGGAATCTCACATAATTAATAATCAGCTCAGCGTGTGACTCTTAAGTCATGCTCGATTTCATAACTTGAATTTAATGTTTCCTGTCGTATTTCGCCCATCATTTGTCTGAATTGAACAGGGAGAATCATTTCTTCACTAGATAAATTTGTAAAGTAAATTTTTGAAAATAAATCAGAAAATCATGACTACTACTCAAAAAACCAAAATTACCGTTAAGTCAATTGTTGATGCACCATTAGAAAAAGTCTGGGATTACTTTACTCAGCCCAAGCATATCATACATTGGAATAATGCATCCCCTGACTGGCATACACCAAGAGCAGAGAATGACCTTCAGCCTGGCGGAAGTTTTACTTCTAGAATGGAAGCAAAAGATGGAAGCATGGGCTTCGATTTCGGAGGTGTATATCAGGAAGTGGAAAAGCATTCATTTTACTCGTACATCATGGAGGACGGACGCTATGCGAAAGTTTCTTTTAGGAAAGTACCTGATGGAGTAGAAGTCACTGAGACTTTCGATGCTGAAATGGAGAATCCAGTAGAAATGCAAAAAAATGGTTGGCAGTCTATTTTAGATAATTTCAAAACCTATACAGAATCAGAAGCCAAATTGGTCAGATTGCATTTTGAGATACTCATACAAAATACTCCCAAAGAAGTCTATCGAATGATGCTGGAAAAGCCGACTTATGAAGAATGGACGGATGTATTTTCTCCTGGTTCTACCTACATAGGGACTTGGGAAAAGGGAAGTAAAATCCTGTTCGTGTCTTTAGGTGAAGAAGGAAATCAAAATGGACTTGTGAGCAAAGTCATTAAAAATATCCCAAATAAGCATATAGATGTTGAGCATTTAGGAGAGCTGAAGGAGGGTGTGGAAATAATGGAGGGAAAAGAAGTAGAAATGTGGAAGGGAGCTCATGAGAAATATACTTTTGAAGAAAAAGGAGAGAATACCTTACTCCTGATTGACTTGGATTCCTCCATGGAATTTGATGAGTATTTTACCGGAATTTGGCCAAAAGCTTTGAGAAAACTCAAGGAAATCTGTGAAATAAAGCATGAGAAAAAAAGTCAAATAGCGGGTTGATTATCGGTCATGCGAAATACCTCCCGAGCTATCGGGAGGACCATTCAAAAACAAATATAAACACATGAAAGAAATGGATAATCAGTCTGTGAATGCCCTGAATAAGCCCATTTATCCATGCTTATGGTTTGATGGGAATGCAAAAGAAGCGGCGAATTTTTATTGCTCAGTGTTTTCGGATTCAGCGATCTATGAAGAAAACCCTATGGTGGTGACTTTTATCGCTGCAGGTCAAAAATTTATGTGTCTCAATGGCGGTCCACAATTTAAGTTTACCCCAGCGATTTCATTTTATACTATTGTTCAAAATGAAGGTGAGATTCAGGAAGTATGGGATAAATTGATGGTAAACGGAAGAGCGCTGATGCCTCTAGATACTTATCCTTGGAGCCAAAAGTATGGTTGGCTGCAGGATGAATTTGGAGTCACTTGGCAGCTCACTATCGATAAGCCTGAGTTTTCTGATCAGAAATTCATTCCAGCTTTATTGTTCTCTGGGACTAATTTTGGAAAAGCCGAAGAGGCAATAAATTTCTACACAAGCATCTTTGAAGATTCTAATATCAAGATGATTTCTAGATATGGAGCAAATGATGCTAATGGTCAGGATGGAACAATCAACCATGCGCAATTTGCACTTAATGGAAATTTATTTGCGGCTATGGACAGTTCGATTGTGCATAATTTTGATTTCAACGAAGCACTTTCATTTGTAATAGAATGCAGGGATCAGGATCAGATCGATTATTTCTGGGAGAAGCTGGTAGAAGGAGGGAAGGAAAGTCAGTGTGGCTGGTTGAAAGACAAATTTGGTGTTTCTTGGCAGATAGTCCCTGAAATTCTTTCTGAATTAATGTCAGATCCCGAACGATCCGGTCGAGTGGTTCAGGCTTTTATGAAAATGAGAAAGTTTGATATCGAGGAGCTGAAAAATGCTTAAATGAAAAAACCACCTCTTGCAAGAGGTGGTTTTTTTATAGTATATCTGTTGGAGCTTATGCCAAAATCTTAGCAGCTAGCCAGTCGCCAACTTCCGAAGTTTTGTAAGCTGTACCGCCATCAGCGATATCTTCCGTTACATATCCTTCCTCTAGGGAAAGATTAACCACTTTGGAAATTAGTTCAGATTCTTCTTTCAGATCAAATGCATAATCAAACATCATTGCAGCAGAAAGTATCGTTGCTAACGGGTTAGCAATATTCTTCCCTTTCGCTTGTGGATAAGATCCGTGAATTGGCTCGAATAATTTCACACCTAAACCTAAAGAAGCAGATGGCATCAACCCCATAGATCCTGAGATCACAGAAGCCTCGTCAGTCAAGATATCTCCGAATAAGTTTTCGGTAATCAAGACATCGTATGCTTTTGGCCACTGAATCAAGCGCATCGCTACCGCATCTACGAATTCATATTCTACCTTGACATCAGGGTATTCCGGAGCAAGTTCTTGCACAGTTTCTCTCCATAGTCTGGAAGTCGCCATTACATTTGCTTTGTCCACACAAGTCAGGAGTTTTCTTCTTTTTTGCGCAGCTTCAAAACCCATTCTCGCTAAGCGAACAATCTCAAACTTGCTGTACACATTGGTATCAAACGCCTTAGTTCCTTGCTCATTTCTTCCTCTTGGCTCGCCGAAGTATATCCCGCCAGTCAATTCTCTGAAGAACACCAAATCCACACCATCCACACGATCCAATTTCAAAGGAGATTTGTGCACCAATGAAGGAAAAGTGAAAGTTGGGCGAACATTGGCAAACAAGCCAAGTTTCTGACGCATCAACAACAATCCTTGCTCAGGACGAACTTTTGCTTTAGGATCATTATCATATTTAGGATCTCCGATTGCTCCGAAAAGAACCGCATCCGAAGCTGCAGCGATTTCGTGAGTAGCATCTGGATAAGGCTCGCCAGTCGCATCAATTGCGGCAGCACCTACTACTGCTTCTGTAAACGTGATTTTGTGTCCGAATTTCTGGCCTATAGCTTTCACTACTTTTACAGCCTGGTCGATTACTTCAGGTCCGATGCCGTCACCCGGCAACAGCGCGATATTCATTTCCATAAAACTTGGATTCTTCTTTCGTTGGTGTTTGATTGAATGATTCGACGATGTTTAGCATTTTCTCTGTGGCCATCATCGCAGCCACTGTTTGATCAGGGTCTAAACCCTTTGTTTTAAATATTTTCCCATAATCCCAGGTCACTACAGTCTCCACAAAAGCATCTGTTTTGCCTCCAGGAGGAATAGAGACATGGTAGTCGATCAACTTAGGAAGTTGTCTTTTTCTGGATTTGTAAATCTCTTTTACAGCACGCATGAATGCATCATATTGACCATCTCCAGAAGCATGGGCATCGTATGATTTCCCATAAATATTAAGTCTAAGTTGCACGGATGGCTTTAGGCCATGAGAATGAGTCATGTGGTAGCCTTCTATATAGATGTTTTTGGAAATGGAATTGTTCTGAAGCACATCAGAAATAATGTAAGGCAAATCTTCCGTAGTCACTCGCTCTTTTTTATCACCGAGTTCGATGATGCGCTGAGTCACTTTAGTGAGCTCATCCTTCTCCAAAGAAATTCCCAATTCCTCCAGATTCTTTAGAATATTGGCCTTTCCAGAAGTTTTACCAAGGGCATATTTCCGTTGACGACCAAATCTCTCAGGGAGAAGGTCATTGAAATAAAGGTTCTTCTTATTATCTCCGTCGGCATGAATTCCTGCAGTTTGAGTAAATACATTTTCACCTACAACAGGCTTATTTGCCGGAATATGTTGACCAGAAAATTGCTCTACCAGTTTACTTACACGGTAGATTTTTTGCTCTTTCACACCGATTTCTAAATCAGTAAAATCCTTGATCACCGCCACTACAGATTCAAGTGGAGCATTTCCAGCTCTTTCTCCTAGACCGTTTACTGTCGTGTGAATTCCGGAGGCGCCGTGCATGATAGCTTCCATGACATTGGCGACAGAAAGATCGTAGTCATTGTGCGCATGGAAATCAAAATGTGTATCAGGAAACTCCCTGGTGATTTGTATGAAAAATGTTTTGGTTTCCTCTGGAGAAAGTAACCCCAAAGTATCCGGGAGCATGATTCTTTTCACCGGTTGCGTCGTCAAAAACGCGATCAGATCGATGGTATATTCCGGAGAATTACGCATGCCATTTGACCAGTCTTCGAGGTAGACATTTATGCCGATTCCATTTTCCTGAGCATATTCTATGCTCTTTTGTATGTCTTCAAAATGCTGCTCTGGAGTTTTCTTAAGTTGGTGAGTCAGGTGATTCAGTGAGCCTTTGGTGAGTAGATTCATCACTTTGGCACCAGCTTTTACAAGCCAATCCACCGAAGCTGGTGTATCCACAAAACCCAAAACCTCAACTCGGTCCAGATAGCCTTTTTCAGCCGCCCAATGGGTGATTTTCTGGACTCCTGCCAATTCTCCATCTGAAACTCTAGCTGAAGCTACCTCTATACGATCCACCTTCAATTCATCCAGCAAAAGTTTAGCGATTTGCAGCTTTTCAGAAGGCAAAAAGGAAACGCTTGAGGTCTGTTCTCCATCCCTCAGCGTTGTATCCATTATTTCAATGCGCTTCCCTGCGGTCATTTCCACTTATTTATCTGCTGCGAAAGCATCGATTTCTTCAGACATACTCAACAAGTAGTCGATGTCGTCGAAGCCATTCTGCATATTGTCTTTCTTGTATTCATTGATATCAAAAGATTCAGATTCACCAGTGGAATCTAATGTGATCTTCTGAGAAGGAATATCAACTGTGATAGTTGTTGCAGGATTTGCAGTGATTGCATCCATAAGTTTATCAGAAAACTCAGGAGAAACTGTCACTGGAAGAACTCCGATATTTAAGCAATTATTTTTGAAGATATCTGCGAAAAAGCTGGAGACTACACATCTGAATCCATAATCATATAGTGCCCAAACCGCGTGCTCTCTACTAGATCCTGAACCGAAGTTCCTTCCAGAAACCAAGATTTTACCGCTGTAAGTTGGATCGTTTAGGACAAAATCCTTTTTAGGATTGCCTTCTACATCATATCTCCAGTCACGGAAAAGATTGTCGCCGAAACCTTCACGCTCAGTAGCCTTCAGGAATCGAGCTGGGATGATTTGATCTGTATCGACATTATCTGTCGGTAAAGGAACCGCAGTGCTCGTGAGAACAGTAAATTTATCGTAAGCCATTTTTTATTGATTGAAAGATTGGAAGATTGGAAAATTGAAAGATTTGATCGGTACTTAAACCTTACTTACCGATTCAAACTCGTACTTCCCATTTCTGACTTCGTATTTTTAATTTTGAAACACTTCTCTTGGGTCGCAGATTACGCCAGCAATGGCTACTGCTGCTACAGTCAAAGGAGATGCGAGCATAGTTCTAGCTCCAGGTCCCTGACGACCTTCGAAGTTTCTGTTGGAAGTAGAGACTGCGTATTTTCCAGAAGGAATTTTGTCATCATTCATCGCTAGACAAGCTGAACAGCCTGGTTGACGAAGTTCAAATCCAGCTTCTTCCAGAATTTTCACCAATCCTTCTTCATGTGCCATTTTCTCGACTTCACGAGATCCTGGTACGATCCAAGCGGTGATGTTATCAGCTTTTTTATGGCCTTTTACATATTCCGCTACAGATCTGATATCTTCTATTCTTCCGTTGGTACAAGATCCTACGAAGACGAAATCAACTTTTTTACCTTTGATGGCTTCACCTGGCTCAAAGCCCATATAGGCTAAAGATTTCAGGTAAGAAGTTTTGTTGCTTCCTTCCATTCCTTCAGTAGTCGGGATATTTCCTTTCACTTTGATACCCATACCTGGATTAGTACCGTAGGTGATCATCGGCTCGATATCTGCAGCATCGAAGTGATATTCTTTGTCGAAAACAGCACCTTCGTCTGTTTTCAAAGTTTTCCAGTAAGCAACAGCTTTATCCCAGTCTTCACCTTTTGGAGCGTAATCTTTACCTTTTAGATACTCGAAAGTAGTCTCATCAGGAGCGATCAAGCCACCACGTGCACCCATCTCAATAGACATGTTGCACACGGTCATTCTTGCTTCCATAGATAGACTTTGAATAGCAGATCCTGCATATTCCACAAAGTATCCAGTAGCGCCAGCCGCAGAGATCTGAGCGATCACATATAGAATCAAATCTTTAGATGTCACTCCTTTGCCCGCCACTCCATCAATGGAGATTTTCATTTTCTTGGCTTTGGACTGCATGATACACTGAGTAGCAAGAACCATCTCAACTTCAGAAGTACCGATACCAAAAGCAATTGCTCCAAAGGCACCGTGAGTAGAAGTATGGCTATCGCCACATACGATCGTCATACCAGGCTGGGTGATGCCGAGTTCTGGACCGATTACGTGTACAATCCCGTGATGAGCAGAACCTAAATCGTGAAGTTCAATGCCGTATTTGGCACAGTTCTCACGCAGTCTTTCTACCTGCATGCGGGAAAGCTTATCCTTTATAGTTTTATCTTGATCTACAGTAGGTACGTTGTGATCAGGAGTAGCAACTGTTCTGCTTGGGTTTTTTACTCCTATTCCACGCTTTTCCAGATTTAGAAACGCTACTGGAGATGTTACTTCATGGATAAAATGCTTATCAATGAAGAATACATCTGGCCCAGCAGGAACGGATTTCACTACGTGAGCATCCCAGATTTTATCAAATAATGTTGTCTTTTCCATAATTATGCGGTCGCGTATTCTTTGACCGGTATTTTATTGAGTGCATCGACAAAAGCCTGTGCTGATGCCAAAACGATGTCAGTATGAGAAGCAAAACCATAGTAAGGCTTGTCTCCTTTGATTAATCTCATGTGGACTTTAGCCACATCATCACTTCCGTGTGTAATGGCTTGAATTAGGAATTCCTCCAGTTCAACTGCTGGCTTGGCGCTTTTTTCAATTGCCTTAAGTACTGCATCCACAGGGCCGTTGCCATGAGCGGTAGAAGTATGTTCCTCATTACCAATTTTCAAGGATACCTGAGCTTGGATAGTCCCGTTGGAAGAATAGGATACTTTACCTAGTTCAATGAAATTTGAATCTTCTACGTATTTGCCTACCAATCCCAAAAGATCTTTTCTGCCAATGTCTCTCTTGCTATCAGCAAGGATCAAGAATTCCTCATATACTTCACGAAGTGCTTCACCTTCCAATTCTACTCCTAATGCATCCAAGTGATGCTTCAAGGCAGCTCTTCCAGATCTTGCTGTCAATACGATAGTTGACTCACCGACACCCACATCTTTAGGGTCAATGATTTCGTAATTTTCTCTGTGCTTCAATACACCATCTTGGTGAATTCCTGATGAATGCGCAAATGCGTTTCTTCCTACAATAGCCTTGTTTGGCTGCACAGGCATATTCATCAACTTAGAGACCAATCGGCTTGTATTGTAGATTCTAGGAGTAACGATTTCAGTATGGACGTCAATGGATTTATGACATTTGATTGCCATGACCACTTCTTCCAGTGAGGTATTCCCTGCTCTTTCACCAATACCATTGATAGTCACTTCCACTTGACGAGCCCCATGTTGCACACCAGATACGGTATTGGCAGTAGCCATCCCGAGGTCATTATGGCAATGGGTAGCAATGATTGCTTTATCGATATTTGGAACATTGTTTCTCAAACTAGCGATAATAGCTCCGTATTGCTCTGGAAGACAATACCCAGTAGTATCAGGGATATTGACCACAGTAGCTCCAGCTTTGATCACTTCTTCAATGATCTTGTTTAAGAAGTCTTCGTCTGCACGACCAGCATCTTCAGCGTAAAACTCCACGTCGTCTACAAATCGTCGGGCAAACTTCACTGCTGCTACACCCCGAGCAATAATATCCTCGGGAGTGGAGCGCAGTTTGAATTGAATATGATAAGGGGAAACACCAATACCCGTGTGAATCCTACCTTTTTTAGCGAATTTGAGGGACTGAGCCGCTACTTCGATATCTTTTTCAACAGCTCTGGAGAGGGCACAGATAATCGGGTTTGATACTGCCTTTGAAATCTCGAGGACAGAATTGAAATCTCCTGGACTCGAAATTGGAAAGCCGGCTTCGATAATATCTACACCTAGTTCTTCCAGCGCTTTTGCAACCACAATTTTCTCCTGGGTATTCAGCTGACACCCGGGTACTTGCTCCCCATCTCTCAGGGTAGTGTCAAATATCCATAGCTTCTCACTCATAATTCTTGGGGGTTTTATATTAATTATTTTCTGGTCTCAATTGACGGACCACAGCACCTGCCTGCCACATTTCAGAATCTCTCAATTCTTTCAATTCAGCTTCCAATTTCACTCTGTAATCATCTTTTGAGTTAGAGTCGATAGACTTCTGAGCCTCTTGTCCAGATTTTACACTAGCATATAATTCTTCGAATACTGGCTTAGTAGCATCTCTGAAAGGTTTCCACCAATCCAAAGCACCTCTTTGTGCAGTAGTGGAGCAGTTAGCATACATCCAGTCCATTCCGTTTTCAGCTACCAATGGCATCAATGACTGTGTCAATTCTTCCACTGTTTCGTTGAAAGCTTCAGAAGGACTGTGACCATTTGATCTAAGTACTTCGTACTGAGCTGCGAAAATACCTTGGATAGCGCCCATTAAGGTACCTCTTTCTCCAGTCAAATCTGAAGTTACTTCACGGTAGAAATCTGTCTCAAACAAATATCCTGAACCAACACCGATACCAAGAGCTACAACACGGTCATAAGCTTTGCCAGTTCCATCCTGATAGATTGCATAAGAAGAGTTCAAGCCTCTACCTTCTACAAACATTCTTCTCAAAGAAGTACCAGAACCCTTAGGAGCTACCAAGATCACATCTACGTCAGCTGGAGGGATGATACCAGTTTTGTCTTTGTAAGTCACACCGAAACCGTGAGAGAAGTACAAAGCTTTACCTGGAGTAAGGTGCTTCTTTACGGTAGGCCAAAGAGCAATCTGACCAGCATCGGAAAGAAGGAATTGAAGGATAGTACCTTTTTCACAAGCTTCTTCCAATTCGAAAAGTGTTTCGCCAGGAACCCAGCCATCAGCTACAGCTTTGTCCCAAGTTTTGGAGCCTTTACGCTGACCTACAATCACGTTGAATCCGTTGTCTTTCAAGTTAAGTGCCTGACCTGGACCTTGAACGCCGTAACCTAATACTGCGATCACTTCGTCCTTGAGTACTTCTCTTGCTTTTTCCAGTGGAAATTCTTCCCTAGTTACTACGTTTTCTTCTGTTGAGCCGAATTTTAATTTCATGAGCTTTTTTATTTATTACTAGTGTTTAATAGGTTCCCGCGGAATCCCTTTTTGGTTTATTATTATTTGACAAAACTGTCAATTGTCAACATTCTTTTTGCGACAGCTACTCTGCCTGATCTAGCAAATTCCAGGAGGCCATAACCTTTTAAGATTTCCAGCAATTCCTGCGTCTGCTCCTTGTGACCTGTCAGTTCCAAGACTACAAAGTCCGGTTCTGCTGCAATGATTTTCGCATTATGCTGACGAATTATTTTCTCCAATCCACCATCTAATCTCGAAACAGGAATTTTGTACAATGCGATTTCCTGATAGACTACGCTTTCATCCTCATGGTAAAAAGCTTTGATCACATCGATGATTTTTTCGATCTGATTGACTAGCTGAATGACCGTGTCTTCAGAAGCTGTCACCTCTATCGTGATCCGATGGATCCCTTCCAGGCGACTTTCAGAGGCTGTAAGTGCATCGATATTGATACCTCTACGGGTAAAAATAATAGTGATGCGATTTAGGATACCGATGAAATTTTCGGTAATAACGAATATGGTATATCGTTTCATAGGGTTGGTTTAGCTAAGTCTAACCTCTTCCACTGAACAGCCAGTGGCAATCATTGGGAATACATTATCTTCTTTTTCCACTACTACTTCGAGGAAATAAGGTCCATCGTGAATCAGCATATCTTCAATCGCCTCTTGCAAATCACCACGTTCGGTGACTTTTTGGGCTTGAATACTATATGCCTCGGCTATTTTCACAAAATCAGGATTATCAAGTTCGGTAAAAGAATAGCGTTTGTCAAAAAACATTTGCTGCCACTGTCTTACCATTCCAAGGAAGTTGTTGTTAAGCAGAACAATCTTCACTGGAGCTTTGGTTTGCATGATCGTACCCAATTCTTGGATAGTCATCTGAATGCCGCCATCGCCAACTACGCAAACTACCTGTCTGGAGAAATCATACATCTGAGCTCCCAATGCGGCAGGAAGGGCAAACCCCATAGTTCCCAAACCACCAGAAGTAACCTGAGTTCTTGGTTTTTTGTAATTGAAATATCTCCAAGCAATCATTTGATGCTGACCAACGTCAGTTACTAATATTGCGTCATCTGCTTTGTATTGGTTGATTTGGTGAATCACTTCTCCCATGGTCAAACCAGGCTTGGTGGGCTTCAAATCAGGCTGAATGACAGTCGCATTCTCTTGGTCAGCCAACTCTTGGAATTTTGCCATCCAGTCTGGATAAGCATTTACATTAACAGCGTCAGCAAGTAGGCTCAGGCTATCTTTACAGCTACCAAGTACGGCTACCTCACACTTTACGATCTTATTGATTTCCGCAGGGTCAAGTTCAAGATGAATTACTTTTGCTTGCTTCGCGTAGCGCTTCAAATCACCAGTCACCCGGTCATCAAATCTCATCCCAACTGCGATCAAAACGTCGCATTGATTTGTAAGTAAATTTGGAGCATAGTTTCCATGCATTCCAAGTTTACCTACATAGTTTGGGTGATCCTCAGAAAGGGCACCTGATCCAAGCAAAGTAGATGCAGCAGGTATGCCAGACTTATCCAAGAATGCTTTCAATTCTTCCTCAGCTTCTCCCAAAACTACTCCTTGACCAAAAAGCAAATATGGTCTTTTAGCCATATTGATCAAAAAGGCAGCTTCTTGAATCGCCGTTTTCTCCACAGGAATATGCGTTCTATAGGATCTGAAACCTAAGCATTTGCTGTAATTGAACTCACCAAAATTAGTCTGGGCATCTTTAGTGATATCAATCAATACTGGCCCTGGTCTTCCTGACTTGGCTATATAAAAGCCTTTGGCGATAGCTGACGCAATATCTTCTACTCTTCTGACTTGGATATTCCACTTAGTCGCGGGCATAGAGATGCCTACTACGTCAGTTTCTTGAAAAGCATCTGTACCAAGTAAGTGAGAAGCAACTTGTCCCGTGATACAAACCAAAGGTGTACTATCGATTTGAGCATCTGCCAAACCTGTAATCAAATTAGTAGCGCCTGGTCCTGAAGTGGCAATACAGACTCCAACTTTACCAGATACTCTAGCATATCCTTGCGCAGCATGGATCGCTCCTTGCTCATGGCGTGTCAGGACATGCCTTAGCTGATCATGATAATCATGTAATGCATCATAAACTGGCATTATTGCCCCTCCGGGATACCCGAAGATTATTTCCGCATTCTCGGCAATGAGTGATCTAACAACGATGTCAGCTCCTCTTATCATTGAATCCTTCATGGGTTTAGAATTTGTCTGTTACGCAGCCTTCGGATGCGGTCGATACTAATTTGTTGTATTTCTTCAATGTTCCCTGCAAGTCGGAGATGTCCTTCTGCTTCCAGGATTTCTTTCTTTCAGCTAACTCTTCATCAGAGACGGCTACAGAAAGCTTCAATCCTACAGCATCAATAGTTATAATATCTCCATTTTGTACCAATCCAATTGGCCCGCCACACCAAGCTTCTGGAGTAACGTGCCCTACTACAAATCCGTGTGTGCCCCCAGAAAATCTTCCATCTGTGATCAAGGCTACGTCTGCTCCTAATCCAGCTCCAATAATCATTGAAGTAGGTTTCAGCATTTCTGGCATTCCAGGACCACCTTTTGGACCTATATTTCTAATGACAAGAACTTCGCCTTTTTGCACTTTGTGATCTCGGATTGCATCGTTTGCCTCTTGCTCTGAATCAAATACATGAGCTGGGCCAGTAAAGGCATTACCTTCCTTACCTGTGATTTTAGCTACGGCTCCTTCTGGTGCCAAATTGCCATCAAGAATACACAAGTGTCCAGTAGCTTTGATAGGAGTTTCTAATGGATGAATTACATTCACCATAGAGACAGTCACTGGTTCTATATCTTTAAGATTTTCTTCTATTGTTTTCCCAGTCACAGTCATACAGTCTCCATGCAGGAATCCGTTTTGCAACATGTACTTCATGAATGCCGGAACGCCGCCTTGCTCGTGAAGGTCTTCCATCATGAATTTCCCAGATGGTTTGAAATCACCAAGCATTGGAGTCTTCGCATTGATTGCTTTGAAGTCTTCGATGTTAAAATCCACCTTGGCGGTTCTTGCTATCGCGATGATGTGCATCACCGCATTAGTACTTCCGCCTAAAGCGATCGCAACAGTAACTGCATTTTCTATACTTTTTCTAGTGATGATATCGCTAGGTTTAATGTCCTTTTCTAAAAGGACTCTCATGTATTTATTTACTTCACGACATTCTCTAAGTTTCTCTGGAGAGTTGGCCGGATAGGAAGACGAGTAAGGCAAAGACATGCCCATTGCTTCAATTGCAGAAGACATGGTGTTTGCAGTGTACATTCCGCCGCAAGCGCCTTGTCCAGGACATGAGTTGCGCATCACGCCATCATAGTCCTCGTCAGAGATGTTGCCATTGACTCTTTTTCCGAATGCTTCGAATGCTGAGACGATGTTCAGTTTTTCTCCCTTATAATTACCCGAGGCGATGGTACCGCCATAAACCAAAATTCCCGGTCTGTCAGTACGTATCATTCCCATTACTGCTCCTGGCATATTCTTATCACAGCCAGCCACAGATACGCAACCATCGAACGAGTGACCGATGATAAAAGACTCGATAGAATCAGCGATGATTTCTCTTGAAACCAATGAATAACGCATTCCTAGCGTACCCATAGTGGTTCCGTCAGAGATCCCGATGGTATTAAAAACCAAACCGGTCAGATCATGCTCCTGAGAGGAGGCTTTGATCAGACCGGCAAAGTCGTTCAAGTGCATGTTGCAGGGGTTACTTTCATAACCACAACTGGCTATCCCTACAAATGGCTGTTTCATTTTCTTATCGCTCATACCAGTAGCGTAAAGCATGGCTTTACCTGCTGGATGCTCGTCATTGTCGCTTATTTCCCAACTGTGTTTTTTCAGGGTCATATTCATGGGGTATAAAAAAAGTGCCTCAGGTTAGTGAGGCACTTCAGATTTTTTTTTTATTTCATTTATAAAGAATAGTCTAGTGCCTCACATTTAAAATCCAATGAGAATAATTACGCTTAGCAAAATGACTACTTTATACATACTGTTTTTCGAGCTTACCCTCGACTTGATGCCGAAGTACATGACAAACTTAAAACCGAATTTTCAGACTTACAATATTTAATTTTACATTTTTCAAGTTACTCAGATAAAAAATGCAGGAAAAATTTATTTTTTCAAAATAAAAATCTTCAATACCCACTAATTACCCCTGTTTTACAGCAAATGATTTGTCTAAATTTTCGATTCTCAAAATTTTGTACTGATTTCAAGTTTCTTCAACTTAACGCAAAAGTTATTCTCTTTTTTTTAATAAGAAAAATGATATACCACATTTACTTCAATAGATGCTAGATTTTTTACCGAATTCTCAATTGGAGAAAACTTCAAAACCCCTGGTTTTTATTCTATTTTTGACCAAACATTCAATTCAATGATTTCATTTCCAAACGCTAAGATCAACTTAGGACTGCATATTACTTCCAAAAGGAAAGATGGATTCCACGATATAGAGAGCTGCATGATTCCTATTCCTCTTTTGGATGCTCTGGAAATGATCATTGATTCTAAGAAAACAACTTTTACTACTACTGGACTGGAAGTTCCTGGGGATTCCAAAGACAATCTTATCCTAAAGGCCTATCAGTTTCTGAAGAAAGACTTTCCAAACTTGCCTCATCTTGCCATTCATTTGCACAAAAACATCCCAATGGGAGCGGGATTGGGTGGCGGTTCTGCGGACGCAGCGTTTGCGCTGACTATGATGAACAATCTCTTTGATTTGATCTTAGACGATTTCTTTCTCGAAGAATATGCTGCCCAACTCGGATCTGACTGCGCTTTCTTTATAGAAAATACCCCGAAAATCGCTAGAGGGAGAGGTGAGCTTTTGGAACCGGTGGAACTGGACTTGAAAGGGACTCATCTGGTTTTGATCAATCCGGGCATTCACATTGGTACCAAAGAGGCTTATGCAGGAGTGACTCCAGCTTCGCCAAAAGTAAAGCTTGAAGAAATTTTGGCTGAAAAAAGTAGATGGAGAAACGAGCTAGTGAATGACTTCGAGGCAAGCATTTTCCCTAATCACCCCGAGATCGCAGCTATAAAGGAGAAGCTTTATGAAAATGGAGCTTATTATGCTGCTATGTCAGGTTCGGGTTCTTCGGTTTTTGGACTTTTTGATGAGAAGCCGAGCAAGATTAATTGGGATGAGAGCTATTTTCAATTTGAGGAATTATTATAAACTACTAAAAATAAAAGAGTTAGTCTGATTGTGGGTTCAGAGTTTTGTTATTTATATTTGTAAATCATAAATATAAAACGCAATGGCAACTTACACTAGTACACTTCCCGACGACCTCCTTCAAAGGCTCGCCGATTATGCTAAAAAGCTTTCTCTGCCAAAGAATAAATTGATGGAAAATGCGCTGAATCTCTATTTGGATCATCTAAAAAGAGCTGAATATGTCAAATCCTACAAAAAAGCAGCTCAGGATGATGACATTCTAATGGTGGCAGAAGAAGGAATGGAATATTATCTAAAGCAAATCGAAGATGAAGCAGGGTGATATCTGGATTTCTGATCTAAATCCTGTAATAGGCTCGGAGCAATCGGGTAGAAGGCCAGTAGTGATCCTAAGTGGTAATCTAATGAACAAATTTCTGCAAGTGGTAATCACGGCTCCTCTAACTTCCAAAATCAAAAACTATCAGGGAAACCCAATTTTAAAACCATTAAATAGCAATGGTTTGAAACTGGAGTCTGAACTGATGGTTTTTCAAATTCGATCCATATCTAAAGATAGGCTAATCGAAAAAATAGGGGAAATATCAACTGATGAATTGAAAACGGCGCTAGCAACTCTGAAGGATATTACAACACTTTAGAATCTTTCACCCCAGCGGTCTCACTGGCTTCCTTCTTTTATTTATATAATTCAGTACAGGGTAAGTCAGCACTGACACCAGAATAATTCCAGTCCCTAAGTAAAACTGTGGTGTCATTTTTTCGCTTTCTCCAAAAATCAAAACGGCCAAGATTATTCCGTAAACTGGCTCAAGATTCACTGTCAGGTTGATCGAAAAGACTGAAAGTCTCTTCATCAATTCCACCGAAACGGAAAATGCGTAAACCGTACAAACCCCTCCAAGTATAAATAGCCAAAACCAGTCGTAGCCAACCCAGGTAAGTTTCAGTCCATCTTCTGTCATGAAATTAGAATAGATCGGCATAAAGAGAAGCGTAAACAAACAGGCTCCTGCCATCTCGTAGAAAGTGATCTGGTAAGGATGGTGTTTGTGTGCTAGCTTTCCATTAAGTACTGAGAAAATCGCTGCCAAAAATGCTGAGCCCAACGCCATGCTTATCCCAAGCCAATAACCTGACTCAAAACTGAAAATCACCAAAAGGCCTGAAATTACCATCAGACCAAGCCCAACCTCATACCATTTGATTTTGGTGCGATTGAATAGTGGTTCCACGAAAGCAGTCCAAAGTGACGTTGTGGCCATTCCAGCTAAGCATACAGAAGCTGTAGAAACCCGTGCTGACCAGAAAAATAGGATCCAGTGCATGGCAATGACAAAACCTACCCCGGTGACTTTGATCATGTCTGGAAAAGGCATGAGTAAGTTTTTCTTTTTTAGGAGAAAAAGAC
>Ga0209512_1000832_pt1 | contig 44064 bp, 47 predicted proteins | sample frozenSSSSmetaG_FD_184142 | JGI IMG/M metagenome (GOLD analysis project Ga0209512, IMG submission 184142) | Glacier valley bacterial and archeal communities from Borup Fiord, Nunavut, Canada, to study Microbial Dark Matter (Phase II) -... | ecosystem: Environmental > Aquatic > Freshwater > Ice >...
GACAATATGCTCAGGGTGGCTGGGATCTCGCTCTAATTTTTCCCGTAACCAGCGAATATGCACGTCTACAGTTTTACTGTCGCCAACAAAATCTTGACCCCACACTTGATCGAGCAACTGTTCTCGTGACCAAACACGCTTGGTGTAGCTCATAAACAATTCCAAGAGGCGGAATTCTTTTGGTGATAGATTAACTTGTTCATTCCGAACCAGCACGCGACACTCTTGAGGATACAAGGATATTTCCTTGTATTGGAGAACTGTAGCCGGCGGCGAAGTACTTAGACGTTGGCGGCGAATCAAAGCGCGACAGCGAGCAATTAACTCCCGCATACTAAAAGGTTTAGTGAGATAATCGTCTGCTCCTACCTCTAGTCCCAATACGCGATCGGTTTCAGTACCTTTGGCACTGAGCATTAAAATTGGTACTTGATTGCCTTCATGTCGTAACAAGCGGCAAATATCTAACCCATTTATTTGGGGTAGCATCAAATCTAAAATCACCAAATCGAAAGGAGGCGACTCAGATATGGGAGCCACATTTTTCAGAGATTCTAAAGCCGAGCGACCATCTGTTGCAGTGGTAATCCCATAACCTTCTTCTTCCAAGGCTAATACCACCATCTCCCGAATCAGTTCTTCATCTTCAACAACAAGAATGCGACTAGTTCCGATCTCTGCCCTAGGAGGACATTTGGGTAACTCACGAGTAAACATTGATATCAATTTATGACAGTAGTTTCTGTATCACCATTATCTAATTGGAGGGTAACTGCGCTTTGGCGAGATCATATTTACTTACACTAATGTCAGATTTAATGGCATTTTTGTCTAACTAAATACAATTACTAACCGTAAATATACGCCCCTGCACTCACTGTCGCTCATTCTAGAGTTCTTCTAGAGCGGGCAAACTGTCTTGCGAACATGCTTAATCATTTGTATTGACTAAGCTTTTGAGTAGCTTTTGATGCTTACACTATCAGTATTAAACGTTAGCACAAGACAAATTACAAGTCCAATTGTATCAAAAATATCTACAAAATCAGTGTTAATTGCGTTTTCAAGCAGAAGATTATGCCTTTTATGACTTTTTTATGTATTTATGCTTGACAACAGCATATATGCTTGAGTATATTTGCGTTAGTACACATGTACTAAAAAGATCAGCTAGATGGTGAATGCACTCTTTCCTTTTGAGTTCAGTATTTTCACTCCCGCGCAAAGGCTTTTTAAACAGCGTTTTTTAGATCCGGACATGAAAGCCAGCATCAATTATCTTCATTTAGGACTCTGCAATATGAATAATGTAGTTGCGACTAAAGACAGCAAAACACAGATCATGCAAGCATTTGGGCAAATTATTGCTGATCGGAACAAGCTGGAATCCAAAATTGCGACCAAACAAGAAGAAGCCGACAAAGAGAAAAATCAACAAATCATCGCCGTCGCGTCTACATATACAGTTGACGGGATTGTCAAAGGGTTAGCCGACTTACAATTAGAATTTGGCGGTATTGTCAATGCTTTATCAGAGAAGGTAGCGGCTGAAAATTCTAAACTAGACGAACTCAAACAAGCATTTTTATTTGAGACTCAACATTTACAAGAGTTACAACGCATCAGAATCGTCGCCGATGTGCTGGACATTTTAGCTCAAGAACATCAAGAAAAATTAAAAGCCGTTGAGCAAAGTATCGCCGAAGGGCGCGAAGCAATCGAAAAAGATATTACTCAAAAGCGTAAAGATTGGCAAAAAGAACAAACAGAGTTTGATACAGCCATCCAAGAATTTAATGAACTGTCAATCAAAGAGCGCGATCGCGAGGTTGAAGAATTCCAATACAAATTAGCAGATACCCGGAAAATTGCGGCTGATGAGTATGAAGAATTAAAGCGCACAACCGAAAGACAATTACAAGAGAGCACACTTGAAAAACAAAAAAAATGGATTGAAAGAGAGACTCTTATGGCACAAAGTCAACCACTGTTTATTGAGTATCAGCAGAAAGTAGCAACCTTTACGCAAGCATTAGAAGAAGAAGTCAAAAAGGCGAGAGAAGAAGCAATCAAAGACATTACTCAAAAAGCTAAAGTTGATGCCGATCTCTTTGAGAAAGAGTGGCAAGCCAACAAACAAAATTACGAATTAAGAATCCAATCGACCGCAGCAGCAATCGATAAACAAGCTGAGCAGATTGAAAGTATCACTACCCAACTTCAATCGACCTTAAAACAGTCTCAAGACTTAGCAATGAGAGCTTTTGCAACTTCAGCTAAATAATTATCAGCAGTCCTTACTTCTTTAAGACCTAACCCCCCTACCCCCCTTTCCTACGAGGAAAGGGGGAAATCAAAGCCTCTCTCCTTGTAGGAGAGAGGTTTGGAGAGAGGTTTTCTACTCTCTGGTTCAAAGAGAATTTTTATAGACTTAGGAATTTATTTCCCTGGCGGACTCCACTCCTGTTTACCCAAGATATTTATTCCCCCAATAAGGTATCCTATGGCAACTAAAAAACCCAATGATAAAAATACAAAAGTTGAAATTCTCCAAGCTTATGAAGAATTAGCGCAAGAGAAAGCTGCACTCAAATCCCAACTAGACCAATCGCTAAAAGAAAAACCTGCAACTGACCGCAACTCCAAGCCAGCACCAGACCCTAAACCCGCCATGAATCAGTCACCAAGGCAACAAAAAATGAATTACGTCATTCAAAGTTTAGAGCAAATTCAGCTAGGCTTTGGCAGTGCAGTGAGTGAACTATCAGAACAATTAACTTCCGAAGCCTCAAAACTAGCAGAAATCAGACAATCTGTAGAAACAGAAGTTAAACAACTCAAAGAATTACACAACTTAGAAGTTACCGAAGATACACTAGATAGCTTAATTGTTGCTTACGATGATAATTCTAAAGCTTACCAAGAGGAATTTGCTCAGCAAAATGAAACTTTATCACTTTTATTACTAGAGCAAAGAAATGCTTGGAAAAAAGAGCAGGATGAACATCAACGCTCAATTAAAGAACGCAATGAAACCCTAGCTAAAACTCGTCAACGAGATACAAGCACATACAAATACGATCTCGAACTGCAACGGAAATTAGAATTAGACCAATATACCCAACAGCAGCAAGCTTTATATACAGAGATTGAAGAGTTACAAGAAGTGACAGAGAAACAATGGGCTGAACGCGAAAAAGCTATTACGCTGCTGGAAACTCAATTTAATGAATACAAAACCAAAGTCGAAGCCATTCCCAAAGAAAAAGAAGCAGCCCTGAAAAAAGCCACAGAAGAGGGTAAAGGAATTGCTTATTATCAAGCTAAAATTAAATCAGATTTATACGCCAAAGAAGTAGAAGGACAAAAGCGTTTTTACGAACAGCAGCTAGAATCTTCAGCGCAAACCATGCAGAATCAGGAAACTCGGATTCAGAATCTTTCAGTGCAGCTAGAATCGGCGCTGAAACAAGTTCAAGATTTAGCAGTCAAAGCGATTGAAGGCAGTTCTAATATTAATTCATATCAAGCCATCAAAGAAATCGCCTTAGAACAAGCCAAAACCCAAGCCAAGAATAAATAGACCTAACCCCCCTACCCCCCTTCCCTATGAGGGAAGGGGGAAATTAAAGCCTCTCTCCTTGTAGGAGAGAGGTTTGGAGAGAGGTTTTTAACAAAAAGCAGTAGAGTCAAGATTAGGAGGGACATCCTGAATTCGCCCAGAACCGATCGCCCTAATCGCTTCTGTCAACAAAATATCACCAGTATATAAAGCGCGACCAACAATCACGCCACTTACCCCTTGTCCCTCTAACGCTAGTAAACTTAACAAATCGGTAACAGAACTAACACCACCCGAAGCAATCACCGGAATCGAAACTGTCGCGGCTAAGGTGCGTAATGCTTCTAAGTTTGGTCCAGCCATAGTTCCATCGCGGTGGATATCAGTATAAATTAGAGCCGCTGCTCCTAATTCTTGCATTTGTACAGCTAGTTGAGTAGCTAAAACTTCGGAAGTTTCTAACCAACCGCGAGTGGCGACTTTACCATCACGCGCATCAATCCCAATCACTATCTGACCTGGAAATTTTGCACATAGTTCTTGGACTAAATGAGGCTGTTCGACCGCAACAGTGCCTAAAATCGCCCGTTCAACACCTAAATTAAACAATTGCTGTACCGAGGCGCTTGAGCGCAAACCACCACCAAGTTGAATTGGTACTCCTACCGCTTTCACGATCGCCTGAATTGCCGCAAGGTTAACAATATTACCAGCTTTTGCACCATCGAGATCGACCACATGTAATCTCGTCGCCCCTTGATCGACCCACTGTTTTGCAACCTCCGCTGGATCATCGTTAAAAACCTGCGATCGCGCGTAGTCTCCTTGATAAAGTCGCACACAACGACCTTCGAGTAAATCAATTGCGGGAATTACATCCATTTTCATCCTCCATAATTAAATTGTTTTCGTTGGCGCGGATGACTTTGAGGCTTGTTTCTGGATAATTGCTTGACGAAAACCCCAAACAATCAATATATTAGAAAACGTCAAAAAAGACTCAGCACCGCCGTGTAATAAATCCACATCAGCTAAAGACTTGCCGTAATGTACCTGAGCATAAATAGCTACAGGGATAGTGACGCCGACAAACACCAAAGTGCCGTAAAATCCATACAGCGCTAAACGCGGCATTTGTCCTGAACGGTGGATAAACCACAAAAAACCTAAATAGGGAAACAGCGAAAAGGCAAATAAAGCTTCTTTAGACATGGTTTCTCAATTAAGACTGCTTGGAGGAAATTTCATTAGCCTCTTCAGACTTAGACTCAGCCGCACGCCAAATCCACCACCCAGCGGCGCAAAGCGTAAAATTACCGACAACGGTCATCGCCGCTTGCAATGTTACCAGCCATTCTAAATCGGTGGAGTTATCAAAATAATGCCACGTACAGGCACACATCGCACTCACTAAAGCGGGTAACATCCCAAAAGACAATGCCCACCAAGCACGATTGCCACTGACTTCGCCATAAGTCCCGATTAACCAAATAGCAGCAATCCACTCAATGACACTCGAAACATGAATAATCCAGGTGGGAATTGACAGAGCGTGCATAAATAACTTTCTATTTTAGATTTTAAATTTTAAATTATATAGGACATGATTATCCCAAATCTCCAATGGTAAAAATGCGTGCGGTTTTGTGTGGATATTACGGCAAAGGTAATGGCGGCGACGAAGCCTTACTCGCAACGCTGTTGCAAATGTTACCCGACCATATTACACCAGTGGTTCTCTCAGGTAATCCCGAAGAAACACGGCAGCGTTACGGTGTCGAAGCTGGCGATCGCAATCATTTAGGCGAAGTCTACAAAGCAATGCGTTCTGCAGATGTTTTTATCTGGGGTGGCGGGAGTTTAATCCAAGATGCTACTAGTGCGATTAGCCCTTTTTATTATGGAGGATTGATGGCACTGGCACAACTATTAAAGCTAAAAACTATTGCTTGGGCGCAAGGGATTGGACCTCTACAGCGTCCTTTAACTCGGGCGTTGGCACGGCAAACTTTCGGTAATTGTACTAAAGTTAGTGTTCGCGATAGTGTTAGTGAAGCGATTTTAGGCGAATGGCAAATTCCTTGTCTCCTGGCTCCCGATCCGGTTTGGGCGTTAGAATCTCAACCATTACCAGGATTATGGGATTTACCAGCACCGCGAGTAGCCGTGACCTTGCGATCGCATCCGCAACTCACACCCACACGTTTAAAAAACTTAACCCGCGCTTTGATTGATTTTCAAACAGCGACGCAGACTTGTATTTTACTCCTCCCATTTCAGAAAAACCGAGATTTAGCTTTGGCGATGGCTATCCAACCGCAACTTCCGGGAGTTAGCAAGATTATGTGTATTGAAGATCCGCAAGTGCTCAAAGGAGTATTTCGCGGCGTCGAAATGGCAATTGGGATGCGCCTCCACAGTCTGATTATGGCTGCATCTGAAGGCTGTCGCTGTTTTGCACTTAGTTATGATCCGAAAATTAATCGGTTAATGGAAGATTTGGCAATGCCGGGATGGGATTTAGAAAATTTGCCAGATGATAGTAACTTAATTGGTCAGACTTGGATCGAGCATTATGTGAATGGTGAACCAGTCTCACCAGACCAAATCCAGTCTTTAGTAGATCGCGCTTTGATGCATCGTGAGGTGTTGCATGGAGGGTTAATGAGTCAGGGACATATGGCTACTGATTAGGCGTTTTTTTAACGCGGGGGGCGCGGAGGTGGCGCGGAGGGGCGCGGAGGGGGGAGGTGGGGACACAGTTTGTGTTGTGGCCCTGGGTTGGATTTATATTCTGTTTAATCGCGAATCATTATAAGTTGTTTTATGGGTGAGTCTTTTCTCCGCTATGACTGACAATTCCTGACCATTGAATTCTTTTGAGTTTATTTCGGCGATAGGAGAAGAAGTTTTCTGGGTCTTGATAAGTGCAATGGGGTGCGATCGCTATTTGTTCGGCATCTATTCCTAGTTTTTCGAGTTGTAAGGCATTGACGCGGCGCACGTCTACTCGTACTCGGTCTGGGTGTGGATCGCTGAGTAATGGCGAATCGGGAAAAGATTGTAGATGATTAATAATTTCGGCGTCTATTGGGTGGGAAAATACACTTGCGCCAATTTCTGCGGCTACTTGGGTTGAGACTTGATAAACTTCTCCCGCAATGGCTGGACCCATCGCCACTAGGAGATCTTCGATTTTGCTGCCTTGTTGGATTAAGCGAGAAATCGCTTGGGGAACAATTTTTAAAGCTGTTCCTCGCCACCCAGCATGAATTGCGCTGACTTGTCCTGTTTTGCGATCGGCAATCAGCACGGGTGTACAATCAGCACTGGCGACAAATACCGCCTGTAGTGGTTGTTCTGTAACTAAGCCATCTGCTTTTGCTTGAGGGATTTCGCCTTCGGTATCTACCTCTGGGCCGCCTTGACTAATTAAATCGGCAATTTCACTGGGAGTGAGGACAATATTGCCATGCACCTGTTTAACTCGATATGCAGTAGCGCTTGTTTCCAGAATCTGCGCTAGTTCGAGCGGCGGACGAGGCCAAAACTGATTCGTAAAAAAGCCGTGTTGCCAAGGTTGAAGAAGACTACACGTCAGGTAGGGCAACCCTTCCCAAGTAGACCAGTGCCAGGTATGCATTGCCAAAAAACCTAAAATAAATAAAAATAAGCGTGCGAATCAATGCTAACTTGAAGGGCGAGATTTGAGTAGCGTTGTGATAAATCGGCAACTAATTAGATTCGCAACCTACCCTAGCGGTTTGTTGAGGTATTGCCATACAATTGCGATGCGGTTATACCGTAATCCTACTACAGATAGAATCCGGTGTAGACCGGCTATTGGCAGAAGGAGTAAATAGCTTTTATATTTTGATTCAGAGTTGCATCCTTAAAAACGCTTAGGTATGGTTCTACACTCCTAATTTGCCTTTAGCCCGGTACAATCAGTCTGGGCAATCTTTCTTCGTAGTGATTGAATTAAATTTCTTGTCAAAACGGCATCTTATTAGGGCTTCGGAAGATTAACTTTTAAATTGCGATCAAACAACACAGAACCAATGACCCAGCATAATTCCTCTGAAAAAAAAATCCCCACTGTCTGGCAGCGATCGCTTCTCATGCAAAGCGCAAGTTGGCTCAGTAGCTTTAGCCTGCTAAGTGGCGGCTTAGTATTTGCCCAAACCGAAGGTTCTGTAGATAATATTGTGCCGACGACGAGCGCCTCACAGATCCCAAAGAAATTATCCACTGTCGTGCCGACCAAATCTCCTCGAACCGCAAAACCCGAAACAGAGCGAATGACTTCCGAATTCTCCGGTCGCCAGAACAATCTCAATCGTAAATTGCGCTTAGAAGTCGAAGCCTCAAAATCGCCTAACTTGGTAATCGCGCCGAAAACACCAGTCAGAAAGGAAAAACCGCTGGCTGAATGGGTGACGCCGAAGGCACCAAAACGCACACAACCGAACTCATCCCCATCAAATAGCACCCACCAAGCGACCTCAAAAAATACTCAGGGCGATTACAACAACTCTTATCTAGATCCCACTGATTACAGCGCTAGAAACACAGATAAGTATGTAGCCCCAAGTTCGGTAACTCTGACAGAGCGCTCCAGTGGTTGTAAAATAGCTCTACACCAAGGTCAAGGACTTGCCCGCACCCTTTGTCCATCACTATTACTGCCACCAACAGAGGCTGTAGCTCGTCGTACCCGCGCCCCAATCACGGCAGAAGCTCCCACCTGGGTCAAGAAAAGTCAAGGCACTCAAAATGCCAATGTTCCGACCGAGTCACCAGCACAGTCTCCGCAGTCTCCGCCGTCGTCGGTACGGTCAATGAAAGGATGGAGTAGTCCTCTCCCCCGGAATTCTCAACTTCAACCTCAACCTAGCAATCAGAATAGCGTTAGCTACAATCCCAGCCTGAATCCGCCAATCATCCCTAACAGAGGATTTGAGGTGCAGCAGAAAGCACCATCTGCCGGTACTTTGCCGCCACCAATGGCATTTGGGAATGTTGCCCCGCGTCCCAGCCAAGCTGAATATAATGACTTTACACTGCTCGCAACTAACCCATTGCCAAGTGGTAATCTGCTAGCTGCCGCTGATACTGGTATTATTTTCCCACTTTCTGTCCCTTCCCCGATTACTTCTTTATTCGGTTGGCGAGTTCATCCCATTACCGGAGATCGCCGTTTCCATTCGGGTACAGATTTAGGTGCGGCGATGGGTACACCAGTTTTAGCCGCCGCCGCCGGTCAAGTCTCAACAGCTAATTACATGGGTGGCTACGGCTTAGCGGTTGTTCTTGACCACAGCCCAACTCAAGAAACTCTCTATGGTCACTTATCCGAAATCTTTGTTCAACCTGGTCAGTGGGTAGAACAAGGAACAGTCATCGGGCGAGTCGGCACGACAGGTAATTCTACTGGACCGCATTTGCACTTTGAAGTGCGCCAAATGACAGACCAAGGTTGGGTTGCCACCGATCCAGGCGCACAAGTTGAAACCACACTTTCCCAATTGATGCAAACCTTGCAAACAGCCCAGTAATGAGGATAGGGGGACACTCCCCCCTCACAAATATCCGTTTTCCGCTAAGAAATCAGGTGTCAGATACTCTGAACTAGCTGCTGACGCTAAAGAACTTTGAGGATTGGAATGTAGCAATTTTTCTACGTATTTGCCTAAGATATCCCCTTCCAGATTGACCCAGCTACCAGGACTGAGATAGCGGAGGTTTGTCGATTCATAGGTCACGGGAATGACAGAAACTTTTAATGACATCGCATCGGTTTCAGCGATCGTTAAGCTGATACCGTTGATGGCAATACTGCCTTTGGGAACGAGATAACGCGCAGTAGCCTCGTTAATCGCAAAACTCATCTCCCAGGAAGTTGCTGTTTGAGTGGAATCTTGTAGGCGACCAACACCGTCAACATGACCCATGACAAAATGACCGCCAATTTTACCGCCAACTCGCAGTGAAGTTTCGAGGTTGACAAAATGATCTTCTGACTGATTTAAACCTAATGTTGTGCGGCGGAGAGTTTCTGGTGAAGCCGTGGCGATAAACCCATGATGGAGGACAGATTCTACAGTCAGACAGACTCCATCCACTGCTACACTGTCACCGAGAGCTAGATCTGCCAAAATCAGCGACTCACTATCCTGTTCAGCACAAGTAATTTGCCAAGAGTCGCCACCTAAAGATTTGATCTTCCCTAAAGTCTGAATTAATCCTGTAAACACGGTTTTTTCGCGAAAATAACTGATTTATTGCTTAATCGAGAATCGGGTGTGATTTAATGATCACAACTTCTTTACATTATACGTATATTTTACTAACGAAATTCAGTGCCGAAAAATAGTATATTGGCATCAGTCACAAGCCATACTGGAATTAGTAGATGATTGGTAAGTGCAATCATGAGACTGACTTTGGTATTAATTACTAGTTACGAGTTACAACATGTTTATTCTCTAAAACACAAAAGCTATGTTTATACTTTTCTAAATTTATGCAGTACAAGTGTATAACTTCTGACTGAATCCATAGGCGTTTAAAAGAATGTAGAGGCTGAGCAAATGATCGAAATGAAGATTGCTGGCATTGCTTTAGATGCCATGACCCGCAGCCCAATCGTGCTGTTAAAAGATGCTTTAGACAAACGTGCTCTACCGATTTATATCGGTCAAGATCAAGCGAAGGCAATTATCGGCGCATTAGAAAATCAAACGCCGCCTCGACCCTTGACCCATGACCTGATTGTAAACATGTTAGAAGCATGGAACATGACTCTCGAACGAGTGGTGATTCATTCTCTACAAAAGGATACTTTCTATGCGGTCTTGATTATCAAGCAAGGTGAAGTTAAAAAAGAAATTGACGCGCGTCCGAGTGATGCTATTGCCATCGCTGTCCGGACAAATACGCCGATTTGGGTATTAGAAGAGGTGATTGCTGAAGCATCGATCCCCGTGGATCGTGATGCTGATGAAGCTGAACAGGAAGCTTTTCGGGAATTTATTTCCAATTTGCGACCTGAAGACCTAATTCAGCGCTTTGGTCCAGGCGATAGCTAGAAGAAGGAGTCAGAATTCTTCTTTTAATTTTCGCATGCTGGTAATTGGACAGTAAAAACTGTCCAGCCATCATTGCTTTCCACATGAATCTCTCCTCCTAACTGTAAGACCAATTTTTGGACAAGAGCTAGTCCCAGTCCTGTTCCACCTTGCTTCCACAAATCAGCATGAGGAACTCGATAGAACTTCTCAAAAATCCGCGTTAAGGCATTGCTAGGTATATTTCCTTGATTACTTAAAGAAATAGTGACAAAGTTTACAGTTTTGGCTACCCGCAGGAAAATTTGACCTTCTGCGGCTGTATATTTGCAGGCATTGTTTAAAAGTTCTGCAAGCAAGCGACCTAATCCTGTCGGATCGGTAATCAACATTGGTAAATCTGGATACATTTCGATGATAATTGTCTGCTGGCGTTCCTGAAGTCGGGAACGAAACGGCTCAACAATGTTTGGTACCCAATTATAAAGATTGACAGTTTCGTTTAGCAGTAGTGGAAAAGAAGCTGCTTCTAGGCGCTGCAAATCTAGTAAATCGTTGATTAAGTCTGTTTCCCGATTGCACTCAGCTTGCAAAATTTCTAAATAGCGATGACTACGCTCGGCTGAGGGTGATAGTTTGAGCATTTGAATCGCCATTTTCATGTTTGCCAAGGGTGTCCGCAGTTCATGGGAAACAGTGCTGAGAAAGTCGTCTTTGACGATGTTGAGGTCTTGGAGTTCTCGGACTTTTTGCTGTAGTTCGATTGTGCGCTGTTGAACTTGGCGTTCTAAATCGAGATTGAGGTCAGTTAATTGTTGATATAATTGTGCCTGTTGAATGGCGCTGGCCAACTGAGTCGCGATCGCACAAACTAATTCCACATGGGAATCGTGCCATTGGTAAAAGTAAAGGTCGATGGTTAAGCAGATGTATCCCCACAACACGTTTTGAAAGTGTAACGGGACTAATAACTGAGCACTACTCCAGGGGTGATGCGATTTGACTTCTTTGTTGCTGTGGTCAATGCGGACGACTTCTAAGCGCTTGAGTTGGCGATCAATCTTGTCTTGAACTACTACTTCTGTGCCTAAGGAAGTAACTACATCTGAAGAGTGACTGTAATCCGCAACAGTCAACCAACAACCGCGTTCCGGCAGATATTGCTGGATTTCTACGCGGTCTATAGATAATAGTTGACTAATTTCACGCGCCGCAGTCGCGAGGATCGTTTCTAAATCTAGCGAAGCGCGGATAATTTGGGTAAAGTGGTTGAGATTCTGCGCTTTTTTGGCTTGGAGTTGGGTTTGCCGATACAAAGTTGCTTGCTCAATGGCAATGAAGAGTACAGATGCCAGAGAAATAACTAAATCGATCTCAAATTTCTCCCAAGAATGAGAGTTGGCGCAATGATGGGCAATTAACAATCCCCACAATTCGCCCCCATCCTGCACAATCGGTACGGCTAAGCTAGCTCTGACGTTGAACTGAGTGAGGATTGTGGTATGACACTTTTCTAGTGATGCGGTATAAATATCATCAATCGCTACATACTCGCCTTGTCGATATTTTTGATCCACATCACCACCGAGGTCAGGAATCGTCTGCGCCAGCATCGATCCCCAATGAGGGTCAACAGATTCGACAACGACAACACCACTGTCCTGAAGCAAGAAGCGATAAATAATCACGCGATCGCAATCGAGAAGCGAACGTACTTCACTGACAGTAGTGTTGAGAATTTCTCCCAGGTTGAGTGAGGAGCGAATGCGGATTGTCAAGTTGGCGAAGCTATCACGCACTTCAGTCACCACTGGCTCTCCGCTTGTTTTTTGGCTGACGCTCATCGCCGGTGCGCCACTCAATTCTAATCGCGACTTGAGTTGCTTTATTTCTGATTGCGCTTGCTGATATGCTGTTTCATGTGCCATCAGCAGATGTTGTAGCTGCTTGAAGGCTACATCATTGCGGGCTAACTCGCGTAGATTCGGTTGATTTTCGTCTTTCATAGGCAAGATATCAAATCCCACATCTATTTTTATACTGGGTGGAGATGAGGAATTTAAGCTTTAGTCAAATTTGTTTGAGTATAATTGACCGACCAAATTTTACATCTGTATAAATACGCATAAAATGGTGGATTCAGGTAAAATATAGCCAGTAAAATACACTAAAAGTGTCAATTAATAATAACTCATACTGAATTAAAACAACATCCTGAGATTAGTGAGGATAAATGACCTCAAAGAAAGCAACCGCCGATCACACTGCTGACAATCTCAGTAATACCAGCGTAGCATCTTTGTCTCTCCACTCAACCGAACTCAAGAGTACTCCCCCATATCCCCCCTATCCTCTAAACTAGAGATAGGTAAAAAGCGCAGTTAACTAGATGGATCATCCAAGCTTAGAGGAAATATCAGCGCAGTTAGACAGTCCAAATTTGCGCGATCGCATGGTAGCTCTCGCTTCATTAAGAAATGTTTCAGCCGAGGAAGCTGTGCCTTTAATCAAAAAGGTACTAACTGACAATGTGCAGCAGGTACGTTCAATGGCAATATTTGCCTTAGGGATCAAACAAACCGCCGAATGTTATCCGATTCTGATCAAGATTTTAGAAAATGACCCAGATTATGGTATTAGGGCTGACGCCGCCGGGGCGCTGGGATATTTAGAGGATATCCGCGCCTTTGAACCGCTAGTACGGGCATTTTACGAAGATACTGACTGGCTAGTGCGTTTTAGTGCCGCAGTTGCTCTTGGTAATCTCAAAGACGTCCGCGCCCATGATGTCTTAATTAGCGCCTTAGACAGCGAAGAAATCGTTGTGCAACAAGCAGCGATCGCGGCGTTAGGAGAAATCAAAGATATCGAATCAATCGATCATATCCTGCGGTTTGCTCAGTCCGAGGACTGGTTAGTCCGGCAACGTCTAGCCGAAGCTTTAGGTAATCTCAACAGTCCGAAAAGTGTCTCGGCTTTGAAATATCTGGAAAAAGACAGTTCCGATCACGTATCTCAAGCAGCGACAATTTCCCTAAAAAGACTGCAAGAAGTAACGTAAAGGCAAGGAACCAAATCACCAATTGCCTTAAATAATGGAATTTAAAGTATTTTTGATGCAAGGTAGTTTGATTGATGAATATTGAAGAATTTTTCCACCAAAGTGCTGGTAAATGGTTTTCACACCGGACTGGGCATAATTTGGAGTGCAAGCAATCTGAACATGGCAAATCAGAAATTGTTTTTGAAATCCTCCCCACAGATCATCTTGAAGCGATCGCGGTGTGTCAAGAGTGTAAAGTTGATCCGCCTCTTGCAGCTTGCTGTGCCAAAATTACTTGGAATGGCACAATGGACGCAGACGAAAAAAAACAAACTGGTTCTACAGTAGTGGTGTCAGTCCCTGATCCGGAAAATCGCTCCTCAGGTAAGTTACTCCAAAAAATGGCAGTTCCTCAGAAAACAGCAGTTGTCGGACACTACAGCATCGGTAGTGACGATGTAGTCACACTAACGGTGAAGAGAGAAAACTTCACCTCTATCGAACGTTTATGGTTTGCCAGCCCCAATTTACGAATGCGGGTAAGTGTCAATCAGCAAGGTGATGAATTTAACTTAGCTTCCTTCACATCCGAAATTCGGATGGGTGTCGCACCGCCAGCGAAAGCGTGATTAATGGATTTAACTCACGCACTCGACGTATCAGCATTCTTCTTTGCGTGAGCCAAATCCATTCATCAGAATCAACGCCTAAATTCCGAAGCCACAATCATTGAGCCAATCCCGATGTCGGTAAAGATTTCTAACAAAAGGGCGTGGGGAATCCGACCATCGATAATATGAGCCGCTTTCACGCCTTGAGCTAGCGATCGCACGCAACAATTGACTTTAGGAATCATTCCTCCAGCGACTACTCCGGTTTCGATTAATTCTCGTGCTTGTTGAATGTCTACTTTCGGAAGTAGGGTAGATGGGTCTTTGTAGTCTTCTAAAATACCTCGGGTGTCTGTGAGCAAGATCAGCTTTTCTGCACCTAAGGCGGCGGCGAGTTCACCGGCTACGGTGTCGGCGTTGATGTTATAAGCTTGACCTGTATCGTCTGCAGCAACGCTGGAAATGACTGGGATGTAGCCATTAGTGACTAGTGAATTTACTAGCTTGGTGTCGATACTGCTAACCTCGCCAACGAAGCCGATGCCTTCTTCACCTTGGGGACGGGCTTTGATTAAATTGCCATCTTTACCGCATAGTCCGACTGCATGACCTCCGGCTTGGTTAATCAGCGAAACAATTTCTTTGTTCACGCGACCAACCAAAACCATTTCTACCACATCCATTGTGGCGGCATCCGTAACTCGCAAACCATTTTTGAATTGGGGTTCGATTCCTAGTTTATCGAGCCAACTGTTGATTTCCGGTCCGCCACCGTGAACTAGTATTGGACGTAGTCCGACACAGGACATGAACACCACATCGCGGATTACTTTATCTTTGAGGGTGCTATCTTTCATCGCCGCACCGCCGTATTTAACGACAATAGTGCGTCCGGCGAACTGTTGAATGTAAGGTAGTGCTTCGCTTAACACTCGGACGCGAGTGGCTTCAGCCTGCCTGATGTAGTCGCTATCTTGAGCCATATTCCGCTTATGTAACTAAAATGATGGGATGCTCCCGCGTTGAGGAAAGGTTGCCCCAATCTCAACAGAGAACAAGAGCGAAAGTTAATCGTAGTGCGAATTGGGGTGGCTCTGAATTTTTTGTAAAGATTTGTCACAAGTGGCGTATTTGTCACTAACTAGCTTGATATTACTTGAGATGCGGGCAAAGCGATTAATTTATGGATGAATTGGAGGGACAGCTACACCAGTTAATCAAGGAAGCTTGTAAAGCAATGCCTGGGAGTAGCGATCGCCAAAAAAAATTAACCAAAATTATTCGCCTAATCCAAAAATCTGGAAAAATTTGGCGCTCTAGTTCTCCTTATTATGAAGATGCCCTGCAACAAACTTGGTTACATTTATGTCGTAATTTCCACGTTTTTGATCCTGAGCGTGGGAATGTGACAACATGGCTAAATGTACATCTTCAGTGGCGGCTTAAAGATTACTGGAGTATTGAACAGCAGCAAAAAGCTTGGATGCATGGAGAAATGATTGATGTCCCGGCTGCGGTCGAACCACCGCCAATGTTACCAACGGTGAAGCAGTGGGTGGAAGCAAATGATGAATTACGCGTAATTCACATCCACGGACATCCAGAAGTCAACTGTCAAGTTCTGATTCTCCGACGTTTACCTCCAGAAACAAACTGGAAAACTTTAGCAACAGAATTTAACATTTCTGTTTCGACCTTAAGTAGCTTTTATCAAAGAAAATGTCTTCCGCTGTTGCGTAAATTTGGTGAATCTCAAGGATATTTATAATAATGAGGTCAGATCATGTTGAACAACACAGTTGCACATGCTTTTTTGCTTCCGATTACTCAAGCTTGTTTGAATACAGCGAAATATTTCTCTCAACAACAACCGACCGCTGCTAAAGCCGAACAAGTGCGTTTAAATACACTCGCTGTCTGCAGCGTTAATAATTACTTGCAAATGCTCGGTATTCCGACTGATTTAAAAGCCAGTGATAGTTGGAATCCAGTGCTTCAGCTTTGTGCGGATACGGCTGATTTAGAAGTTACAGGTTGTGGTCGCTTAGAATGTCGTCCACTGAAAATGCATCTCTCAACTTGTTACGTTCCTCCAGAAGTCTGGGAAGATCGAATTGGTTATGTAGTTGTTAGGGTAGACGAATCACGGCGTGAGGCAAATTTGCTAGGATTTGTGACTCATGTTGATGATGAAGAATTAGCTATTAGTCAACTTCAACCATTAGAAAATTTGTGCGATCGCTTGAGCAATCACAATCAAGTTTACTTGAGTGAATGGTTAGATAATATTTTTACCAATGGTTGGCAAACGGTAGAAGCTTTATTTGGCAATACACAAACCAATCTAGCTTATCGTTTTCGCAGTAGTGGGATGAATCGTGGTGCTAATGGAGACAAGATCAAACGCGCTAAGTTGATCGATCTAGGAATACAACTAGGAAATTACTCTCTAGCTTTAATCGTAGAAATTCAGTCAAAAGCCGATATCACAAACATTCACCTCCAGTTACATCCTGCTTCTGAGTTAACCTATTTACCGCCTGATGTACAACTTATTGTCCTAGATGAGTCAGGAGAAACCTTCCTGTCTGCTACATCGCTCTCGGCAGATAATTATATTCAATTACACTTTAATGGAGAAGCTAAAGAACAATTCAGCGTCAGGATCATTCTTGGCGAGGCAATTATTACAGAAACATTTGTAATCTGATAGTTGTCGGCGGACAAAACAATCAGAATACTTAATCTCTGTAGCTTATTATGATCAGAAAAAACTATGATTTCCTACAGCGGTTTTGCCGTTGATTTTAGAATACGAGGTAAGGAAGCCATGACTCGCTCAGTTACTTGTTCTGGGGTATCTTCCTCGCTGATGGTGATTTGTAAATCAGCTTGCGAGTAGAGAGCTTGTCTCTGTGCTAATAGCGATCGCAGCTTGGCTTCGAGGTCAACTGCTTGCAGGAGCGGACGAGTCGTATCTTCTGCTAATCGCACCAGTAGCAGTTCAACAGGCGCATGTAACCAGATAATTAAGCCGTGGCGTAAATAACCCCAATTTTCTCGTCGCAGGACAACACCACCGCCAGTGGAGATGACCAACTTTGTGTGAGCGCAAATTTCTGCGAAGATTTGACTTTCAATTTGCCTAAATGCAGGTTCGCCATACTTTGCAAATAACTCAGTGATTGTCTCCCCAGCAGCTTTTTCAATCACCGTATCGCTATCGACAAAACCATAACCCAAATGTTGTGCTAGCAAGCGTCCTAAGGTTGTCTTCCCAGATCCGGGCATACCGATAAGGTACAAATTGACGCCTTTTAATAAATTTTTCACTTTACTGCCCTCTAATCAAAAGCTAAGAACTTATATTTCTACACATAAGTCTAATAGTTTTCTGAGTATAAAACTTTGCGGCATGATATCTGACAATGCGACTAACAATAAATGAGGAAGTGAGTAAGTATCTCTAACCACAACGTAAAGGCTAATTTTTACGTCTCTAGAGAGATTACATTTCCGCATTCATGCGACTTTCTCGGATATGGTTCTTAAGTTGTGATTCAAACAAACAATTGCTGGCGAGTAAGTACGTTTCTTTTTCACCGCTAGATTTAAAGTTTTCTTGAATCAATCTCTCGGCGATATACTCCATCACCACTGGAGTTTGCGAAAAATTTGATGATTGCCTCTCAATGAGCGATCGCCGTTGTAATAACTCTATAGCTTCCAGCAATAATCTTTGGGATACCTGAGGAAAGATTTCTTTCTGTAATTTCCGCAAGGAGACAAAATCGCTCTTGAGGGCAAGCCAGTACATAATTTGCTTTTCTAAGTCAGATAAGCGATTAAACTGTTGATCTAGAAGATGACGGATATCACCAAAAGCCATCGTCCCCTGTTCGAGAAATTCATAGATATTACCGCCAAATAATTCTTGGATTGCCGTCGCCACTAACTTCACAAACAACGGATTTCCACCATACCACTGACCGAGAACTCGACATTCTTCCTCAGATGAGTTCACAAATCCTTTATCTTGGAGGAGTTTCCAGGTGTCGATAGTACTCAATCCCGATAGTTTACAAGCTCTCACAGGTAATGCTTCTCCTTGTAAGGCAGCGATTTCCTGAGGTTTTTCCCGACTAGTGAGTATCAAACAACTTTGATGTCGAGATTCTCCTAAACGGCGGATTAACTCACCATAACCCTCATAGCCTTGGCGATACTTAATTTGCGGTAACACGTAAGTATTTTCTTCGCGCATGTCTAAATACTGCTCGTCATTACCACATAAAATCGCGTCAACATGGTCTAACACAATCAAGCAGCGAGTAGACCGTAGACAATCGATAAGTTGTGAGATGCTACCATCAATTTCCGGTAAATTAACCCCCGGCTGATGAGATAAAAATTGCATGAGTTGATTTAAGAGCACCTCTAGCGGGGGGGCTAGACGTAGCGATCGCCAGATCACACAATCAAACTTATCTTGGAGTTGTTCCGCAGTACGTACAGATAAAGCTGTCTTACCGATACCGCTGATTCCGAGCAATATGACCAATCGACAGCGTTCTACAGTGATCCATTGTTCGATTTTCGCAAGTTCTTGATTTCTACCTTGGAAGATACTGACATCAATTGCTTCTCCCCAATCTTGTTTCGGAGCAGAATCCAATTTAATGACTGTGTCTGGAATCAGAGGATAATTGGCGGTAATTGGTTCAGCTTGCGGTTGAAATTGGGCGGAATTTTTTTTGTAACCGGCTTTTTCTAATAATTGTGTGACGCGACTCCAATTTTTTATTTTGACTGATAACTCTGTTTTGACACTCAGCATTTCCTCCATGTATTTGTATAGACCATTTGAGAGATAGACTCTCACCGTACTGCTACTACGACTTTGATAAACTGTGGTAGCAATTTCCGCCGGACTATAACCACAAAGCAAGCCTCTGAGGAACTTTTTTTCAACAGGTGTCAGCGCTTTCCCCTTAGCTGATGCCAAATCTATGTATAATCTTTCTAAGTTCCAATTGTTTTTAGCCTCAAAAAATTCCTCTTCTAGTTTAGTTGAATTAATTACCATTACCATTATTTATTATTAGTAGCTAAAGCAACATCTTAACGGACTAATTATAAAACTTGAATAAAACGAAAATAAATTTATAACGAATTTAATAACGTTTGTTAGGTGACTTACTGCCAGTTACTTAGGTATGTTTATGCTTAACAGAAAATTTATATAATTTTCTTGAAACTTTATCGGAACAATATCAGTCAATACGTAATACGTAGGCATCTAATCTCAACCAGGGATTTCGCCAACTAATCAGCAGAGCGGAAGGCTGCTCAATCGAAAGAATCAGGTGATGTATTGGAGGATTTAAGCATGGCACGGATTAGGGATGTTGTCCAAAATGCTCTCTTAACTGGATATCTAACCGTTGAAGCAGAAAATCAACTACGACAGTTGCTAGCAACCCAGTATGAGTTAGAAGACTTCAATGCTTTCATGACCTTGCAGCAAGCCGCCATGAGCGGTCAAGTCAAACAAGAAGCCCGTGAGCTATCGCATCGATCTTTTGACGAAGTCTCAACCACCCCAAGAGTCTAAACTTTCAGTTGTCAAGTAGGAGAGGAAAGAGAAAATATTCAAGAACGTTTTCTTTTTGGCTTGTCATCTTCAACATCATCCTCATCTTCAAACCCCCAATCCTCTTCTTCTGGTTGTGCGACTGGTGGTTTGTAAGGCGGTGTCAGCACGCGGAAATCAGCATCATAGACTGATTCAGTTTTTCCCACGCCAGAATTTTGCGGCTCTTTATAGCTGTAAGAGTATGATGAACCAGACTTAGAGCCACTTTTCGGCTGTTGTGGACGTTCATAGTCGCGACCAGAAACAGATGATTCTCTAGAAGCAGGTGTGTCCGCCGTTTCCTCAAATTCCCAATCATCATCAGTGTTCTCCTCATTCCAATCATCTGCATCATCTTGGCGACTTGATTGTGATGTATTCGGAGGTGGCGTATAACGAGATGATGCTGCTTCTGAACGCTTTGCAGTTCGATTCGCTTCATTTGAGAAGAGAGGATTTTTTTGCCCCACAAGTCTGGCGAAATAATTCGACACTTTAAATAAGCTAGCAACCAATAGTGTAGTTAATGCCCCGCTACCAAGGCAAATCAAAATCCACAGCGCCAATGGTAATGCTGGCGTTCTCATGCCTAAAAATACCAGAGACAGAGCCGGAGAGAGGTTCTGCGCTAGTAATAAACTTAGTCCACCCAACACGACCAGTAATGAAAATAAGCGAATTACAGCCATAGCAATTAATTAATGAGGGAATTTACAGGGGATGAAAGAAGATCCCATTCCCCCACATATATATTTTGCGCTAAGGACGTCCTTCCCAACGTTGAATTGGAATGCAGTCAATATCTAACTGATCCAAAACGCGAGCCACAACAAAATCGACCAAATCTTCCACAGTTTGCGGATTATGATACCAGGCGGGGATAGCTGGTACTATCCTGGCTCCAGCTTCTGCTAAAGCCGTCAAGTTCCGCAGGTGAATTAAACTAAAGGGAGTTTCGCGCGGCACAATTACTAGTTTACGTCCTTCTTTAAGCTGGACATCCGCTGAACGTTCTAGGAGGTCAGAACTCAACCCATTAGCTAACTTAGCGACAGTACTCATGCTACAGGGAATAATAATCATTCCTAACGTGCGGAAGGAGCCACTAGCAATATTCGCACCAACATCACCCCAAGGATGACAATAAAGTTTACCTGTAGTCGCAACACCAGCTTGCTGTCGCCAGAATTGTTCCTGTTGTACAGGTTCTACTGGCATCCGAATATTTTGCTCTGATTGCCAGACCATATAAGTTGATTTGGAGGCAACTAATTCAATTGCATAATCAGCTTCTAACAAAAATTTAAGCGCACGAACTACGTAAATCAGTCCAGATGCGCCTGATACGCCTAAAATTAAAGGTTTTGTATTATTTGACACTTGTATCGGAAGGGAGAGTAGGGGAAGGGGGGAGTGGGGGAAGGGATATGGAGAAGTGCTGAATCAGAGATAGAGGAGTGCTCTTAATGTAGGGAAAAGAAAAAAATCCCCACTCAAGAGCACTCAAGAGCACTCAAGAGCACTCAAGAGCACTCAAGAGCTAAGGCTTAGTCTTCATCAGCATCATAGGCGAGATTGCCGTTGGGCATTTCATGATTTCCATTCGCGTCTATGGCTTCGCCATTAGGTTGGCGATCGCCACCTACAGTCACTAAATCAATTTGTTGACGGTAGTAATCGACACTTTTCACCTGGACAGCGACGCGATCGCCTAGTCTGTAGGAAGCACGGTTTTTGCGACCAAACAGTGCTTGTTGCCGAGCGCGGTATTCGTACCAGTCGTCTTTGAGGGAACTGACATGTACTAAGCCTTCTACCCGAATCGGAGTTTGAGGCGTACTCACCTCAGTTGCTGGCACTTCAATTTCCACGAAGAATCCGTAAGATTGAACACCAGTAATTACACCATCGAACACTTCCCCGATCCGCTGTTTCATCAGTTGAGCTTTTTGCAAACCTGTCAAATCAGCTTCGGCTTCTTGGACTTCTTTTTCGCGGTCGTTGACCTGAACGATGATCCGAGCCAAATCGCTTTCTAGTTCTTGGTGCATTTCTGGTGGTAAGACGTTCCAGGTAATGTCCCCGTAGCTAGAACTGTGGCGAAGATTGACACGTTCTTTCGCACGGGTGGTGCGCCGATCACGTCCGTGTTCAAATACTGTGTGCAATACGCGTTGAATCAGCAAATCTGGAAACCGGCGTAAAGGAGCATGAGCATGGGTGTAACCCTCAGTGAGTGCTAGACCAAAGTGAGCAGCCGGTGTTGTGCTGTAGAAACCAGGCTTGAGTGTGTCTTGCAGTAAATAAGTCAAAACTTGCTCAGAAGAGGAGCTAGCAAAAGCTTCAGTAAAGCGCTGATAGTCTTGAGGTTGCACACTATCTTCTTTCTCTAAGGCAAGTTCTACACCCAAATTGCTGGCTAACTTGATCATTTCCTGGGAATCTTCGGCATCAGGTGCTGGTTGCTGGCGGTAAATCGCTGGTACACCTAGCGTTTGCAGTTGGGTGGCGATGAGTTGATTTGTCAGCAGCAACAATTCGAGCATGAGTGTTCTCACTTTCGAGTCAGTCGCCGACACGATACCCAGCATTCCCTCGTCGTCGTAAGGATTAAGACTAGAAGGGAGATTGATTTCAAAACTTCCTCGCGATAACCGCTGTTGTTTCACCACCTGACTTAAAGTGGAGAGTTTAGACAGTAGATCAAGCTGAGGACTTGATTGTGCGGTATCGACCACCGATAGCAACTCCTCGGCAGCTTGAGTACTGAGTGAGGTGTCAACTTTGATCACAGTGGGTTGAATTTCAAACTCATCTATTTCTCCCGATACTGGATCGACAGTAATGAGTACAGAGATTGCTAAGCGATCGCTTCCTGGCACCAAAGTACAGCGCTGTTGTACCGCTTCCGGTAACATTGGTAACACTGTTTCTCCGAGATATACTGTTCGTCCCCGTTTGAGTCCTTCGCGGTCGAGGATTTCTTCTGGTTGAACGTAGTGAGCGACATCAGCAATATGAACACCAATTTGCCATTTGCCGTCAGTGGCTAGAGTCAAAGAAAAAGCATTTTCGACCAGATTTGAGTCGGGGAGATCTCGAATCAATGTCAATGTAAACAGTTGACGTAGGTCTAAACGCTTTTTGAGTTCGATTTTACTCACTTTGTTTGGCAAGCTAGAAGCAGCAGCAATCGCCACGTCCGAGAACGTCCGCGCTAAATCATGCTTACAAGTGACTAAATCGATATCAGCTGCGGCTTCAGCATCACTTCCCAAGATTTGCACCACCCGACCGAGGGGAGGATCTTGTGCTAATGGGTAGCGTGTAACTTGCACATGGACAAGGTGGTCTATTGCTTCTGCTAAGTTGTTGCCATTTTTTTGAAGATAAAGTTCAAAAAGTAAGCGATCGTCTAGAGGGACAGCCCGGAAGCCATCTGTTGCTTGCTTAATCCGTGCGAGTAAACTTTGATTTGCCCGTTCTAAGATTAGCCGTACTTCTCCTTCAGGACTCCGACGCCGACTACCTTCTTTGAGAACTCTTACAAGCACGCGATCGCCATTCCAAGCATTGCTTAAATAACTTTCGCGAATGTAAATATCCTCACTCCCCTCTTCCTCTTGAATGGCGAAGCAAAAACCCTTACTGGAGCAGCGGAGTTTAGCTTCAATCAGGTCTTGTTCTTGAACGCGGCGATACTTACCTCGTTCTTTGACTAAAATCCCGATTTTCTCGAGCACCTCTAAGGCTATATGTAACTTTTGGAGACTAAGTTCGTCCTCACAACCGAGTTTCTTTTCCAAAACTTTGCGAGCGACCAACTTATCATCGGTGAAATTGGCAAGTAGTGTAGCGATTGAAAATTCCATGCAGTGAACCGACCTTTGGTCAAAACATCATCCTGGTTTTCTTTTGTTGGTTCTCCGTCTACCCTCACACTTTTGGGTGGTACAGCTTGAATGAGATCATTTCAGTAAGAGATCGCACTGCACAACAATTTCAGAGTTAGCGACGTTTCTTGTACATACCAGCCAACCGAACATGTCACACGCCTGATTACAATGGCTGTTTGCCCCAGTAAAATACATTATCGGCTCACGTTACCTGGCTATTGGGTAACTCTACACGCTGCCCAATAGCGCAATTGAGATGAAGCCGCAAGTATTGAATTGTCTGGGTTGAAGGCACAAGTAACGTTGTTAAACTCTCTCATTGTCAACTGAAAAGTTCCTGCCGTGAAAGACTGATTGTCTCATATGTAGAATTGGTAACATCCAAGTCAGCAGTCAGGCAAGCTGTGAAGGTGAACCATACCTTAATTATTGTAGATTTAGAGAGCACTTCCCGAGAACAGCTATTTATACTGAATTAAAGAATCACCATCTAAATTCATCATAGCTTCACAGTAAGACTGCGGAGATGAGGAGTGGAGGAGTGGAGGAGTGGGGGAAAATTGCTTATTACTTAGTTAAATTAATTATTATCTATATTTATATATACTTCCCATACTCTCCCATTTAAGAGCACTCTCCCACTCTCCCCTATCCCCCTATCCCCCTATCCCACTCCCAATATGTTGACCAAATTCCACGCTTTACATCCTACAGGCTGTCTAATTTCTGAGTTACTGCAAATTTATCAGGGAAAGTACCTCGTCCGAGTTTCCGTCCAAATCGAAGGTGTCACCCGCACAACTGGCATGGCAGCAGCAGAAACGCTAGAAATGGCAGAAGATAACGCCTTACATCGAGCACTCACAGTATTCGCTATGGATACTGAGTCAAAAAACATTTCCTCCGAATCACGACCAAATTCCACGACCGAATCCCCCTCAGAGGTTGAAACTCCCCCACTCCCCCACTCCCCCACTCCCCCAACGCCGGATACCAGTACTCAAGTAAGCACTACCTACTCTTGGGAAAAAGAGCGCCTACCACAAGCAAAACCGACCGCCCCCATATCTCCCACTTTCACAGACCAAAGTGCCCCCATATCTCCCACTTTCACAGACCAAAGTGAGCTTTTCTCTTCAGCGATGCCAACACCTCAACCGTCGGTATTAAATGATTGGCGAACTACCTCTGTAACACCTACAGAAAGTCAACCCAGTCCGCCAACCTCGACTAATAATGTCACCCCTTTTATCTCCCGCAGTCCAGCAATAACCGCAAACTATAGCGAACCAGAGGATCTCTCTGACCCAATCGCCAAAATCGATTTTGAAATGGATCGCTTAGGGTGGTCAAAAGAAGAAGGACGGGAATATCTCATCCAAACCTACAAAAAGAAAGCCCGCAGTTTACTCAACGAAGAAGAATTACGCGGATTCCTGAAACATCTAGAATCTCAACCCACACCAAAAGATCCAGGTTTTTAATAGTAGGGGCACAGTATTACGCTGTGCCCTTTTCTCTAAGCCACGACAGCCATTGGACGAATACCAGCCGCATTTTTGTCAATCACTTGGTCAATTAAGCCATATTCCTTGGCTTCTAGTGGTGACATAAAGAAATCGCGCTCAGTATCTTCTTCAATTCGCTCGATTGGCTGCCTAGTATGTTCAGCCAGGTATTCATTCAGCCGCCGCTTGTGATACAGAATTTCCTTGGCTTGAATTGCAATATCAGTTGCTTGTCCTTGAGCGCCACCTAATGGTTGGTGAATCATAATCCGGGAATGCGGTAAACTCATCCGCTTACCCTTAGTCCCAGCACTCAGCAGAAAAGCTCCCATACTCGCAGCTAACCCAGTACAAATCGTACAAATATCTGGGCGAATTTGCTTCATGGTATCAAAAATCCCCATACCGGCTGATACTGACCCACCAGGTGAGTTGATATACAAGTAGATATCTTTCTCCGCATCCTCGGAATCGAGAAACAGTAATTGGGCAACTATCAAGTTGGCTAAAGGAGCGTCAACGACTTGTCCCAAGAAGATAATGCGCTCGCGCAAAAGTCTGGAGTAGATATCGAAGGCGCGTTCACCTCGACCCGACTGTTCAATAACGATAGGAATCATTCAGCTTTACTTCTGGTTATTTGTCTTAATTTTAGCGATTTTTAGTGTCTATTTGCGATAGTCCGTTCGCGAGTGCGTGTCCGCAGGACATAGGACTGAAGTACTTTGCGCTATCGCTCTCGTCAAAAGCCGGAACCACAATCTCTATCTTTTCTTCATAAACTGCGATAGTCCGTTCGCGAGTGCGTGTCCGCAGGACATAGGACTGAAGCGCTTTGCGCTATCGCTCTCGTCAAAAGCCAGAACCACAATCTCTATCTTTTCTTCATAAACAGAGAAAGATGCTTAACATGAAATTTCCGGATTGTACTCGTTACTTAGGTATATCAGTAGTACAAACTGTATTTGCGGTAGATAATCCTACCTGCCTTACTTGGGGAGATCGAGCTATGCTAAACAAACTTATACAAGCAATCATTATTACCTTCTTGCTTAACTTGATAGCTGTACTGAGTACACCGGCAAAAATTCAGACAAGCGTATCGTCTCAAGAATTAACTCCAACCCCGATGGTCAGCTTTATTGATCGCTCACCTCGTTAAAGTGGCGCTTGAGCGCTAGGCTTGATTAACGGCATGAGAGTTTGAATTATGAGGTCAATCCAAAATCACCTGACGGCAATAGTCTTAGCCGGCGGTCAAAGTTCGCGAATGGGTCAAGATAAAGCCCTCATCCCCATCCAAGGCGTACCGTTATTACAACTTGTTTGCACCCAGGCAATCGGTTGTGCCGATACCGTGTATGTAGTCACACCTTGGCAAGAACGCTATCGATATTTATTACCCGCCAATTGCCAATTCATTCAGGAAGTACCTTTGACTTCTTCCGAGAATACGACTTTACCCCACGGGCCATTGGTCGGTTTTGCTCAAGGATTAGCCCAAGTACAAACTGAATGGGTGCTGCTGCTAGCTTGCGATTTACCTCGATTGCGGCTGGAGGTTTTGCAAGAATGGGCAAGTGGACTAGATTTGGTGGATGATGACGCTTTAGCTGTACTGACACACCATGCTAAAGGTTGGGACCCTCTATGTGGCTTTTATCGTCGCAGTTGTTTGCCCAAACTCCAAGAATTTATTGCTCGCGGCGGGCGATCGTTTCAAGGATGGTTAGCCGAACATCCTGTACAAGCCTTAACTTTAACCGATTCGCAAATGCTATTTAACTGCAATACACCCCAAGATCTTGCCGCTGTTAATCAGCTTGAGAAATAAATTGCCCTAAAATAAGAATATTGATCTTTGAGGTTTTCCCATGAACCTTTCGCCCGCACTCCAACAAGAAATCGAAAAAATTGCTATAAGCCAAGGAATCTCGTCAGAACAATTTATCCTCCAAACCCTGACCGAGAAAATCAGCACTCTCAAACAGCAAATTCTCAGTCCGTCAACTAAAGCGCCGACCCCTAGCATTTCTACCTCTCACCTACGAGAGAAAGATGGAATCTTGGTGTTCGACACAGAATCTTTAGATCACATTGATTTTAACCAGTTAATCAACCAAAGTCGTGAAGATCGAGACGGCGAGCAAATGGGACTATGAAAGTTTTGTTCGATACTTCCGTCATCGTTGCCGCCTCACTTCCACAGCACCCAAGCCATGCCCCTTGTTTTGCTCAATTGCAGGCAGCAAAGTTGCTTCAAATTCACGGCTGTCTTTCTACTCACAGTCTGGCTGAAGTCTATTCTGTTCTGACGCGAATGCCCAGTCAGCCTAGGATGTCTCCGACAGAAGCCAAAACTCTGATTGAAAGATGCCTACAATACCTGGAGGCCATTCCATTACAAACAGCGGACTATCAATCGGCAATCGCCCAAGTGACTGCTCTTAAACTTCCTGGGGGTGGAATTTTTGATGCCTTGATTGCTCAAGCTGCCCTTAAAGTATCAGCAGACAGAATTCTGACGCTCAATCCCAGTCACTTCACTCGCTTGGATGCGGCGATCGCTCAGATAACGCGAGTGCCTGAATAGTTAAGGCAGATCGATGCTTCGCTGGAAAAAATTAATGCGAAACTTTATCAATTACTTTTGATTTTGCTGTAAACTTAAAACTTATTGACTATCTTTTGCAATAACTCTAGCGACTGGAGGAATTATCCTGTGACCATACTTGTTGATGCTAGCCTCTTATCGACTGATGTCTTGTGGTTAAATACCAGCCCCCATTTAAAACTGTTTGATCAGCCTTTACTGCGCGTACTATCACGGGCAGCCTCAGTCGTCCAATGGGAATATCAGCACTCGCCAGATGAGGCTAGTTCACTTTCAGTCGCAGTTGAGTTGTTGCATGAGTATCTCAATAGTTATCACAAACAACCTGTGCATTTAGTTGGTCACAGTACAGGCGGGTTGCTAGGACTGTTATATGCCAGCCAATATCCCGAAAAGGTAAAATCTTTAACACTCTTGGCTGTAGGCTTCCATCCAGCGATTGACTGGAAAGCTCATTATTATGTCCAGCGCCAATTATTGCCATGTAGTCGCCAATTGCTGCTGGCTCAAATGGTTGACAGTTTGTTTGGCAGTCAAAATAAAAATATTTGCCGCATTTTGCAAAATATTCTCGAAAAGGATTTGGACAATTCAGCATCGCCGCACTCGCTATTTCAACGAGTCAGTATGGCTCCGATACGAGTTCCAGTACCTTTACTAGTTTGTGGTAGTAAAGATGACATAGCTGTCAACATCCAAGAATTACAGCGCTGGCAGAAATTTTTCAAATCAGGCGATCGCTTATGGGAATGTCTACAAGGAGGTCATTTTTTCCACTACTTTTATCCGCGTTGTGTCGCTGGGCAAATTACGGATTTTTGGCTTCAGAGTGCTTGTGAGTCGATGACTATTTCTGAGTGCTAAATTGTTGTTGCTGGCTGCGATGAAGATAACAATTTATTCATCTCATACTCTTGATATTTGCTCTGGAAAAAAGAATTGCCAAATATTGCCTGCTGTTTTTACACGCGAGGAGCGTACATTTAAATACGATTGTTTCTGCGCTATTATTTTTGGCTAGATCTCTTTAATATTACCAGAAAGAGTACTTTATTGATAATAGCTATCAATAAATTGAAAAATCTAGACAAAAAATATTTATGCCAGAAGTCTACTCACCAATGCTGTCTTACCGATCTTAGGTAAGCTTTTTTACTTGCCTCGCAATTCCTTGACAATTACTAATTATTTGATTATTACTCCTACTTGGACTGATAATATTTTCTGATTAAAGTATGTATATTGCCAGCTATACAAGGCTTTAGAGCAATACTCTCTAAATAATGGTGGTTATTTTAGTTAAGATTCTTTTGCATTAAGCTTGACGTTCTATGGGAAGTAACTTATTCTTCTTATCAAGAGCCTATCGCAATAAGCAGCGATGACTCCCAGGCAGCAAAAACCCCCGACTCTACTCGCGAGCTAGAGACAGGTTAGTTGTTGTCTCAAGTAGTGAGTAATGTTGGGGGTTTCGGAGCCTACCCAAGATTTTAGGGTGGCATGATGTCAAAAACGTTTGACTAAGGAGGGAAGAATGAATGTATGTTATCGATTCAGCACTAAACTATCTGGTGCGAGGAAGTGAGCGATATGAAAAGCTCGATCTTCGGTTTTGAGCAAAATTTGTTCGTACAGATAACGCGTTGCGCGATCGCCCAATTCTTCTGCTTGATTTGTTTGCTGACGAAGTAGTCGAATGACTGCCTGTTCTGCGGCTAGGTCATGTTCTAGCATCACACGACAGTTATAAATTCCGTCGTCTTCCGGGGCGAAGCAGCACAGTTCTGATAACTTAGCGAAACTAGCTACAGGAACACCGCCAAGTCCATTCAACCGTTCACCGATTTCATGGGTATGTCCTTGAACAGATCCATAGCTTTCGTTGAAGAATTCGTGGAGGGAGTAAAATTCAGCACCTTCAACGACAAAGTGATGCTTTTGGTATTGCAAGTAGAGTGCTTGAAAACTAGCTAGTAAAGCATTCATTCCCTCACAAATTGGCTCAGTGACAGAATGCTCTAGCAAAATTGGATTGTCAATTACTTGACCAAACGACTGAATTAAGGTTTGTGTTGCGGGCATAGTGTTCTCCTGTCAATATAGTCACCCCGATCAAGGACAAAACTGTGTTATTTAGCTACAGACAATTCTGTCACTGTGAATAACTTTAGTACTGGAATAACATCGGGTCTATTAATCATTCAGCCATATTTTTTAGCAAAAAGCAAGCACCTCCAAGTGCTGAGAAACCCCAGATTTAAGAGTAGTTGAGAATAGTTGTTAACTTGCTCATTTATATATATTGCGGTGGTTTTAAAAAATGAATTTATTCAATCATGGACTTGCACAATCGAAAGATGAAATGTCCCCACTGTGAATCTACGCAAACTAGTAAGAATGGGCACCGTCGAGCTAAGCAGAACTATCTGTGCAAGCATTGTGGCCGCCAGTTTCTGGAGTCCTATTCGCCAAAAGGTTATTCCGATGATGCCAAAAATATTTGCATTAAAATGTATTTAGATGGCATGGGATTCCGAGCAATTTCACGAATCACCGGAATCAGCCACAACACCGTAATTAACTGGGTTAAACAGTCAGAGATTTCTTTAAGAGAACCGAATGGATCTGAAGAAAGTTCAGAAGATTCACACACTGATTGCGGAGAAATAGATCTGAATTTTCCGCCTAGCAGGACTGACGTGTTTTGGAAACAGTTAATCCAACTTTTGAGTATTGCTGAATACTTCAGCCCGAGATGCGATCGTTACATAATTAGACACCTGACCGAACAGGTTATTTATAAGTTCCCCCAGCTTCCTGACATTTAATCCTTTATTATTCTCGTGATATGAATTTCCCAAAAAATCACCCAGACTCCGCTTTAACCATCCTCGTGGAATGTGAAAACCGCTGGCGGGTTTATCGTCGCTTACAAGAGTTAGGTATTCCTTGTTGGTGTACCGGATATCAGCCGTTGCAGGTGCAGATTGAAAGTCCTCTAGCAATAGCCCAATTGTGGAGCGTTGTCAAGCAAGTGACAATGCCCCGTCAACATTTAGTTGATTGGCTGGAAGCATGCCGGAACATGCGTGCTTATCATTCGCCGGAATAGCGCCGTGAATGAATTGATATTCTCGCCGTCTGAGTTCAAAATCATTTAATGGCGGGTCTGGTTCAAATACACTTTGGGATGGATTAAAACTGACCAATACAGGAGAAAAACCGCAGGTGCTAGCAGCAGAGTCCAACAAGTGAAAACTTTCTGACAATTCAGTAATAGTACTTTGAATGTCAGAGTGGATAGTTGTTCTGATTTCAATGCCTTTGGGCAAGCATTCAATCATCTGTTCAGAATCTGCAAAACGTTCAAAACCCTCGATATACCACCTCTTTTGTTTAATACCAGCATCGCCAACACGCAATTGTGCATAATCATCAGCATATATAGGCAATTTTTCGACAATTTGATGGAAATCAGCAAATTTCGTTTGTGAAAAATCAGCAAACTTTCCTTGGTTGTTGAGGAAAGCAACTTCATGCTCAATGCCAAAATTAAACATCATGTAGATAACCTGCAACTCATATTTACTTTGCAAACTGTCATAGCGATGCTTCGTCATCAGTTCAAAACTAATGACTTTTAGGTTCGCTATATTGATTTTTGTATTGGTTCGTAGTTGCGCTGTCTTCGCCGCTACCAACCTTTGCGCCGTTCGCGCAGCGTCCCATCAGGCATAGCGCAACTACAAACTTTGATTGATATTGCGAGAATCTCAGACAACTTAAATACTTTTTGCTTGAGTTCTGGAGTGAAAAATTGGTCGTCCAGCTAAAGCGCGGAAATAAATCGTTCCTGCAGTAAATAAAAACATGAAATATGCGACTAATTGCACTGCATAAAGTTTGTCAGAATAACCAAACATCGTCGATAACACAATCCCTGGAAATTTACCTTGAGGTAAAACGGATGTCGTATCAGTAACTTGGCGTCCTAAAGTAAACCAAGGAACTATTTTGTGGGGCGGGTTAAGAAATTCATATGACCCGGTGGCGGGATTCAAAACTTTATCTACAGTATTGGCTAAATCAAAGGCTGAGAGTGTGCTAATTACTAGCCCGGAGACAATTAGCAGCAGGATGACGCCTAAAACTTGGAAAAACAGCCGGATGTTAATTTTGACACCTAGCTTGAAAATCCCCACACCAATCAATGCGGAAACAATTATGCCTAGTATTGCACCTAATGCGGGGGCATATTGAGCTATTCCTGTCTGGGTGGAATCAGGATTAAAAGCACCGGCAATAAATAAGACGATTTCTGCGCCTTCACGTAAAACGGCGACCATAATCATGCTCATAATTGCCCAACCGGCATTTTCCCGGTTGCTTAAAACATTGCCGACTGCGCCTTCAATTTCTTTTTTCAGCATGCGGGCGTGTTGGGTCATCCACACTAGCATCCAAGAAAGCATCGCGATCGCAGCCAAAGAAAACACAGCTTTTGTTAGATAATAAATTTGGCCACTAAAGCCACCAATCACTGCTTGAGCTAAAGCGCCAAAAATCGAACTCAACAATATTCCCGCAATTACGCCCAAATAAACCCACTTCTGTAGCTGTTGCTGACCAGATTTAGCCAAAATCGCCAGCACAATCCCCACAACCAGGGTCGCTTCCACACCCTCGCGCAGGGTAATCACAAATGTCGGAATTGCTGCACTGAAGTCCATTTTATCCCTCTATTTCTTATCGCCAACAGTAATCAGGTTTTGGATCAGGTTGTATTCTGCTTGAGAAATCACCTTTTTACTCACCAGGTCTTCTTTTGTTTTGTAAGGTCTACCGCCTTGGATACGTTCAGAAAAAGCCGGCTTCGTCCCCGGAAGTTCTAACTTGTCAAGTTCAGCAATTGGTGCGGTATTGATATCGATTTTTCCAGACTGAGTGTCATTTGTAACATCAGCACTACTTGGGGTGGGGTTATTGGCATTGGAGTTACCAGGGGGAGTACAACTACTTAGCAACACACCACACAGCCCAAAAAGCGCTAGTTGCAACGCCATTACCTGAAAAATTTCTTTAGAGAACATTCCTCGATTCCTCAAATCAACTAGGACAAATTACTTACTCTTCATTGTTGTCACCTCAGACAACTGAACTTTTTAATTGCTAAAGATTGTTATTTAGCTCCGATAGGGTAAAGTAAATTATTGACACTCATTTTTAATAAGCCTGTATCTACTAGACTACGGCAATAGGGAATAATTCGCAAAAAAATATCGTGAAGTTTTTGTAACCAGAGGTTAATTTTCATCTCAACACCCTTGAAGACTGAGACCAGATCACTGGCATCGCTTTACTGAAGCATCTTTTATCGCTTATTACTATTTGTGACAACACCGCCTAACCGCTGCCATCGGCAAGCAGTTTCGTCACTGTGACAAGAAGAAGCGATAACTAATCTCAATAAGAGCAACAAATTTTCAGTCGCTTTGCCAATAAAGTCGTGATTTTAAGTAACAAATATCCGCAATAAAAATTAAGAGTGACTGCTGAGTCATACAGAGAAAATGCTCATCGGATGAATATGCTGAAAAAGGAGCTACAAACAAAAATCAAGCTTTTAAATCGTCGCCACTTCCTGCAACTGGGCTTAGCCGGTATCGGAATAGCAGGTGCGGCTGTCGCTTTGTCTAATCGCCCATCGACGGTGAAAGTACCGCCATTACCGTCATTGGCGGCGACCTTTACTTCAGGCGTCAACCCCATTACTGTCCTGCGGGATTTTGACTACGGCACCGTCAAACAGGAAAACGGGCGCACTGTGCGGGAATTTCATTTCGAGGCGAGAACCTCAAGTATTCAGCTGACTAGTGCTGTTGATTTTGCTTCTTGGAATATTAATGGGCGGGTACCAGGACCAACTATTAGAGCAACCGCAGGCGATCGCATCCGGGTTTACTTTCAAAATCATGCAGGACATGCCCACACACTGCATTTTCACGGTATACATCCAGCCGGGATGGATGGAGTTACTCCCATTCTCAATGGCAAAAGCTTTGTTTACGAATTTGATGCCGAACCATTTGGAGTACATTTGTACCACTGCCATGTTGCGCCTGTAACCCGCCATATTGGCAAAGGCTTATACGGGATGTTGATTATTGACCCTCCAAAACCGCGCCCGCCAGCGGATGAGATGGTGTTGATTATGGGAGCCTATGACATCAAAGAAGAAGGCAAAAATCAACTTTACGCCTTTAACGGCATCCCTCACTACTATATGAAACATCCGATTCCCATTCAGCAAGACCAACTAATTCGGTTGTATGTGCTGAACGTGATGGAACTGGAAGCACCAGTAACTTTTCATCTCCACGCCAATATGTTTCAGGTCTATCGCACCGGGAGAACCTTAACTCCTACTGAGGAGACAGACGTGATCACGATGGGAATAGCGGAACGCCATATTTTGGAGTTTGCCTATCATTCTCCCGGCAAATATATGTTTCACCCCCATCAGGATGCTCTCGCCGAAGCTGGGTGCATGGGTCAATTTGAAGTCATCGGTAATACCTGATAACAGTTCCGTATTTAAAAGAGGAGTGAAGCTAATGTTCAAAATTCAGATTAAAGGTTTTTTTATCGTTGCCATGATTAGCATGATGGTAGTGATTGGTTGTAGCAGTATTTCCACCAAAAATAGCAATACACCGACTACCACTGAGGCAAGTCCTAGTGTCAGCCAAGTAAAAGATAATATGGCGGGGATGAATCATGGCACAAAATTCAATATCAATACCTCTTTAGAACCAGAGTTAGACGAAATCGCAGCTTCGTTAAAAATTGATGCTCTCTACGACAAAGTCAAGAAACAGCGTCCCTACAACAACTTAAATGAACTGGTAAGCAAACAAGTTCTGACCCAAGCGCAATTTGACCAAGTCAAAGATATGTTAACTCTCGAAGGCACCCTCACCGGCGAGGCTAAAGATGCTGACTACATGGTCAAACTCGGACTGATGAAAGGACATTTGCTAGTCGCTAAAGAACTGCTAGACATGAAGCGTCCCGCCGAAGCCTTACCCCATATCGGTCATCCAATTGAAGAACTTTACGTCACCGTCGCCGACCAATTACCAGCAAGAGGTGTAGCCGACTTCAAAGCTACCTTGGATGAGGCAAAAGATTTTATTAAAGATAAACCAAGTGACCCTCAGGTGATGCCTAAGTTTAATGCAGCAATGGCGGCAGTGGACAAAGCTTTAGCGGCAATCCCCGCAACACAACGTTCCTCACCAACTTTTATTCCCCAGGTAATCAATGGCTTACTTGATAGCGCCAGCGCCGAGTACGGAGGAGCCATAAGTGCTAATAAAATTGAGGAAGTAGACTACCAAGACTCTCGCGGTTTTGTCGCTTACGCCTCAATCTTGGCGAAAGATATTGCTACCCCACTTCAAAAAACCAACACTAAAGCTTCCTCCGAACTAAAAGCCGGTTTAGATGACCTGAAAAAAACTTGGCCTACCGTTTTACCTCCTAGCAAACCTGTATTTACTGGGGATGAGGTCGCCGCCAAAGTCAAAAAAATCGAGGAAATTACCAAGCCTTTAACAGGAACAGCTACAGCTATTAGTAGTAATGTTGATACCTCTACAGATTTCCAGCCTGGACTTGCCAAATTTAAAGGTGTGGTGACAAAAGTCCTCACTTCTGTCGAAGGTAACGATTTGCAACAAGCTAAAAAACAGATGGGGGAAGCGATCGATGCTTGGGGCGCAGTGGAGAACAAACTTAAAGCTAACAAAGATGCTTATAAGACGCTGGAGGAAAAACTGAGTGATGTGCAAACTCACCTAGTGATTCCGCCTAATCCCGATCGCGCCAAGTCTATTGCCTCTCTACAGGCGTTAATTAAGACTGTAGATACTTACGCTAATAAAGGTAAATAATACCATATCACATTGGATGATATGTGATATGGTTATCGAGAAATCGGTTCTAATGGAGATCAGCTATTAGACGTAAGGGGGAAAGTCTGGTGTAAATCCGACGCTGTCCCGCAACTGTAATGAGATCGTACCCAGTCTCTAAGTCAGAATGCCCGCCGAGTAAAATACAATGCCTTTACACACATCTGCGAGGTACAGATTTTGTTAAGAATAATGAAGACTTGCAACCAGCGGTTAGTGAGTCTGATTTCTATATCAGCACTGAGTTTTTATTTCATAGTTGGCTCCCCAACACCTGCCTATGCAATGCACATCATGGAAGGCTTTTTGCCTGTGCAGTGGGCAGTTTTTTGGTGGGTTGTTTTTCTCCCATTTTTTGCTTTAGGATTGCGCTCAATCAATCGCATTACTAAAGAAAATCCAGAGCTAAAATTGCTCCTAGCTTTAGCCGGCGCTTTTACTTTCGTACTCTCAGCATTAAAGATGCCTTCTGTCACCGGGAGTTGTTCTCACCCTACAGGTACAGGACTCGGTGCAGTGCTATTTGGTCCTTTAACCATGTCGGTTTTAGGAGCGATCGTGCTTTTATTTCAAGCTTTATTATTAGCACATGGCGGTTTAACTACTTTGGGCGCAAATGCCTTTTCAATGGCAATTTGTGGACCATTTGTAGCTTACTGGATATATCACCTGATTATGCGCTTGAGTGGTAAACAAAGAATTGCCATTTTTGTCGCCGCAGCTTTAGCCGATTTAGTTACCTATATTGTCACTTCAATTCAACTCGCTTTAGCTTTTCCGGCTCCTGTAGGAGGATTTATCGCTGCTTTCACCAAATTTGCGGGGATTTTCGCGATTACTCAAGTTCCTTTGGCAATTAGCGAAGGTTTACTAACTGTGCTGGTGTGGAACTTATTGCAGTCTTACAATTCTGAAGAATTAGCGCTGTTAAAATCACTTCAAGGAGCTGAACGCCGTGAAACAATCTAACAGAGGAATAAGTAACTGGCTGTTAGTAGCGGGAGTAATCACTCTCGCCGTGATTCCGCTAGTATTTGTACATGGGGCAGAATTTGGTGGCTCAGATGATCAAGCAACAAAGGCTATCAGTGAAATCCAGCCTGGATATAAACCCTGGTTCAAATCACTATTTCAGCCACCAAGCAGCGAAATAGAAAGCCTGTTATTTGCGTCTCAGGCGGCTATTGGTGCTGGAGTCATTGGCTATGCAATTGGATTATACCAGGGGCGCTCTCAACCGAAAGTAGTTGCTAATTCCCAGTCCACTAACTCAAAATCCGAAGAATTACAATAAATCTTAAGTAGGGCACAAATAAATCAAGGTTCGCAGTAGCATAGTGCCTAAGATCTAGAGCGATAAAGCGCTACTACGAACTAATACACATAGTTATTTAACGCTGATCCACTTAAATTAAAACAATGGTACTAAATCTTAAATCAAAATGAGTTTGCAACTAGATACCCTAGCTTATACAAATCAGTTGCAGAAATTGCCTCCAGAACACAAACTAGTGTTTGCTTTAGTAGTCCTAATTATCGCCCTATGTACTCATCCACCAGTTCAGCTTTTAATCGCACTATGGATGAGTTTATGGACGGTAGTTTATGCCAGAATTCCTTTAGGAATTTATCTGCGAATAGTTTATCTAGCTATATTATTTTTGATTACTAGTTTACCTGCATTAGTAATTAATGGTGTTTCTCTGACCGATTTGGCTTTAATTAAAACAGATATTTGGCGAGGAATAACGATAGGTAACTATTACCTTTACATCAGCTATAGCGGTATTCACTCCTCATTCACAATTTTAACGCGGTCATTAGCCACAATTTCTTGTTTATATTTCGTGATGCTGACTGTCCCATTTGTGGAAATATTGGCAGTGATGCTACGGTTAGGATTTCCGGCAATCTTGACAGAATTGCTACTATTGATGTACCGCTTTATCTTTATCCTGCTGACAGCCGCATCTGAGTTATGGACTGCACAACAATCCCGGATTGGATATCGTACTTGGCGCGTTTCTATGCACAGCTTGAGTTTACTCGTTGGACAATTATTTCGACGGACAATTGAACAGTATCATCAATTCTCTTTAGGACTTGCCGCTAGAGGATTTAATGGCGAGATTCGGGTCGTAAATTCGCGCCGCTATCAAACTTCAAAACGATATGCGGTAGAAGCATGTGTAGGGTGTGCCGTATTAATATTTTTCAGCTTTTATTAAAGCATAAATCAAAAGAGCAAAAAATCAAAATCTAAATGTCTCAGTGTTTAATTGAATTTGTAGATATACATTATACCTATCCAGGTAGTTCTCAGCCAGCACTAAATGGGTTAAATCTCTGTATTCCAGCGCGAAAAAAGACTGCTCTCATTGGTCAGAATGGTTGTGGAAAGACGACCTTATTTTTATTAGCCAACGGTTTGGTTAAACCTCAGGGCGGCAAAGTTTATTACCAAGGTCAACCATTAGTTTACAATCGCCGCCATTTGATGGAGTTGAGACAAAAGGTAGGATTGGTATTTCAAAATCCGGAACAACAAATAGTTGCTTCAACTGTTGAAGAAGATATTTCTTATGGTTTGTGTAATTTAGGACTGCCAGACAAGGAAATTACTCAGAGAGTCGAGCAGGCTTTGTCTGAATTTAGACTGACGGAATTCGCTGGTAAACCTGTACACCATTTGAGTTTAGGACAAAAAAAACGGGTTTCGCTGGCTGATGTGATGGTGTTGCAGCCAGAATTGTTGTTGTTAGATGAACCGACGGCTTACTTGGATCAACTTTATACCCGTCAACTGATGACTACTCTCAAAAAGATTGATGCTGCTGGGACAACGATTTTAATGGCGACTCACGATTTAAATTTAGTTTATCGCTGGGCTGATTGGATTATTGTCCTTGACCAAGGACGGCTAGTGCTAGAAGGTACACCAAAGGATGTATTTTCTCAACGGGAAATTCTGGAGGAGTTACATCTAGGAGTACCATTGATTTTTGATTTGGTATCCCAGGTATCAGAATTTTTGGAGTCAGAATCTTTAGCGACTACGCCACTCTTGATTGAGCGTTTGCGATCGCTATTCCTCTAAGTGTAAATTCAGTTGCACTTATTATACTTATACCTAACCCCCCCTACCACCTGAACCTACGAGGGAACGGGCGTTTCAAAGCCTCTAGGAGTTTCGCTTAGAGGTTTGGATACGTAGGTCTTTTCTTTGCCGGATATGTCTACTAAACTAGATTTCCCATTTAGCATACTGCGCGTAAAAAATCAAGTCGGCAAAATTCCTTCTTTTGCTTCTGGGCGAGCTTCCAAGGAGCACAGCCACCATTAATACTAAGTTTCTGAGAGTAATCAAAAAAATAATTAGTTTTGTAACACTTTGTGATAATTTGATAACCGGGGAGTACAATTCCACTCCGGAAATGTCTTGCTTCAGGTTTGGTCAGTTAACAACTTAATGAGGTAGTCCTCCACATGGCAATCACTATCGAATCGGCTCGTGGTATTTTTCCAGGCACCCTGTCGGCTGATGCGGTGCCTGCATTGACAGCAAGATTTAACCAACTTAGCGCTGAAGACCAACTTGCCTGGACTTGGTTTGCTTTCTTGGAAATGGGTAAAACCGTTACGGTTGCGGCTCCTGGTGCAGCCAGTATGCAGTTTGCCGAAGCCATGCTAAACCAAGTTAAGCAAATGACTTTTGCAGAGCAAACTCAGGTCATGCGCGATCTGGCAAATCACGCAGACACACCCATTTGTCGCACATATGCTACTTGGTCACCAAATATCAAACTAGGTTTTTGGAATCAGCTTGGGGAATGGATGGAGCAAGGCACTGTTGCACCAATTCCCTCTGGTTATAAGCTTTCAGCTAATGCTACTGCTGTATTGGAAACCCTTAAAACCTTAGATCAAGGGCAACAGATCACTGTCCTGCGAAACTCTGTTGTGAACATGGGCTTTGATACTGGTAAACTAGGCGAATTTACTAGAGTTTCTGAACCCACTGTTACACCTCAACAAGCTTCTCAGCGCACTCAAGTCACGATTCAAGGTCTCGACAACCTCACAGTATCGAGCTACATGGATAACTTGAATGCGAATGACTTTGATGAAATGATTAAGCTGTTTGTGGCAGATGGTGCTTTGCAGCCTCCCTTCCAAAAACCAATTGTGGGCAAAGATGCAATCATGCGGTTTTTCCGGGAAGAATGCCAAAACCTGAAAGTGCTTCCAGAACGTGGAGTCACTGAAGCTGCTGATGATGGCTACACTCAGGTGAAAGTTACAGGTAAGGTTCAAACTCCTTGGTTTGGCGCAGCCGTTGGTATGAATATGGCTTGGCGGTTTTTGCTCAACCCTGAAGGCAAAATCTTCTTCGTAGCCATTGACTTGTTAGCTTCTCCGAAAGAGCTTTTAAACCTGGTTCGCTAGGAAACGCTTTTCTCTGAGTAAATCACTAACTATCATCAGGAGCGCTCTTAATACTAAGGGCGCTCAGTTACTCGTCTCAAACATAAAAATATTAACCCTACCGCACAAATTTTAGACTGGATCATGCAAGTGAGTGAAGCTGAGTGGAATGACGTCGAGAAGAAGATAGCTCGAACTGCTTTTGAACAAGCCTACACGCGAGAAGTTGAGGCTTTGCTGAAACAAGTTCGAGAGCAAACAAAGACACTTGTGAAATTAAGTGATCTTTGGCAGTTACATGATTTCTTGAGTGCTAGAAGGCATGAAGTAGACGGTAAATACGATTACCAATACTCTGCTTTGCTTTTTGTCTTTGCAGGATTAGTTAAAGAAGGCTGGCTCCATGTAAGTGAATTGGAAGGTTTAAATAAAGATAAGCTTGCCAAAATAACTTCCCTTGCCAGAATGTGAAACAAGCAATGATGAGCGCAAAACCTAACCTATTCATAAAAAGGCAATTTAATTTACTGTAATAGAAAGAAGAGCGAATTTGTTACATTTCACAATTCGCTCTTTTAGCGCACTGCTAGCACCAGCTTGGGCTGCTAAAAAGTGAAGCTGGTTCTGACCACACCAATGACTGCACCGTTATTAGCACTGTTATGATCTGGGGCTGTCAGCCAAATAATATCTGGAGTGATCGATATATTATCTGTGAGTTGATACTGATAGAAACCTTCGATGTGTAATGAGGTATCGCTGTCTTTACCAATCACATTCCGCAATGCCGTGCTAACACCAGTAACTTTCGGTTCCATCCCGACAATAATGCCACCAAGACTGCCCTTTTTACCCAAATCAGGGAAAGCCATTGTAATAGCATAGTTCCAAATATCTAAGTCACCACGAGGGATGGCACCACCGAGTGTAGACAGTGTCCGAGTTTTTGTCAAACCTGCCCAACCGCCGATGACAAATTTCGGACTAACTTGAAACGATGCTTCTACACCATAAGAATTGCTAGATGTTGGCAGATTTGCCCCTCGCAGAGCTTCTAAAACTCCTGTAGGCAAAGCTGAATTACCGCCTGTAGCTGTACCTTGGTTGGCACTCGTACCACCGGCGATCGCTGATGGTAAAGTTGAGGTATCACTGGCTAATGCTGAACGCAAGTTAGCGCGAGTGCTACCAGCAGTCAAGTCAGTGTTATAGGAATTAACATAAGTTAAGCCCAACGTGAATTGCTTAATGGGCTTAATTGTCAACTGAGCGAGTGCTCCGTAAGGACCATTAAATAAACCACTTCCGCGCGCAGGATCGTTAGCGCTACTTGCTAAATAACCTAAACTCAATTCTAATTTATCTCCAAATTGATGTCTGAGACCAACTCCCGGACCTCCTAACAGGTTATAAATTGGATTACGTGTGCCAAAGTTGGAAACCGCTCCGCTATCGCCGTCATTATCAATATAGGGGTTAACAGTGTTGGTAAAGTCATCAGCCGCACCAGCGCTAGCATCCACGGCAATTTGTGTATGCTTACCCACAGGAAAAGCATACAACAGTTGATCTAAGACAACTCTGTTACTATTACCAGTCGCAAATGTACCACCAGCAATCCGCAGGTCGCCTTCTGGTGTCAATGTCGAATTGCCCGAAAAAGCATCTAAGTTTAATGCTTGCAGTCGTGTTCTTAATAAATCTTGACCATTAAAGCTGCTTTCAAAGTTCAGCCGTATCCGGTCGGCGATGACTGGATTTCGTTTAAGTTTCTCCCCTCTAGCACTATCCCCAGTCAAAGCACTCCGAACAGCAAAAATTGCCACGGCATTGAGTTTGGTGGTGGTTGAGAATTGATGTGCTTCTACCTGAGTAGTCCTCGCTTCGAGTTGATCCACTCGACCGCGTAAGCTGGCTAATTCTGAGGCGAATTGTGTTTGCAATTTTTGCAACTTGCCTAAATCTTCTTTTGTCACCAAGTCAGCTGTAGCGGTGGCGATTAACTCGTTGACGCGATTGAGACAAGCATTTAAACCCGCCGCAAATTCATAGCGAGTCATTGCCCGATTGCCTTTAAATGTGCGATTAGGATAGCCAGCAATACAACCGTAACGTTCCACTAGCGATTGCAGCGCTTGAAATGCCCAGTCTGTTGGTTGGACATCTGATAACTGGGAGACAGAGTTCACTTGCGCCATCGCATCGTCACTGGTCGCTACAGGTGGTTGAATTAAGAGATTTGTTGATGTGGTTGTCTCTTTTTCGGCTGGTTTAGTCACCTTGTTTGCCGGTGTTTCTGCTGCCATCGTCACCGTACTAGCTACTAGCATTGCTGCAAATACTACAGGGCTTATTAAGAAAGATTGCCAATTAATTTTTGCCATGATTTTCTACTCCTCACATTTAATTGAAGTTCATTGCGATATGTTGAGTTGCCTAGGAAACCCCATAAATCATGGGATTTCAGATGATCAAAGCTGAGAGTGTTTAGTTGAGAGGATAGGGAGACGGCGTTTTTGACGGCGTTGAATCTGAGTCCCCAGCAAAACGCAAGCAAATACCAGGGTTGAAAGCAGTACTACACTGGCTCCGGAAGCAATGTCGAGGTAATAGCTGAGATAAATTCCCACAAAGGCGATCGCAGCGCCTAAAATTCCGGAATAAAACATCATATGACTAAAGCGATCGCTTAAAAGTCGAGCGATCGAAGCCGGAATCACAACAGCTGAAATAATCATCGTTACGCCCAAAACATTCAATGTCGCCACCAGTAAAGTTGCCAGCATCAAAGCAAATAGAGTATCCATTGCTAATACAGGTACGCCATGAACCTGAGCAACTTCCCGGTCAAAACACCAAAATAGTAACGGGCGATAAAACAAGAACACGATACTCAACAGGACGATTGACACGCCTACCATTACCCACAAATCGCTCGGAGCAACACCCAGGACATTGCCAAACAAAGCAGATTCAAAGTTTTGGCTGAACTTGCGATAGCTACTAATTACAGCTACTCCCAAAGCAAAGCAAGCCGTCGTCACAATCCCAATTGCGGCATCTGAGTAAATTTTGCGACCTGTGAGATACTGAATCACCAAAGCCGCAGCAAAACCCCAAATTCCTGAACCGATGTAAAAATTCAAACCCAGCACATAACTCAACACGGCTCCCCCCAAAATCGCATGAGATAGACCGTGGGCAATGTAGCTCATCCGGCGAGTCGTAATATAAACTCCCATAACACCGCATAATAGCCCCGACATCATGCCAACAAGAATTGCCCGAGTGAAAAATTCGTAGTGAAAGGGTGCAAATATAAAATCCATGAGTCAATTGGGAATTTGGGATTTAGGATGGATACTCTGTCTCAAGATTTGCGGCAAATTGTCTTGCATTTGATGGCGTAAGGAAGTCCCACCGTTGGCGATTAAAATCCGGTCGGCTTCTTGGAAAACCACCATATCCCCGCCAAAGGTCAGCTTGAGGTTAGCAGCAGTGAGGACATCACTCGGTTGACCTTGACAAATTAAGCCGTTGTTGAAACACACCACCCAAGGTAAATGAGTCGCCACCGAGTTGAGATCGTGAGTAGAAAGTAGGATTGTCAAGCCTTGTTGATTGAGATCGGCTAACAGATGTAAGAGTTCGTGCTGAACGCGCAAGTCTGAACTGCTGGTAGGTTCATCAAGCAAGACAATTTCTGGCTCTCCAACTAAAGCAC
>Ga0209512_1000833_pt1 | contig 44046 bp, 38 predicted proteins | sample frozenSSSSmetaG_FD_184142 | JGI IMG/M metagenome (GOLD analysis project Ga0209512, IMG submission 184142) | Glacier valley bacterial and archeal communities from Borup Fiord, Nunavut, Canada, to study Microbial Dark Matter (Phase II) -... | ecosystem: Environmental > Aquatic > Freshwater > Ice >...
GCCAAGCACGCCTCCAACTTGCCCAACCCCAGCAGTGACTATAGCGAGAAAAATAGTAACTTTGATTTGTACGTTTGTGCCCAGCCTGCACATTTTGAGCAGAAATGCTAGCGATTCTGGTATCGTTTCGATATTTTTCTAGCAATTCTTCACAAAATCTAAAAAATGTTGGATGCGGAATACAATCATCTTCGAGAATAATTGTCTCTTCGACATTATTAAAGACCCAATCCAAACCGCTAGAGACTCGTTTAGCACAGCCTAAGTTGATTTCAGAATAGTTCTTGATCACTTCGCAGTCCCAATCAACTCTTTCAATAATTGCCCGAGTGGCGGCACACTTTTCCGCTTCACCTTCCTTGTCAGCGCGAGGACCATCAGCAATTACAAAAAGTTTGGGTGGTTTTGCTTGGCGAATAGCAGCAAAAACCTTTTCTGTAGTTTCTGGACGTTTAAAGATGATAAATGTGACTGGTGTTTTGATTGGTAACATGATTTTTGCAAAAACCTATTATATAGAAAATGGAAGAATCGACTGTAGTTGAATCTTAAATAATTTTTGCGTTCTTTTATCAAAACCATTACTGATAAAAGCCGCAAGAGCTTGAGATAATATAGTGGAGATTGCTGCACCCATACCGGAGTATTTAGGAATTAGCAAGAGATTAAGAACTATATTGAGTAATGCTCCAAGTAGAGTTTTACCTAAAGAGATATTATTTAAACCTTCAGCAATAAACCAAGGTGATGTTGCAATACCCATAAAAACAAACAAAGAAGTCCATATGTGAACTGCTAATATTGGTCCGGCATCTGCATATCCACTTCCAAACATCACCATAATTATTTTATTGGAAAGAAATGTCATTGGAATAGAAATTGCTAGAGATATACATGCTAGTAGTCGAAGTAATTGTGCTATCCGTTTGTAGTAAAGACTTTCTGACTCTTCCTTTGCTTTGTAAATGGCAGGGGCAACGGAAGCAACAATGGCTCCTGGGATAAAGTACCAAATTTCCGAAATTCGGACAGCCGCCGAGTAAATACCAACTTCTTTATTTCCCATCATTTGACCTAACATAACTAGGTCGATTTTCATAAAAATCATAATAGCGAACCCAGAAAAAATCAACGGCAAACTCTCCTTTAAAAGAGTTTTTGCACTGGAAAAATTCCATTTCCATGACCATAATGATAGCCCTCTAGCTTGGTATACAATCCCCAAGCCAATTGCACTCATCACAAATTCCGCTAATGTTATCCAAGCGAAAGCTAACAATGGTGCTTGTGTTAAAATTAGTGCTATTTTAATGAGATTATTTAGTAGATATGCCGCATTTTTAGCGATCACCGTATATTTTGACTGGATCTGTGATTGAAACCACAATTCAATAGTCTCAGCAGCTCTAAAAATTCCCCCCATTGCTAGAATTGCCACCAACGATATCTTTATTGTTTCGTGCTCGCCCAAGAAAAATAGTGTGCATACTGCTAATAAAACAGAGGCAATTCCACCTAGCAATTTTAGCCAAAAAGTTGTTCCTAAAATATCTTCTTTGTTCTCCGAGTTACGTACAAGATGGCGAACTACTACATCATCTAGCCCTAAAGTCAAAATTGGGCTGAATAAGCTGACAAAGGCTAAAGCATAGTTAAATAGACCGTAATTTTCTACTTTTAGATAGCGTGCTACCCATACTCCTACAACTAGGCTTGTACCCATACGAAGAATGCGATCGCCGAACAACCAGCCTGTATTGCTAATAATTGCCCGTAGTCCAGAACGATTTTTAAATCTTGATAAGTTTATCATTTTAGTTTGATTTTTCTCATATTATTTGTTTTTAGTAAAGCTTGCTAATCTTAATCATTACCGAAAAATTAGACTATTTTATTTTTTTGGATTATTATTGAAACATGTTTTAATTTGCCAGTCACAGATAGTCTGAGTAATTTACTTAGCAAGAACATAATTCCTTTGGCTTTAGAATAGAGATTTTTTTCAAAGAAAAAGATGATTTTAAAATACACTATAAAATCATTTAAGTCTGGACATGGAATCGTTTTAAACTCATTTAAGGAGTTTAAAGTTAAAGATAGTGGCAAACTGAAGTTATTTTTTTGTGTGATGTAATTAAATAGAGAATTACATTTCAAAAACCTCCTGTACTCATAACTATAATTTGTCTCTAAGGATTTTTGATTATGGTATTGATTATTTTGATGTATTCTATACATGACTGATAATTGAGACATGTAAAACTTTTTTGCTCCTACTAAAGAAGCCCCCCATACTAAACAATCATCAGCTCTAACACGCCAATCTCTTATGAAGGGAATGGGTAAGAATTTTTCGAGTACTTCCTTACGTATAGATAAAGTTGAAGTTATCGAGCCAATCCATACACCCAGACAGAAAGTTCTAATTGCTGAATAGCCTAAATCTAAATCAACCGTATCCGCTTGAAATATTCCTTCTACTGCTCCGAATTTTTTATAAGCACAAATTAGGAAGTCACATTCCCGATGTCTCTCATAGAAATTTAAAGCATTTTCCAGATAGTGATTTTCGTACATATCATCAGCATCTAAAAAAAATATCACATCTCCAGTTGCAGCTAAAAAACCTTCGTTGAAAGAGGATAATTGTCCTTGATTTTTTTCTTTCAAGATATATTTAATATCAGCCTTCTCAGCAAATTTAGCGAGCACCTCGGCTGAATTATCTGTAGATGCATCATCAACTACAATAATTTCATCAAATTTAATTGTTTGATTTAAAGCACTATTAACTGCTTGTACCAAATATTCGGCGTAGTTATAACTATTAATCAAACAAGATGTCTTGATTTTCTTTGTCTCCATTTTTAAATGCCTCACAAGTGAACGAAAAAGAATAATACAAGGGAAAACAGTTTTTTTACTACTACAATATTTCTCTTATAAGGAAGAGGTACTTATTTTAGAACAGCTTCTAAAGTCAAACTTAGCTTTTCTATAGAAACAGTTATATCATCTTGAACTAAATGCGGATCAATACAGTTAGGAATCTTTTGTCCGTCACCAATAAGGTAAAAATAGTCTAGTCCAACTTGATTTGCTATTGCCCAAAAGCACACATTGACATAATTCGGAGAAAATATTTCTAATATTTTTGCTTCTGGATTACACCAAACTAAGTTACTTAATCCAGCTCCATGTGGAGCAACAATTACTTTAGCATTTGACAGCAAGGCGATTTGTTTAGTAAAACTATAGTCTTCAAGATGAACTGTTGTAAATTCATAATTTGACAAGCATTTAATTACACTTTCCTCATTTCTGACTTTTCTATATCCAGCTTTTGCTCTACTTATGTATAGTCTTGCGGGTAGGTTAATATCTTTCCTTAAGTTAGAAAAATTTTCTCGAAAAAATGTGCTGACCCAAGAGGGAGGGTCGCCTGTACTACCAGGAAGAGAAGGAACAACAAGAGATACTGCCTGAATATATGAATCAGAACCACAAAACAAAAGTTTATTTGATGGAATTCCTAAAATTTCTAGAGATTCCGTAATTGCAGAAACTCCTTTGTTGACAATAAATTTATCGATGCTATCTAAACCTCCTGGAATGGTTTTTCTGAGAATTTCTAGTCGAGGTAGTGCCTCTAATAACCAGTGATAATATTTTCCTCCAGCCCCAGTTGCTAAAACAGCCACTGTTTCCTGAATTAATTCACATTTTGGACGTTTTAGATAAGGGAAAATATAATTCTTAATGCTATCAACGCCTGAAGCATCTAAAAGTAATTTGTCGTCATGTGTGAGAATAGTACCGGCTTTTCCTATAACTCTGCCATTAGGTATAGAAATGACAAATGTTTCCGGATTTGAATGCTTATATCTTCCATCAAATTTCCAGTGAATTTCTTCATCTATTGATTTAGGAGGATTTCTATGAGATACAAATGGAGGAAGAAATTTCCTATAGATGACATCACTCAAATTTTCTGTTTTACATACCTGTGAATATTCCACAGATGAAGCATAATGACCTTTTGGCAAGTCAATACACTTTGAAATGAAGGGAAAAGAGTAAGCACTTTTAAGAAGTGGCTTCCTAATTTGGTTCATAATTGACCAAATTTGGTTCTTATATGTGTGTGGTTTCAGTATGGTTTCCAGGTCGAACATATTTGTTGAGCTATATGTAAGTTTTTGAGAGTTGCCAAGAATAATACAGTATCCAGAATTCAGCTATTATGAATGACTCATAAATGAGTCAAGGAAATTTATCCTGGCTTCTGACGACTAGTTTCTGTACTCTTCTTGACAAGTACAGCTTTTTGAGAAGCAGATGCTAACTCATTATCTTCCTTCATGTAATAGAAGTAACTATCTGGTTCTCTCTTGACATTCACTCCATTGATGACTATCCCTAAAACCTTCTGACCTGACTGAGTTAAAAACTCTTTAGCTGCATTAGCGCTATTCCAGTCAACAACCCCCGGACGAACAACTAGCAAAATCCCATCAGTCAGGTTGCTTAAAACAGCAGCATCTGCCATTCCCGATAGCGAAGGCGTATCAAAAATCACGAGATCATACTCTCTATTAAAGCTGGCAATTAATGCCGCCATGCGCTGTGAATCAAGCAGTGCTAAGGGATTAGGAGGCAAAACTCCAGACGAAAGAACATCCAGGTTAGGCATCACTTCTTGCACAGATAAATCTATTGCCACTTGGTCAACAATGATATTGCTAAGTCCGGTAGCATTCGTCAGCCCCCAAACATGATGCTGGATGGGATGGCGCATGTCTGCGTCCACCAACAACACCCGACGCCCCATCTGAGCCATTGTCACCGCTAAATTTGCGGCAACTTCCGACTTTCCTTCCTTAGCGACAGAACTTGTCACCACAATACTTTTGAGCGCCTTGTCAGAACAGAGGAACTTCAAGTTCGCTTGCAGGATTTGGTATGCAGCACCAAAAGGATAGTGAGGAATATCTCTGCCAATAATCTTCGGCAATGGTCTATCTATTCCAGCGATAGATGAATGATTTTTCACATTCTTACCCAACACCGGAATAACTCCCAAAAGGGTGTATTTCAAAACTTCTCTGGCTTCTTTGACCGTCTTCACCGAGCGGTCTATCAGGTCTAAACTAAAGGCAGCAATTATACCTAGGAAAAGACCGAAAGCTGCGCCACCAACAATAAACAGGACTTTGCGTGGTCCTTCTGGAGAATCAGGCAATAAGGCATAAGAGATGACACGAGCATTGGCAATTTTTTGGTTTTGGGCGATATCAATTTCTTGGCGTTTCTTTAAGAGTGTTTCGTAGGTTGTTTGAGCCGCCTTCAACTTCCGTTCAAGTTCCCGTTGATTCTGCTCTAGCTTTGGCAAATCATTTGCTCTTTGCCTGTAAGCATTTGCTTGTTGGAAGAGTGTGTTAATTTGATTCTCTAAACCGACACGATCTGCCTCAGCATGAGTGATATCTGCAATCAAGCTTTGTCGCAGTGCTCCAACCTGTAAACTTTTCTCTTGTACCGGCGCTTCACTACCAGATACTTGTGCTGTCCGCTCTTGGAGTAACTTCTTTAAAGTAACCACTTTTTCTTCCAAGTTAAGAATCACCGGATGTCCAGGTTGAAAACGAATCCGCTCTACCTTCAGTTGGCTTTCTGTGTCCTGAAGTTGGGTCAGCACTTTCTGGACTCCAGGTGCTTGACTCAACTCAGATGCGATGACACCTTGCTGTGAGTTTACCTGGGCTTGACTGCGTAACTTTTCTAACCGACCTATGACATTAGTTAGTTGAGCTTTAGTTTGAGAAATTTGGCTTTCTAACTTGGAAATTGCATCAACTGCTGCCGTCGCTTGTTGATCCAAAACAATGACTTTATTTATTTCTTTGAATGACCGCAGTTTTAATTCCGCGTTCCTGACAATTTGTTCAGCGTTGGGTAGTTCCTTGACAAGAATCTCTTTAGCTGTCAATGCATCATTTTGATTTGCTTCGACATTTAATTTCATGTAGTTGTCAATAACTTGATTGACGACTTTGGCAGCCAGTTGAGGATCATTATCTTTATAAGAAAGCTGGATGACATCGCTGCCTTTTATCCCTTCTATCTTAAGTTTTCCCGCTAAAGCACGAATTGGCAACAGTTGACCTTTAGCATCTTTGAGATTGAGGGATTGAATCGTTTTCTCAAGGACTGGATTGGAGGCGACAACTCTCACTTGAGTTTCTAGGGGATTCTCATTCTGACTCAAAGATTCCAATCGCCCGATATCTTCTGGTAACCCAGCAAGTGAGGAAGTGCGATTTGTTTTAATCATCAAGCTTCCTTCGGCTTTGTATGATGGCTTTAATGACAACGCATATAAGCAGCCAAGGGTGACGGATATGCTGAATATTCCGACTACAGGCAACCAACGTCTTTGCAACACCTGTAAGTATTTCTGAATATCAACTTGTTCAACATTTGGTAAAGATTCCATAGTCATACGTACAAATTACAGAGAAGAAATGTTTACGGTTGATGCCTAGCCCAAAGCACATTGCCCTCGCAATGTAAATTAATCTGCGAATAATTGCTTTTTCTGATTTTGAACATGTCTTTTACTTACGATTCAGTACTCGATGCAGATAATAGATGCAGTTAAATCGCAGTTTGCGAATGACATCTCTCTATCTTCTTCAAGTCATTTATTCATGATTCCGCATTTACTCGTAAGTATTTTCGCAGGTTTTTTTATTTTTTTTGGATCGGTTTTTGAGAAAATGAAGCCACTGTCATCACAAGCAAGTTTGCTCTCAATTCGCTTTAAACAAAAGAAAAGATATCCGATAATTAAATTTTTTGTGGTTAGGGTAAAGCAGAATCTGTCTTAATCAATCAAAATTCTGATGTTATGCTAATGACCCTTGCACTACCTTCTAACAGACTCATACAACCTAAATCAATTGCTCAACACTAATGTTTTGGGATGATGCAATATTGGCATACAAGAGAACATTAATTTGTTTTGATTGTGAATAGAAGTGTGGGAGAGCGCATTACTTGGTCTGTATCTTTCATCCTCAGTTTTTCAAGAGTAAGTTTATCTTCCTAAGTGCAACTACCTATACACCATTACATGGGTTTCAAGAAAAAGCAACGCTTGATAATTAGATTTATATAGTCTTCAAATTTGATTATTCTTTGTTTATATTTCCTCTATATTTGGCTGGTTTTAGGAGGTTACTGGCGTTAAATACCGAGTCTAGCAAATACTATAACCCAATATATTCTCAGCTTCAAAGTGCTCACCCGGAAAGATTTTCATTCTTAAATCTATTTCTGAGAACTTACTTATAAACAAATCTGAAAATAGTACTAATACTTAAGGGTTTCAACTTAAGTAATAAAACGCAGGAATAACGTGTCCGTTCAGCCAACAATTTATTTTAGTGAAAAAATATATCAATCTTATTTCTATTACGAACATTGTGTAATCTCCGTTAATGGTGCGTCAATACTTCTCGGGTAAGGATTTTTCGTGATAATTTTGATATGTGGAGACCCGCTCGTCGAAGCGAGACGAAGTGTAATACAAAGCCTTTACTAATTATTGAAAGTAGACTTCTAGCAGTAGCAATATAAATATAGGTAGAGATACTACTGAAATGCCTAAATCAAATGTATATTTTTATACTAAATTTTTAATTCAGTTTATCTAATACAGGGCATAGAAAATTATCTATAGTTAATTCCAGAAAATCCTCAAAATAACCATTAATACTACACATCATAGACTAAACTCTATAGATTGAATCAATTTGCCTCTATCGACAAAGACTTGGAGAGCGATTTGGGCATGATATATATACTTTTCTCTATCCAAACAATCTAATATCTCTTCAAGAGTGAGAAAGTTTTTAAATAGTAATGTGGCACTGAAGACGATAAGCTATTTTAAACTAGTTTGATGAGCGTGTTAAATAACACATGTTTTTGTATACTGATTTTGTTAAAGTATTAGTAAATACAGTTACCGTAACATAATCGCTCTATTTTCAGTGAAATCACATAGTAAATAGTAGCGAGAAATACAATAATTTCATGCTCTAATTTGCATCGCCAAAAAAATATTTACTATCAGGAGATTTTATGACTGATTTCTGCTATCAAACTTCTCGACATAAATTTGTTATTACCGTTGCATTGGCATCCGGTTCTATATCACTCAAAGGTTGTTTAGAAAATCCTCCAGCCATTGATGAAAGTGACCCACATCAGGCAGTTTCAGCGAGCATTACTAGTTCCGAACAAACTCCAGAAACGACTAGGGTGAAAGCCTACATCCAATTAATAAGACGGCTTCCCTAATTAAGGAGCGGAAATGCGATCGCTGTGTGCCTCCGCACAAGGGTGTGCGTTCGCCTAGCGTCTCCCATCGGAGATACGCTACCGCCTGAAGGACAGATCGCCAACATCAAGGAAAAGGTGTGCAATTATTGTTCACTGTTCAGGTATCCTGCCGCAATGCAATTGTCAATAATTTGCTCTACAAACAACCCAAGTTCTGGCGATGCATCTTTAACAGGAGCCATGCGTTGTCTTACCTGCTTGGGAGTGATGCCATGTTGACGCCAAGTGCCTCCGTGATTTTGCTGGTTGTGCAGTAGTGGTTGCAACCTATCTAAGGCAACTGCAAATCGAGCCGTATCTGTCAGACATGTCTCGAATTCTTCCCAAATGTCGCGCACTTCTTTACCTTGGGGGTACGGTAGCATTCCGAACAGTCGAGTTGCAGCTTTCTCTTCTCGGGCTGCTTTGTCTTGATTGCCATTAAAGTCGTAGCAGAAAGTGTCGCCAGCATCAATTTCTACTAAATCGTGAATGAGTAACATTTTGATTGCCTGCAGCAAATCTGTCTCAGGAGGTGCGTACTGGGCTAAAACAATTGCCATCATTGCCAAATGCCAGGAATGTTCGGCACTATTTTCTAGGCGAGAATCATCAGTCAAACGAGTTTGGCGGAGAATCCCTTTGAGTTTGTCGATTTCGACGATGAACTGGATTTGTTGACTGAGACGGCTATCCATATCTTTGCTTTTTCATTCATGAGCAATTGTACAAGAAACTACCACGCGGAAACCAAGGTTATAATTTTGGTGGTCTGGCACGTTTCGCAGACGAAAAGCTGAGCGGCAATTCCGAGGATAGTAGACCCACGAGCCGCCGCGTGACACTCTATATTTATTATCAAGATCTATCCAGATGCGACTATCCGCTGGTGCGCCTTCATAATTATTGTGAAAATGGTCGGCACACCATTCGTAAACATTGCCATGCATATCATATAAACCGAAGGCATTAGCTACCCCAAAGTGGTTAACTGTTGTTGTTTGTTCGCGATACTCACCTTTAGAACCAGCACCATAAATATAATTACCGTCATAATTTGCTAATTCTGGAGTAATTGTCTCGCCAAAATGATACGGGGTAGTCGTTCCGGCTCGACAAGCGTATTCCCACTCAGCTTCGCTAGGTAAACGGTATTCGCGTCCAGTTGCGGCTGTGAGGCGATCGCAAAACTCAACAGTTGCATACCACGATACTTGTTCTACTGGTCTATTGCTACCTTTGAAGTGGGAAGGATCAGGATCGAGAAGGCGGTTAACCATAGGAAGCGCCGCCACAGCTTGCCATTGCCTTTGGGTGATCGGATAATTGCTCATAAAAAATGGCGCGACTTTTACCCAATGATTTGGACCTTCATTACTAAACCGTTCCGCTTCTGTGGTAGGTGAACCCATGATAAATTCACCACTAGGGATTTTCAACATTTCTAGGGTGACTCCGCTTAAGTCTTCCGCGAAATACTGATTTTGATGACGATGACGATGAATAATCACGTTTTGTTGCGATCGCTCAACTTCCACTGTTACCACATCAAATTCTAAAATTTGTAGTGGTGGCATCACTGACGTATCTGTACCAGACAACCACCTCACCATCACAGGTGATAGTAATGCAACTTCTTTTTGAATCTCGCTCTTCTTGACCTCATCACCATATAATAAATGCGCTAAAACTCGCGAATCATGTACCAGATATTGATACTCAGCTTGCCTACTTGTCCGCTCTAATGGTTCCGCTAAGATTTCCAAAGTAGTAGCCAACTGGACGTGAAGTGGTAATAAATCCGATACCGTCAAACTGTCAGACCGCCAATTCGTCAATTCTCCCACCACGCGATCGGGATCGATGTAAGCTTGGGCAATCCAACTTTGAGTGTAAAATACATCCTCTCGCTGTTGTGGAGACTGATGATCTAGGTAAAACTGTAAAAATTTGGCTAATTCCCGCGTCCGTTCCCAACCAAATTGATTCTCTAGTTCTACTAACAAAACTTCCCGTACCGCTGGTTCCACCTCATATAAACCTTCATCAATCGGACGACACAACGGCGAAAGTAAAAAATCAACTTCTGCAATCCAAGGAATCTGCGCTTGATCAAGAAAATTAAGATGAATTAAATTCACAAGTTCAGATGTGAGAATCAATGGTAAGGCGACATGGCAAGCTAATAGAAGATGCTGATTACCAAACCGACGTTCAAATGCCAATACCTCTCGAACTGCCAACTCTAAAGACAGCCATTGTTCTCTAACTAAACTTGGATGCGTAATAATTGCCTCTAACTGCTTACTCATTAATACTTACCCCTACTGGAAACGGATATCCCCGCAAAATTTTGACTGCATCATTCAGTCCTTCGCGGTCTAAGGGAAACATCGGGATCATCTGAGCAATATCGGCAGCGGATGTGGCTACCCAGCGATTTTTCGGCATCGGATTTAGCCAAGTATAGAGATACGTGTAATTACTGAGACGTTGGATAAAAGCTTTAGTCTGAGCTACCCGTCGTTTTTCATAATAACCACGGGCAGAGCCAGCATCGCTAATAATTAAGACACTATTACCTTGAGCAGTATCCAAAACCTTTTCTAAAGGTACCTGAGTTAAATAAGGATGCACGTAGACAAATTTTTCTGGGCAATCGTGAAAATAGTAAAAGCTAGTTCTTGGTAGTAGTCCTCCACGCTCAATACCCTCAATCACGGCAGTAATCAGGGATGCAAAGGGAGTCATTGAACTCTGATAATCGACTAACACTAATAACTCAGCACGGTTGCAACGACGAGGCTGCAACACTGGTTTCAACAATAACCCTGTGCGACAAATACTGTGGATGGTGGCGTCCAGATCTAATTCTGGCACACCGCCACGTTGGGGACGATGCAGTTGTTGCCAAACTCCTGCCAAATCTCGCCGATTGATTGGTAGACGGGGAATTAGTTGGTAAGACTGAGGAGGAGCGAGTGGTTCAGTTTGCCTAGGAAATGGCTGTACCGACGGAGATCGTAATTTTAACTGCGTTTCTGGTGTCAGCTTTTCTGTTTTAGGGAGTTGCGGTAGCTGAGTATCCGTCTTTGGTGTGGGTGGCTGATTTTGAGATTGGGGAGTGGTTTTTGCTCTTGGAGAGTAATTAGGAATTGGTACTAATTCCTTCATTGCTTGATCAAATAGTTGCTGATCTTCCCGTGATTTTGCCCAGAGTAAGCGACATAATCCGGGAAAATCGTCAATATTATCTAATTCAGCTTTGATTGCTTCAACAGCTACTAAGTAATCATCTACTCCTAGCGCTACACCTTGGCGACGCAAGCGTTGAAAAACTGGTAGCAGCAAATCTAGGTCAGCCATTGGAATTTGTTGACTGATTGAGGGCGTTGCGATCGCTCTGAGTTTTCACCAAAGCACCTAAATAAGGTAAATTTACAGAATCTGTATTTGCCAGTTGTTCAACTGTCAACTTTTCCGCCTGATGATCCCGTTCTAAAATTGCTACCCAATCTAAAAATTCACTCGTCCCAGGAATCTTGCGCCAATTCCGCAATTCTCGTAATTCTAAGAACTTAGTGAGAGCAACTTCAAATATCGGTGTAAGTTGAGATAATGGTGTCAGCGGCGGAAAATGACTGAGGAGGATTTGCTTCAAACCCTCGCGATCGGGAAATTCTACATAGTAGAATAAACAACGGCGCAAAAAAGGCTTTGGCATTTCTTTCTCGCGATTGCTAGTCACAATAATTAGCGGCAAAAATTCTTGTCGTTCCTGTCGCTTTTTACCTTTCAAAGCGTCAAAGTTCATTTGCGGAACTTCTTTCACTTGAAATTGCAGCCGGTCTAATTCCAGCAACAAGTCGTTAGGAAAATCAATATCAGCCTTATCAATTTCATCAATCAGAACGACTGAAGGGCAATCATTTTGGGATGACTTAATTGCCTCCCCTAACTTCCCCCAAGTAATATAATCTTGTCGTGATTTAGCAATCTGACTTGCCGCTGCTTTGTTTTCTTGAATATCATACAGTCGCGCCAAAGCATCATAATCATAAAGTAAATCCTGCGCCCGACTACTAGAACGGACATAACAGGTATGGAGAGGATAACCAAGTTCATAAGCCACCGCATAAGCCAATCGCGTCTTCCCACAACCCGGATCGCCTTCTAGCAATAATGGACGGCGTAAATAAAGCGCCGCGTTGACAGCATCTGTTAAAGATTTAGCCGCGATGTAAGGTTCTGGTTCTGACCAAGCACCAGCGAGGGGTTGATAGTGACACTCGGCGTTACCTTTGTACTGACGTTTTCCTAAATCATCCATAAAGCCGAAAACCTCCTTGCATCTCATGGATAATTTCTTTCATCTCTTGATAAGTAGCGACTAAATTTTCACATTGGTCTTCAAGCCGATTGAGATAATAGTCGATCCAGTCGTTAGCAATGCCTTCTTGCTTAAGTTGGCTACTAAACCAAGAGGCTAAATCAGCAAATTCAAATTTCGCCGGAGTTGGTAAACTGATAAATCCTTCGATGGGATTTTTGTCTAAATTACCAATATTTGCCAAAATTAGCACAAAACAAAGATTTTGTATTTGCATAATAGGCAATAGCTGCGGCTCTATTTCTTGCCAAAACGACTGCGCGACTGGTTGCATAATTTTCGACGGAATATCATAATTCCAGACAACTAGTAGCACGTCACTATTAACACTATCTTCAAATACATTTGTCAACCGTTCATAGGGGTATCTTTTAAGGAAATAATGTTCGATGCTCTGATTTTCTAGAATCTTACGGCAATGAAGTGAAACTTCAAAGCGTTTATGTGGTCTGCCTGTGAAGTTTTGTAATTCACGTTGCATCCGCAAAATAATGTATTCATCCAAAAGTGTGCGATCGCCTCCCAAAGAAAATGCAAATGTTCCCTGATAACCAATTCTCTGATTAAATTGTAAGGTCGTCTCTTTCAAATCAAAGTTAACAATGATACTGCGATCTATTTTGAGCGGTGAGTGATGAGGTACATGCTTTTTCCGCCCTTCTGCTAGCAAGGTAGTAGTTTTCTCACGGTTTTTGTAAGTATTTTGACTTGGCTTCCAGCGCTGAATCACCCGTTCTTGGATAAACTGCTTTTCTTCAATAGTGAAGTTAAACAGAAAATCGTAATCACAAGTAATACTTTCTAGAAAAAAGACCAATCCCAGCTTTTTATCTTCATTCTCTAGATAGATTTTTGATAGCTCATCACAAAGGCGAGGAATCAAATATGGTAACGTCTCATTGAAATTAACAGAATTACAATAATCTCCTAAACCACAGTTATTCAGAAAGGCTCGCAGGGATTTGCTGTCATTCATTCCTTGAAAATAATTATTATTAATTAAGATTTGTAGCAACTGACTGCGATCGGCAGGAATGATAAACTTCATTAATTTATAGCAAATATAGCCATCCCATTATTTGATAGCAGAAAGCGCATGTTCAATTTCACTACCCCACAACACTACTAGGGAAACAATTTTTCCAAAGTCTCTAATTCCGCTGCTGTCGCTACATCCACAGGTGGTACAGGTCGCTGCATAATTGTATAGAGCGATCGCTGGGGTGCTGCTGCTGCTTGTAAACCTAATTCTTGTAAGAAATCTTCAATTTTCAATACCATTGACGAGCGATCGGCTTTGGCTACATCCGCACTCCGGTAAATTGCGGTCTTAATCGATGGTAGCAACAGTGATTTCACTGCCGCATATTTACCCGCTTTAATTCCGTCTTGAGCTTGGTTAACTAGTTGTTGGATACTAGTTAATGACTCCCAATCTTGAGCCGTGCGCTTTTCCAAGCGGAACAACATGTAACTGTACCCTGACAGAGGATGACAATCGCGGATAAACATCTTAGTAGTTCCCGGTGAACCAACTTGTAAACTATCATTCACGACACACAGCGTATCGTTATTTAATTGATGTTCTTCAGCTAAAATCACCGCAAAGTAACCAGCACGCAGGACGTTACTCCCGCCGCCATTTGCCTCAGAAAATGTTTGTTGATAGCCCAACTCCAATCGCCGGTCTCCCATATCGAGTAAATCTTCGATTCCGCGACACACTGGTTCTGCTAACTTGAGCACAGAAGAGAGTTCTGGTACTGGTAATAACTCGGAAAACCGCCCGATAGTTTTGAGAAATTTGTCAATTGGGTTGGAAGCAGCCATACTAAATAAGCCTGCTTGCAATTCCACCACCCCTTGATTAAATGGAAACAACGGAGTCAAAGGATAGTTATATTGAATAACTCGATCCAAATTGTCAGTTCCCAAATCCCGTAAGTGTCCAGGCGTAGCTAGATAAGGTATGGTGATCGGATGGTTGCCATGATGAAACCTAACAGCAGCATGCACTACCGGATATCGATGCTTAAACCACTGCACACCTTGAGCTAAACGCATCTCCACCAACCAAATCCGACAATAAGCTTTCCCAGCCTCGATTGGGGTTGGGTCATCAGCAACATCAATGCGATGCGCTTCGAGAAATAGGGTTTTGTATTTCTTCGGTTCCCGATTAAAGTTATCTGTATTCTGCCAAAGGTTCACAAGTCCGCTCCTGATTCAGCTTCAAGTAAATATGATACAATCTGAAACCAAAAAACACGGACAGGAATACTTGCTGATGTCCCTTTTATAACACGAACGATTCCAGGATTACCTCGGTGAATACCGATGAGTTTCCACTGACGGTCAAAAATCGGTGCTCCTGAAGACCCCGCCTCTGTCTTAATATTGTGGTCAAAGTAATCTTCTCCTACCTGTGTAATCTGTCCAATATCGGAAATTACGACTGGCTTTCCTGACGGGTGATGGATCACTCGAATCTCTTGACCCGTATTCAATTCAGCCTGACTCGGTGAGACAATTGATTGTGGCAGTTGTCCCTGAATTCGCACTAAAGCGTAGTCTAGGCGGTGGTTATGACTGACGAAGTTGAGGTCAAGAGGATATATTTCTTCTAAGCCATAACTACCAGTTTTATACCCAAAGCGCACCCAAGCTTGTTGAACTTGCGTTTTACTGAAGACGTGATGACAGGTAAGTAGTAAATTTTTACCGACTAACACGCCAGTACCAATCCCCGTACCGGGGGGTGACTCAATTCTGCCAACAGTACTACGCGCTGCGGCGGAGAGTAAGTTTTCTTGACCTTGTTCTACAAGTCGCTTAAATAGGGTGACATCTTGGTCAGATAGGGCATATATTTCTGAGAAATCACTAATGTAACTCAGTAAACTAATCATTGGGTGATAGTTTAAATGCCTATTATCAATGCGATATCTTTTAAATTCGGCGATTAATGTCTGAGCTAGTATATTGGGTTGAGTGTCAAGTTTTAAATTGCCGAGGAATCCGGGGTGAAGCCCTGCACTCTCGAAAATACTCTGGCGATCGCTTGCGGTATTAATTTTCATCAGCACCACGATCATTGCCTTAGTTAAAGGGACAACGTCACGCTGCTCTAAGAATACTTCTGGCTCCATTGCAGTCTGCTCACAAACATTTATAATTGTCGCGCAGAAGTTATTGGACTGCGATCGGCACTGAAGTGGGCAATAATAGAAGCATCGGCTGATGAGGTAAATTATGGGTAAAGAAGAGCAGTTACTTGAACGCTGGCGAGAGCTTACACCCCAGATGCAGCAAAGGGTTTTTGAGTTTGTGGAAGGGCTTTCTAAATCCGATACCACCAAAGAATCCGAATATATTCCTCAAACACCATTAGCGAAGAAGTTGTGGGAAATTCGTACTCGTGCGATTGCGTCAGGAATGCAATTACTTAACGAAGTAGAAGTTGAACAAGAGCTTGCTGAACGTCGGGGCGGATATCGTGAGTCTTTGGCTGAGAGTATCAGCACTTTGTGCCTGATATCCGGATACTGGTCGCTTCAACGTTAAATACCAAATACCACGCATCCGCTCATTATTTAAGATGCTAATCGCCTTCTCAATTCAGCTTCCGATTGTTCATCTGTACTCACAATAACTCTATTTGGCTTTGCTCTCATGATTGAAAGATAGTATTGGAAAGCTTCCTCATCTTGAGGATGGCGTTTCACGTAATCCCGTAATTCCGCTTCAGTTAACTGTTGAAAATTTAGCTCAGTCATTGTATATCTCCTCTCCAGTACTTAAAATTTCTACTTGAAGTGTTTCGCCTATCAGTACTACTATTCTGTTTGAGCGCGTATCGTAGAAGCGTTAGCTCGACTGTTTGTAGCAAATTACTTACCCCGTCCCACACTAATGCCAACTTGAACATCAGCAACGATCATCTCGAATACTTCCATCTGGCATAATGGTATTTTGAAAGTAGACTCCCCTGAATTCAACACCATCCAAGTTGGCTCCAGTCAAGTTAGCACTGTAGAAGCCAACATCATCAAAAATCGTATTGCTGAAGTTAGCTCCTCTCAGGTCAGTTTCCCTGAAGCTAGTATGTTCTAGTCTAGCTCCACTCAAAATAGCACTGCTGAGATTGGCACGGCGAAAACTACTCATGCCCAAGTCAGCACAACTGAGATTAGCACTACTAAGGTTGGCATCGTCAAAACTACATTGCCACAGTTGAGCACCATTAAGGTTGGCTCTACTCAGATTGGCTCTATCCAAAGTCATTTCAGCCATCCTAGCGCCACTCAAGTCGGCATTACTCAAATCGGTTTCAATCAAATAAGCAAAATTGAACCGAGAATTACTCAAGTTGATTCCACAAAGGTTACAACTACTCAACCCCTCTTGCCTGTATATGATGTCAACCCCACTAAAATCTCTCTCAAGGGCAGCATACCGCCTTAGCAATTCCTCTACAGTAATCCTCTTCAATTCCATACCCTAAATTCCTGAATTAATTTCCACCATCAACTTCACGGCGCAAACCCTCGAAAACATTTAGAAGAAACAGTGCAAGCGCTTCTGAGAGTAATGGTGGTATTTGACTGTTATTGTTTCCCATGCTATGAGCTTCCATAAATATTACTTACGTTACTTCATAATTCAACGGATGCTGAGAATGACCTATATAGTTTAAATTATCTACAATATCTTAATAAGTGCTAATGACATTGTTCCAGAAATAATTCTGGCTCCATTGCAGTCGGCTCACAAGTAACTAAAATGTATAAATAATCTAAGTGAGTTGAGGTCTTGCCTTTATGACCCTGTCTTCCAGCCAACTCCAAAGCGAAATTTTTTACCCTGACTCTGATGGCGAACCGATGGCTGAGAGTGATTCAGCCCGGAATTATTTGATTTATGGTGTCGAAGCCTTAGATCGATATCTCCAAAACCAAGATGATGCTTACGTAGCGGGCAATCTGTTTATTTACTATGAAAAGGGCATACCGAGTTCAGTGATTGCACCGGATGTATTTGTCGTGTTTGGAGTGGAGAAGAAGCAGCGCCGCAGTTATAAGGTGTGGGAAGAAGGAGGTATTACACCAAGTTTTGTGTTAGAAGTGACATCGGAAACTACCCAGAAAAATGACGAGGAAGTGAAACCGCAGAAGTATTCTCGCCTAGGGGTGCAGGAGTACTTTCAGTATGACCCAACATCTGATTATCTCAACCCACCGCTGAAAGGTGCAACATTGGTTAGGGGTAATTATCAAGCGATATCACCCAACTTTTTAGCCAATGGGGTCTTGTCAATTCACAGTACAGTGTTAGGTCTAAACTTGCGCGTCATTGCCGGGGAACTCCGGTTCTATGACCCGAAAACAGGGAAAACACTCTTGAGTCCAAAAGAAACAGAGCAAGCACGACAAGAAGCTGAGATGGCGCGAGAACAGGCTGAAATTGCGCGACAACAAGCTGAGATTGCACGACAACAGGCTGAGCGATCGCAACGAGATGCAATACCTCGGATGTTAGATTTAGGGTTGAGTGTAGAACAAGTTGCCAGCGTTTTGAGTTTGTCAGTAGAAGAGGTAAGGCAGTTTGCTCAAAACAGGTAAAATTAGTCATGCTAACAACTTCAATTAACCTGCGCTTAGAACTAGGACAAAAAGTAACCCTACAGCCTGTCTCTTGGCAAGGGTTTGAAGAGATAGTGGCTAGGTTAGGAGACAGGCGATCGTCTAGAATTGCTTATGCCAACCAGATTTTGGAAATTATGGCACCCCTACCAGAGCATGAACGGTCAAAAGTTTTGCTAGCAGATTTAGTCAAAACCTTATTAAAAATTCAGAAGCGCTCATGGGAACCACTTGGTTCTACTACCTTCAAGCAAGAGGTTATGCAAGCAGGGATTGAGCCAGATGAATGCTTCTATATCCAAAATTACAAAGCTGTAATTGGTAAAGAGCGACTGGATGGGAGCGACGCGCTACTGTGAGTTTGGGGAAAAATAAGTGATCACTTACTGCACACTTAAGACTAAATTAAAGTTTAGTGACAGTAAAAGCAGTAATAATACTGACTAACTATTTCAAGATACATCTGAATAAAAGTAATGAAGAGTAGTCTTTACAAGTGCTCAAAATGATAGTCAGCAGAAAATAGCCGCTCATCGGCGAGTGTAAAATCAAACATATTTTAGTTTTTAAATCAATTCTAGGTAAATTTAAGCACTTACAGTTGCTGGACGAATGCGAGCCGTAATCACAGAATCACAAAAATGCTTCCAATTACCCGCAAACCATTGACAACGCGCATGTAACATAAGTTCTGCATTATTTTTTAGCCAAAACTTACCATTTCCTTTCATTCTTAAATTGACTACTTGACGGATTAAACTTTCAATTGCACCGCTACCAATTGGTAATTTAAGTTGAGATATAACTGCATAGTTTAAACGTCCATTTGTTAGCCCTTTGGTCAGATAATTTATTTGACAGTCTATGATTTTACCATTGTCAATATTTGCCAAAATCCGAAGAGCTTTTATCTGTTCAAGTAAAGTCTCAGCTTGACCATTTTTTAAGAGTCTTCGAGCTTGATTAAACCACTTGTTTTGCAGTTCATCAGTGGGAAAAGCTGCCTGAGCTACAGTATGTATGTGTTCAGCAACATGATAAAAATCTAAAAGTTGGTAGGTAAATGGGCAACCTAATTTTTCTAAAAGTGGAGGAATCTGTTTCCAGATCCATTCAGCGCCATCGGCGATTAATAATATTTGTTTAGCTCGATTAATTCCTAAACTAATTAAATGCATTTCTAAAAGCTTTAAAAAATCCTCACAGTTTTTATATGTACCATCATTAACAATTATTCCCCCAGACGCTTTGTTTTTTTTACCTTGCTCATCAACCGTATAAATTGTGAGTAGTTTAGGTTCAATCCATTCTTAAGTATTGCCTCTACGGTTAGTCTTTAAGTTGCGCCGACCCTTTTTGTCAACTCTGATTCTGGTTCTGCCACCATCAACAGCAATGACTACACGTTGGTCTTTTAAAACCGAAGTAGATAATAAGTTACCTTGAGAAAGTGCGAATAATTTTGATTGACGTAGGCTCACGCCAATTTGATTAAACTCGTAAGTGAGGCGTTCTACTCGTTTTAGACTAATATTAACTCCCCAATCTATTACGGCAACACTAGCCGCCATAAAGGAACTACTTATTGTTCCATACTTTGCAACAAGTGACCATACTAGTGGTGTCACACCTTCATACATTCCCAACCATCTTAAAAACGGGCAAAAGCCCTGACGAGCAAACTTTCTTATCCCAGTGAATTTTCCTGGACGTTCTACTACATATTGTAATAGTAGCGATACTTGGACATTCCCAACTGTAAGTATATTCCAAGTACGATAACCATGTTTCTTAGTTTTTTTATGCCACCATCCACGAGTCTGCTCAATAGCTCTGGCTTTTATCTTTTTTGAATTAGACAGATTACTTAATAATAAAGCAGTACATTCCCCAGCCAAAACTAATGCTGCCTCTCTAATTTTTTCTTCATAATCAAGTAGTAAATTTCCATCCCATGAATCCTGCTCATTTAATGACAATATCGGATTAATTATTGACTCGAAATCTTTTATAGATTTGTTTAAATCGAGACTAGCTGCTATGATTTTATTCATATTTTTGTTTTAAGGTTGGCTTTTTCCACAGATTTATACGAGTTCTTGAACAACTCGGTCTTGGAAAATCCTACCTTTTTTTGTGCTATTCAACGTATTTGTTGTGCTACTACCAAGGAGTTTCAACAAAACTGACGGTTACGATCACAAATCAAAATCGATTGTGTGGAGATTCTACTGTACTGTACTCATTACTGGCAACTTCTATAAGTATTAATACGACATTAAGTGTCTTAAATAGTTTTATGTATTGAGTAAGATTTTTGGCGATCGCTCATTTTTCAACCGATCTCACTAAAGCGTATCGCTCCCGACTGGATTTGACACAAGACCCACCACCTGACCTAGCAATTGAAATCGATGTCACCTCTAAAACTGAAATTGATGCTTATATAGCTTTAGGAGTGCCAGAACTATGGATTTACGCAGGTGGCAAACTAAAAATCAATTTGCTGTGCCAAGGCAAGTATGAGTCTGAGACAAGTCCGACATTTCCTGGTATAGCAGTTACAAAGATTTTTCCACAGTTTATACAGCGCTCTAAAGTGGTCGGTGTCAGTCAAGCTTTAGAAGAGTTTGAGACATTTATTAGAGGCGATCTCACTTAAGTTACAGTTAGTTCTTATTCGCATGTATTATTTGCTTGGTGCGAATCTTTTTTAACATGCATGTCCAATATTTTTACGGCACTGTTATAAAAATAATAATCAAGTCTAGACACGACGAGATAAAACCGTAAGGCGTGTTCATAAACGTACATCTACTGAAAAATTTATTACTTAAGCGTAAACTTAGTAAACATCTTCAGTAAAATCTCTCTTGAAAGCAAAGTAAATTCGATGTTAGTTTGGTTTTGTATTTTCTATTATAAATTTAAATAACATGAGTGAAAGTAATTCTATAAATTCTACAGTATATAAAACTAAAGAGGCTTTATCTTCTATTCTTGAGAAGCTAAAATCAGCAAAAGACAAGAAGTTTGTTTTCCTTTTAATAGGACGTACAGGAGTAGGTAAATCTAGTACTATAAATTCATTGATGGGTAAAGAAATTGCTCAGGTTGGCCATTACGAACCAACAACAATGAAAGTTAAATACTATGAATCCGAGATAAATGGTATTGATTTTACCGTAATTGATACGCCAGGTCTATGCGATGAAATTGAAGAAGCCGGAAATGATGAAAAATATTTAGAAGATATGCGTTCAAAAGTTAAGCACATTGATTCAATGTGGTTTGTTAGTCGCCTCGATGATACAAGAGTTACTGCTGATGAAAAACGAGGTATAAAACTGATTTCAAATACTTTCAGTCCTAAAGTGTGGGAACATGCTGTTATTGTCTTTACCCATGCAAATTCTATGGCAGAGCCAAGATATCAAGAAGCTTTGGAAAAAAGAACCGAACTTATTAAAAGAGAAATAGGAAAGTATGCAAGTGCTAATATAGTAGATAGTATTCCATCAGTTGGAGTAGATAATACCAGCAAAACAACGCCAGATAAAGAGGAATGGCTAGGAGAACTTTATACAAAAGTCTTTTTAAGAATATCTGATCACGGTATTATACCATTTTTAATGGCGACTGCTGATAGCGTGAACCCACCACAGACTAAACCACAAGCGAATAAACAAAATAATAATAACAGTCATAGTAATAACAGTCATAGTAATAACAGTCATAGTCATAGCACAAGAGAACATAACAGAAGTTTCCATACTGACACATTCGGTAAAACACAAAAAGAGGAAAAATGGCAAGAACCACGAATAAAGATTAATGAGGTACAAAAAAAAGTAATTAGGAAAAAGATAATTGATGCTGGAATTATTCCTACTTTAGCAACAACAGGCTCTGTAATAGGAGCAGGATTTGGTCCGGTAGGAGCAGCAATCGGTGGTGCCGTTGGTGCTGTTGTAGGCTTCATTGCTTGGTTAGGGTTTTAAAGTATGCGTAGATTTATGCTTGTTGGAAAAACTGGTGTTGGAAAATCAAGTTTTATAAATTCGACTTTTGGACAGTATTTGGCTAAAACTTCAGAGTTTGAAGCTTGCACCAAGCTTGTTGAATATCACGCTCACAACACTCCTATTGGCGATATCTGCTTTATCGATACACCAGGATTAGCTGAAGATGACAATGGACTTGATAAAAAGTACCTATCTCTGATACGAGGACAGGTTGACTTAAAGCAGGTTAATGCAATTATTTATGTAACTCGGCTTGACGAGACAAGATTTCGTCCAGATGAGAAACAAACATTAAGTCTCTTAACTAGTGAACTTGAACCATCTATTTGGAATCGCTCTTGGCTAGTTTTAACTTTCGCTGCATCTGTACCAAATGAACATCGTCAAGAAGTTACATGTAAGAGAGTGAAAGATATTGAGTCATTTTTACAAAATATTACGATGAAAAATAGGTTAACCCAACCATTTAAAGGATTTCAACTTAAGCTGCGAGTAGATAACCTTGTGAGTGATTGGAGCCAAAACAAAGTACCAATCTTATCCGTATTGACAAAACAAGTTTAATAAATTTAAAACAGGTTAAATTTTTACCAATAATTTAGTAATTTGTCAATTCGGTTAATAATCATCCTCTACACTTACCCAAAGTACAAAGGCGCGAGCATTGCGCCCTTACAAGACGACTAACTGAACCGTATTGAGTTAGAGATCAGGCTATATGGTTCGGTTAGCCTCGCCCCAGTATCAGGTTTTGTAGGGGCGCAATGCTTGCGCCCGGATGCTATGTATAAATGTGGAAAATTGTTAACCAGACCGTATTGGAAGCAGAAGTACATTTAGTTACCATCACTTGTCGTAGTCCTCTCTCTAGTGGCGACGTTACCGAAAATACTGGTGTGAGTTAGAAGGTGTACGTAGCAAACCAGTAGTATCTACAGCCCAGAGAAGATTGCGGATACCGATGATGGTTGCAGCGATCGCCACAATAATTACTAATATAAAAGTCCATTTGTCTCTTTCCGGTGGCATAAGCTCGCTTCAACTGTTGATGCATTTTTAGAGCCATTTGTCAAGTATGTAGTATGATGCGGAATGATGTTCACGTACCAGATTCTCTAAAAAAACAGCTTTGTGAAAATAGAAAAATCTGAACTACCTACCAATTTTCTGATGATGCAGGTAGTTCAGATTGTATCTACTATATTTATGGAGACTGAAACTCTGTAGCACGCGAGAGGACAACTAACGATTAATCATCATCATGAGCAAAACGGTGAAAGAGGAAGTCTAAGGCATAGTTACGCAATTTATAATATTGCGTTCATCCAGAATCAAAACTGTAATTCCATCAAACAACTGAATTGAACCCCGACTATAATTAACAGAATCTTATTTCATTAAGCTCAGGATATATATTGAATATAATATTACGTGTGCTAAATGTTTTCTTTCTGATATGTTTCAATGATGTCTTGAATCTCATCAGCATTAACATTTGCTTGTTCCGACTTGGAGTAAATCAGATGAAGAACAATATTACTTGGAGTTACAACTTGGTAAATCAGACGATAACCTCCGCTTTTTCCAGATTGGGCGTCGCTGTTTTTAGCACGAACCTTATAAACCGTATAGGTTGTCCCTGAGATCTGATCCCCAATCAAGTGTCCTAGGAGTAGTTGATTGAGAATAGGTTGAATGTCAGATTGAATCTGACGATACTTCTTAGAAAGTCCTTTAAGCCGACGCTTAAACAGCGAAGTGAACTCGATTTGTGTTGAAGAATCATCAAGATCAGACATCAATCCCATCCCAAAGTTCTGATATGGGGAAGGTCTGCCCAGCTTCTGCTTGACGAAGAGACTCTTTGAAGTCAGCGAGGATTTGTTCTTTTGAATCGCCTTCTGGCTCAAATTCATCGTCTAAAAGTGTGATGCGGACACGCACTTTGGTGTGCTTGCCTAGATTCAATGGTTGAAGCAGAAGCAATTGTCCCTGTTCATTGATCTCGCCCGCTACTTCAATTTCTTGCATGGGATAGCCTGTTACTATATCTCGCCTACAGTTTAACAAAGTTCACCTTCAAGAGTCTGCATCTGTCAAGTCTCTTCCCCGGCTGCTTCCATAAATATTACTACTTCATAATTTAACCGATGCCAAGGATGACCTATATAGTTAAGATTATCCACAATATCTTAATGAGTGCTGATGACAATGTGACATTGTTCCAGAAATAATTCTGGCTCCATTGCCGTCGGCTCACAAATAACTAAAATGGTATAAGTAATTTGTGTGAGTTGAGGTCTTGCCTTTATGACCCTGTCTTCTAGCCAACTCCTCACAAAGATCATCCTCCGTTGCAAAATCTATCCTCTCTAGTTGAGAAGGATGCCTTGAGGGTGATATCTAAAGAAGCGCGATCGTGTAGGGTCTTGCCGAAAGTACCATCATAACGACGTTACCGAAAATGTTGGTGTGAGTTTTGAGGTGTGCGTATCAAACCAGTAGTATCCATAGCCCAGAGAAGATTGCGGATGCCGATGATGGTTGCAGCGATCGCCACAATAATCACTAATGTAAAAGTCCATTTGTCTCTTTCCGGTGGCATAAACTCGCTTCAACTGTTGATGCATTTTTAGAGCCATTTGTCAAGTATATAGTATTATGCGGAATGATGTTCACGTACCGTAGATTCTATGAAAAAACAGCTTTGTGAACATAGAAAAATCTGAACTACCTACCAATTTTTTGATGATGCAGGTAGTTCAGATTGTATCTACTATGTTGATGGAGACTGAAACTCTGTAGCACGCGAGAGGACAACTAACGATTAATCATCATCATGAGCAAAACGGTGAAAGAGGAAGTCTAAGGCATAGTTACGCAATTTGTAATATTGTGGATCTTCCATAATCCGAGCGCGATCGCGTGGTCGTGGAAAAGGAATCTCAACCACTTCGCCAATTTTAGCCGCAGGACCGTTAGTCATCATCACCAAGCGATCGGCAAGAAACAACGCCTCATCAATATCATGAGTAATCATCAGTACAGTACATTGATGATCTGTCCAAATTTTGAGCAACTCTTCCTGCAATTCCTCCTTAGTAATCGCATCTAGCGCCCCGAAAGGCTCATCCAGAATTAAAACTTGCGGACGAATCGAAAGCGCCCTCGCGATCGCCACCCGCTGCTTCATCCCACCAGAAAGTTGCGGAGGTTTTTTATCAGCAGCATCAGTCAACCCCACCATAGCCAAATGTTCGCGAACAATCGCCGCCTTCTCCCCGCGAGGTTTATTTGGATAAACAGCATTAACAGCGAGATAAACATTCTCAAAAGCAGTCCGCCAAGGTAACAAAGCATAATTCTGGAAAACCATCATCCGATCAGGACCGGGCTGAGAAATCGGCTGAGAATTGAGACGAACCGATCCACTTGTCGGTTGACTAAAACCCGCTACCATATTCAGCAAAGTAGATTTACCACAACCCGAGTGACCAATCACACAAATAAACTCACCACTATCTACAGTCAGATTTACACCTGACAACACAGTAGCAGGACCCTTAGGAGTAGGATAAACCTTAGAAACATCTTCAATCACCAGAAAAGGCTCACTATTAGAACCTTGACTTCTTTTCCGGGAATCCTGAGTTAAAAGTGCCATAGTATTGAGTGTGGGTATATATTAAAACATTGCAAACAACCTAATTCACGCTGCCAAACGCGAATCAAAAACAACCTCAGCAATTGAAAAATCGCGTTTAATTGCCAAATTATTCAAATACCCAATCGGGTCATCAGCATTAAAAGTAATTCCATCAAACAACTCAATTGAACCCCGACTATAATTAACATCCAGACCAAGTTCCCGCGCCGCAGTACTAAATACACCCATCCGACAAACCCTTTCCAAAATTTCCACCCAATTGCGCGGAAAAGGCAGATGATTCCAACGTGCCATCTGAGTCATCATCCATAGATGTTCAGTGCGGCTAGGACGATTCACACCGGAGCCAAAAAACTGGTGATGAGCATACTCTTTCATGTGTCCATCAATACTACAAGCATTTAATTCCGGAGAACCAAGATAGATATACGATACATCAGTACCTAAGTATTCTCCTCGCGCCAACAAGTGACGAATTTCCTCAGAATTGCTATGGTCTTCACAATATTGACAAGCATCAAGCAAAGCTTTCACCAAAGCAATGTGAGTATTCGGATAAGCAGCCGCCCAATCTTCGCGGACACCTAAAACTTTTCCGGGATGTCCCGGCCAAATCTCCAAATCTGTGGCGATTGTAAAGCCAATCCCTTCACTAGCAGCGCGAAGATTCCAGGGTTCGCCCACACAGTAGCCATCGATACTCCCGGCTTGGAGATCCACCACCATCTGTGCGGGAGGGAGAGTCTTCAAATGAACATCGTGGTCGGGATCGATACCCGCCGCCGCCAACCAGTAACGCAACAGCAAGTTGTGCATAGAACTCGGATGCACTATCCCCATCCGATGCATTTGCTTTGATGTCCGATGCAGATATTCTTTAAAATCGGCTAGAGTATAAACTCCTTCATCGTAGAAATGCTTACCTAAAGTAATCGCATTACCATTGCGAGCTATTGTTAAAGCACTCACAACTGGCACAGGTATATTGTTATCCCCACCCAAAGTTAACCATAACGGCATACCCGATGGCATTTGGGCTGCATCCAAATACTTACCGACAATTCCATCCGCAACCCCGCGCCAGCTAGTTTCTCGTACCAAGGTGACTTCATCTAAGCCGTGTTTAGCAAAAAAACCTTTTTCTTTAGCAACAGCGAGAGGGGCGCAGCCGATGAGAGGGACAAAGCCAACTTCCAAATTAACCTTTTCTAGTCCATGACGCGCAATTGCCGAGGTTTTACCCGCCCGAATTTTCTTAATCCGTTTTTGCTGATTGAGGAAATAAATCATCTCGCTGCGTAAGCTGTAATAGCTGGGATGTTCTACTACCTCCATCCGTTTCCGAGGTCTGGGGATATCTACTTCGAGAATTTGACCAATCTTTGATTCTGGGCCATTGGTCAGCATGACGATGCGGTCAGATAATAGCACTGCTTCATCAACATCATGAGTAACCATGACAGCAGTCACTTGATTTTCTTCGCAGATTTGCATCAACTGTTCTTGCAAATTGCCTCGCGTCAAAGCATCTAACGCCCCAAATGGTTCGTCAAGTAACAGCAATTTAGGACGGATGGCTAAAGCCCGCGCTAAAGCAACCCGTTGTTTTTGTCCACCAGATAGCATCCCTGGCTGTTTATCCGCATGAGGACGCAACCCAACCATATCAATATGTTTTTCGACCACAGTTCTGCGTTCAGCGGCGGATGCATCTTTCATCACAGCATTCACGGCTAAAGCAATATTTTCCCGCACCGTCCGCCAAGGTAATAGTGAATAATTCTGAAACACCACCATCCGGTCTGGTCCCGGTTGCTTAATTCTTTGCCCTTCAAGTGTGACCATACCTTCTGTGGGCAAATCGAGACCAGCAATCATATTCAACAAAGTTGATTTACCACAACCAGAGTGACCGATGAGAGTAACAAATTCGCCCTTTTTAATCTGTAAATCAATTCCTTTCAGGGCGACATAAGTGCCACCACCCGACAATTGAAAAACTTTATCGATTTGTTCAACTGCAACAAATGTAGACATAGGAGGTTAAGAATTATGTTTGGTTAAGTACTCAAAGATGGCTTTCTTGGGGGTAGGGGCGCACTGCTTGCGCCCATATTAGGATGCACCCGTGTAATACCTGTGTCTATTGTTGTTCTTCTGGCAAAATCAGCGTCTGTAGCCAACACATGAGTTTGTCTAGGATTAAACCGACAATTCCGATATAGACCAGAGCCAAGATAACTTCGCTGACGTTATTGTTTTGGTAGGCGTTCCAGATAAAGAAGCCGATGCCGACAACACCGGACATGACAATTTCGGCAGCGATAATCGCCAGCCAAGCTAAGCCGATCGCAATTCTCAAACCTGTAAAGATGTAAGGTAAAGCTGCAGGGATGAGAATGTTCAAGAAGTATTCTTTGCGGGTAAGTTGCAGCACTTTTGCCACGTTGTTGTAATCTTGAGGGATTTGTTTGACTCCCACGGCTGTGTTAATCAGGATAGGCCAAATTGCGGTGATGAAAATTACAAAGAGTGCGGCTGGTTCGTTTTGTCGGAGTGCGGCGAGAGAAATTGGCACCCAAGCCAGTGGTGGGACAGTACGTAGTAATTGGAAGATGGGATCTAAAGCTTTGGACATTAATTTACTCGTGCCAATTAATATCCCCAACCCAATACCAACGATCGCGGCAAGGGTATAACTAATCGCTACCCGCTGTAAACTTGCCCAAATCTGCAAAAATAAACCCTTGTCTGTACCGCCGCGATCATAAAATGGCCATAAAATCAATTTCCAAGTATCTTGTACTACTTGTATTGGTCCTGGTAAAGTGGCACCGGGAGTCCAGGAAAATAGTTGCCACAAAATCAGGAAGATTGCGATCGCAATAAAAGGCGGGATCAAATCCACATATTGTTTTTTCAGGTAAGACAGCCAGTTATTTCTTTCGATATTTCTTGCAGGTCGGGATAGGGTTGTCATCGCTTCTTTCTCCTAAATTCTGGCTGTGGTAATCGGGGGTGTTTAGATATTGACTTTCTTGATTTTGAGACTCTTCAAGTAAGCGGTAGGATTTTCTGGGTCAAATTTCACACCATCAAAGAATGTTTCCACACCACGGGATGTATTAGTAGGAATATCCGCAGCGGCAATTCCCGCTTCCTTCGCAGCTTCGCGCCAAATATCTTCGCGATTAACTTTGTCAATCAGTGCTTTTGCATTTGTTAAAATTTCTGGTGGTAAAAATCCCCAGCGAACACTTTCCGTGATAAACCACAAGTCATGACTCTTATAAGGATATGAAACGCTACCTCTTTCATCCTTCCAGTAGTATGCCGCCATCGATTTGTCGTTAATGACGCGACCATCTCCCATGTCATACTTACCTTGAAATGGCTCGGCGAGAATCTGAGATGGGAGGTTAAAGTAATTGCGATCGCTCAGAATTTCCGCAGCTTCGTTACGGTTATCAAAGTTATCCAACCACTGCTGTGCTGCCATGATGCTTTTCAAGATAGCTTTAGTCGCTTTGGGATTTTTATCAACCCAGTCTCCCCTCATCGCCAAGTATTCTTCTGGGTGATTTTTCCAAATCTGTGCTGTCAAAGCTGCTAGAAAGCCGATCTTGTCTTTGACAATTCTGTAGGGCCAAGGATCGCCTGTACTAAAGGCATCCATCGTTCCTGTCTTCATGTTGGCAACAGTTTGGGCTGATGGTACTGTCAGTAGTTTGACATCAGTGTCAGGATTGATACCACTTCCGGCTAACCAGTAGCGCAACCAGAAATCCTGATTGACTTGAGGAAAGGTATAAGCGGCGGTAAAAGGAGTTTTTGCTGACTTAAGTCCATCTAATACTGTTTTCCCACCCTTAGCAAGACTTAACTCGATACCCTTGCCTAGGTGTTTGTTGGCGATCGCAATCCCATTCCCCTGCGTAATCAACTGCGCCAACAGATACATGGGAATTTTTTTATTACCTTTAGTAATTAAACCTTCATTAATTAAATGCGGCATCGGCATCTGATATTGACCGCCATCAACACCACCACCGCTAGAGCCAATTTCCGTATTATCCCGCATTGCACCCCAATTCGCTTGCTTCGCAAGTTCAACATTGGTCATGCCGTATTTATTAAAGAAACCTTTTTCTTTAGCAATAATTAAAGGAGCCGCTTCCACAATGGGAATATATCCTAGCTTAACCGTGGTAGTTTCTGGTTTTTGCTCCGGACTAATATTCGCATCAGAAACTAGTTTTGCCTGAGAATTAGTGCCTCCTGATTCAGGTGGATTTCCTAAACAACCTTTAAGTAGTAGGGCACTCGCAGATACGCCAACTGTCAAGATAAATTTGCGTCGGGATACTTGCTGGAAAAACTCAGTCATAAAATCTCCAAATGATGAATTATTTTTTTAGGGTGTGTCAAACATATCCAGAAAAACATGCTTGTTTCTGGGACTTGCATTGGTATGCCTACAGATAATCAGTTAGCTCCTGATAAATATCAGCCGCAAACAGCCTTACCTTAGGACTTACTTTATAAAAAAGTAGTTTGAGTTATATAGTTAACTCAGGTATTAAAAAACACCATCATTCAACTGGTAAAATAATTCTACCGCCTTTCTGAATAAAATAGTTACTTTGATCCCGGTAACTTTAAGAACAATTTCAGATTGTTTCTATAAGTAAACCTTTATCGATGATGATTAAACTAAGTTAATAGCAATGAGTGATAAACATATATCTATGACACGTATTTAATTAAATCTATGGTTAAGAGTTTTTAGCGTCATATATAATTTTTGGGAGCAACGAGCAGGTATAAATTCGCTCTCAGGCTAAAGCCTGGAGCTATACGAACAAAGCCTGCCTCCGCAGGCTGTAGATAAATGTAGCCTGCGGAGGCAGGCTTCGTTCGTATAGCCACACCCTTAAGGGTGTGAATATTTAATTTTCCCCAGCTTTCAGTTGCTGACAAACTGTTCTTTCCGGCGCAGGAATCTGAATTCCTTCTTGGTGATAGCGTTTATGCAATCGCTTCACAAACTCATGTTTAGCGATTCGTTGGTCGAAGAACTCATTAACCCGCAGATAGACTGTAAAATCAATACTAAAATCACCAAAAGTGTGATATCGCATATAAGGTTCAAAGTCTGTAATCTCCGGGGCAATGGCTTGCATCACCTCTTTTGCAATTTCAATGGTGACTCTTTCGACTTTTTCTAAGTCGCTAGTATAATCAACACCTAATTTAATGGTGACTGTGATGTCCTTGACTGGAAGATGGTAATTTGTGAAGATAGCTGAGGCTAGCTTGGAATTAGGAACAACGATAATATTATTGGATAAGTCTTTAATCGTCGTATTGCGCCAAGTAATATCTGTGACATAACCCTCATAGCCACCATCTAACTTTAGGTAATTTCCAGTTCTGATTTGGCGCGAGAAAATTAGATATAATCCAGAGAATAAATTAGAGAGGGTATCTTGCAGTGCCAAAGCTACGGCGATACCACCAATGCCTAAGGTGGTAAGTATGGGGGCAATCTGGATGCCTAAAGTTTGCAAGATTATCAGGATACCAATGATAAAAATGCTGATTTTGGCCAGGTTAGAAATTAAGGAGACGGAAATTACTTGTGTTCTCTGACCGAAGACTCCGACAAAGCCAGTGATGAGACGGGCAAAAAATAGTGTAACTGAATATAAGAAAACAATTAGTAAAATTTTGTCTAGGACACCAGATACTGCTGTCGTCGTTGGGTGACTAAGCATCGCCGCGAAGAAGCCAGCAACTATAAACCAAACAGCAGTCAGGCGGTGTAGGGATGTAAAAAATATTTCGTTTCCTGGCAGTTGTTTGTTAGCAGCAAAGGTTTTCATTTTTTCAAAAACGAACCTCTCAAACACTATTCCTGCTAGTAAACCGCCGCAAATAAATGCTAGTGGAAGAATCCATTGCACCATGTAGCATTCAACTCCTTTGATGTCGGATGTAATCTAGGGTGATTCCCGAATTCCATTCACCTTGAATAGAAACATGAAATCACCCTGAGATATTATCCCTCTTTGCTTTGTAACAACTGTCGCATTAGTTGCTTGAGGTTTTCGGGAGTGAGTGTAACTTTCACTTCTAGCATTTGCGTCCCGTCCCGGAGACTAAGGATGTGGTTTTCACCGGAGAGGCTGTATAAATACTGCGGGTCGCGCATTTCCAGTGTTTGATATTGGAATGATGATGACTCGACGCGGATCACGAGTTCTTTTTGGGATTGAGGAAAAATATATAATTGTTGGCGGATACTGTCGAGTATGAGTTTGTCAGGTGTGGTATTGCGTTCCTGCGGATTATCAATTTTACGCCAGTAGAGGGTAATACCGCGAATTTGAGGGTCGATGAGGACAAATTCTTCGTCAAAGCGCACTTTTTCCCAGTTGAGTGTACTGGCTTCACTGCTAGGAGAAAGCAATCGCTGTTTCCAGGTGATTTCTTTGCCGTTGAGTCCTTGCCACCATTGGCGGATTGCGGCGAAGTTTTGCGGATTTTCGGGATTGCTACTGCCTTGTTGCCAAGTTTGAATTTGCATAATTATCTCTTGTGAATGCTTGAATATGGATTTGCCGCTGGTTTACCACTCTGATTATGTTGCACCGCTACCTGATGGTCATCGTTTTCCGATGCCAAAGTTTCGGCAACTTTACGAATTACTTTTAGCCGATGGCGTAGCGCGTCCAGAACAATTTCACACACCCCAGCTTCCGCCCTCAGAGTGGATTTCACTGGTTCATACACCAGAATATGTTCAAGCTTACTGTGATGGGACATTGGATGCCAAGGCGCAGCGCCGGATTGGTTTGCCGTGGAGTGAAGCTTTGGTGAATCGGACTTGTGTGGCGGTGGGTGGGACGATTCTCACAGCGCAGTTGGCATTAGCACACGGTTTGGCTTGTAATACTGCCGGTGGTACTCATCACGCTTTTCCTAGTTATGGATCTGGTTTTTGTATTTTCAATGATCTAGCGATCGCCTGTCGAGTCCTTCAGCAACTAAATCTTGTCCAAAAAGTCCTAATTATCGATTTAGATGTCCACCAAGGTGACGGGACTGCTTTTATTTTCCAAAATGACGACTCAGTTTTCACTTTCTCGATGCATTGCGAAGTCAACTTTCCTGGCACCAAGCAAACAAGTGATTTAGATGTACCTTTACCTGTAGGGATGGAAGATCAAGCTTATCTGGAAACTTTAGCTTTTTACTTACCAGATTTATTGGCAAATGTCAAGCCAGATTTAGTTTTATATGATGCTGGTGTCGATCCTCATGCAGGCGATCGCTTAGGAAAATTAGCGTTAACTGATACAGGTATATTCCGGCGAGAAATGCAAGTTTTGAGTACCTGCATCGCTGCAGGCTATCCGGTAGCTTGCGTAATTGGTGGCGGTTATGCCGACGATCTCAAATCCCTAGTTTGGCGTCACTCACTGTTACACCGGGCTGCTAGTGAGATTTATCAGCAATACCGATAATTACATCTTACTGGAACTTAGGGAAAGGCTGCCCTCAAATGCTGGCAAAATTTCGCTCTCTCCTGTAGTCATTACATCGGAAATGCTAAGCTAGCAGAAATGATCAACTCTTCAGAGAATGAGTTTCAGCACTGGTGGTTGCGCCATGATATTAAAAGGGAGTTAAACAGTAGATGCATCCGGTTGTAAGAAGGTTAGTGTTTGATTGCGCGTCGGATACCGTGCAGAGATCTGGACGCAACCTGGAAAATATTTAGAAATATTCATGGCAAAATCCTTACAGAATGATGGAGCAGATTGGGGTTATAAAATCGTCCGCTCAGCGGTTGATAACTTTGTTCGCGAAATTGATGGGACAGATGGTTTTTCAGCATATCCAACCGAACGCGATCGCCGCGAGCGAGTGGAAGAGTTACTATCTGGTTTCCTAGGTAAAAATTATTGCTTATTTTACGTGCGTCGTCACGGACCTGGACAAGCAGCCGGAGAAATGATTTGGGAGATGATTGCAGCTAGCGATCGCTTACCACCCAAACTCAAAAAAATTAAACAAACTTTATGTATCCGCGCCGCCGTATTTCCTGATGCTTCCGCGATGCGTATCCTCTCAGTGCGGTTAGTGACCCTACCTCGTGGACAAGCTGATAATTCGGCACTGCCTTTCCAAGTGCGCCTAGTACCCAACAACCACCGGCAACGCGGCGGTATTCCATACTCCGTATTAGCACAGATGGCAACTCTGGCATCTGCTGTTAACTACACACCGACAGAAGACCAACTCCAAGCCTGGAAAGCCTTCCTCAAAGTTGAAGAAAGCGTCGCCCGTTCCCGACAATTTTGTATTCAATATACCAACCATAAATATAATGGCACCCGCCAAACCACCTTTGAAATCGATTTAGACACAGCGACACTCGACGGTTCACCAGAAAACGAACTCACCAGCGACAACTTTTGGCAAAGAATCAAAAAGGCAAGAAACGAAGATATTAAACTTTCCGAGACCGTCCCGACAGGTAAAAACTGGCGCAACAGCAGCCAACTCGGGTCAATTAGTGAAATTGATCCCAAACGTGGCATGATTCGCATCAAACTAGAACGCGATTTACTTGAATATATCGCCGCCGGCAATTACCGACTACCAGCCACAGGATATTTATTTTTCGAGGCTGCTGGTGATATCAACCAAATTCAGCGGAAAAAAAGAGCCTTAGACGACTTAAATCAAGGTCGCAGCCAAAATGCTTATTTAGGTAACTTTTTATTCGACGCATCTCAAGCCAGGAAGATTCAAGTCACTACTGTTCTCCAAGCAGAAGATTTATTGTTACCGTCGGCTAATCCAGGTCAAAAAGCCGCAGTCGAAGCAGTCCTAGCCGCAGAAGATTTGGTATTAATTCAAGGACCACCCGGTACTGGAAAAACAACCGTAATTGCCGAAATTTGCTATCAAATCGCCTTACGAGGTGGACGCACTTTAATCGCCAGTCAAGCTAACTTAGCTGTAGATAATGCCTTAAGTCGCTTAGTTCACAATCCTGTGATTCGCGCTGTGCGGAAGGGACGCGCTGAGAAAGTCGGAGAAGAAGGACAACCCTTTCTCGAAGACCGCGTGATTGATAAATGGTTAGTCGATACCGCTGACGATTGTGAAAACAATCTTGGGCAAAGACAAGAAAATATCAAAACCTACCAAGAATTATTAAAACTCAGCCCCCGATTCACAGCCTACCTCCAAGCAGAGACAAGATTCCAGCAGCAACAACAGCAAATTAAACAGGAAAAAGTCCAGCTAGAAGCAGATTACCAGCAGCAAGAAACAACCTATCAGGTAAACCTAGCCCAAAAAAATGACTTGGAATCTCTAGTTACTACATTAGAGGAAATGTTGCGCCAGCCGGAAAATATCCAATGGGAATCACCTGAAACTGTCGCCTTTTTACCACTTCTCCAGCCGTACACCCAAGATGACGATGGAGTCAAAAATTTTATTAAGAGTGTTCGCACCGCCATCAACACCGCCACACTACTAGGGTTTGATTGTCCAGTACGCGGTGCATTTGGACTAGCAGTTTGGCTAGGCGAGACGGTTATCCCCAAACTTGAGGAATTTCAACCATCTTTAAATGACGCGAAGATAGTCGGCGTGGCGATAACAACTGTTGCGGAATCACTAGAGGCTCTTAATGAAACGCGTGAATCACTCAATCAATTATATCGAGATGAGCGGCAATTCCTCGCCAACCAACAAACATTCCAGGAATGGGAAAGCCGAAGAAAAGAAATTGATTCGCTGATTTTCACCATGAAGGAATGGAAATCAACAGCGCGTGATGAATTATACCAAGTATTACAAAACTGCCAGCAGACAGGCGAAAATTTATCAGCAGATATGCTGCAATTACCAATCGTATTGATGGCAATTGCCAGCACACTGAATATCCAATTTATACCAGCAATTTATCAGGGTAATCCTATCGATTATCTCCCCCATTGGCAGCAATTACAGATTGCGATCGCTCATGAAATTAAAGGAGACTTTAACGACCTACGCGGCAAAAAACAAAATTTTAGCGCTTTTATCCAGCAAGCTTTAAATCAAGTTCCGCTAGCGCTCTCAATTAGCGAGCGCACCAAATGGCAAGATCTAACCAGACAATTCACCAACTACCCACATCTTACCCTAGGCAGACGCCGTGATTTAGTTGAGAATATTCAAGAATTTTTGCAGGAAATGCAACAGCAATATAGCAGTGCTTGGGAACCGAGTCAAATCAACTCCACATTACAGCAAATTACCGACGAATTACTCGAAAGCATCTTGGTAAGTGCCCGCCATTGTGTCCTCACAGTCAAAACAGAAGCCGAACAGCACCTTCAACAACTACCATCTCAACCACCATCTCAAGAGCAACAAATCGTTCTTCGAGAACAAGTAGCATTAGCCCAACAAGACCTTGACATCAAGACTGAGAGTGCAGTCATGCTGCTGACAGACTTGATACAGAAACCTTTACCTGAGCAAATCTATAACTTAGCGCGAGCATATCATACCCCCAACTGGGAACAACACCATCTATTTACTGAGCAACTAGAAAATTGGGAATCTCGCGCCCAGAAACTCCACCAAGCGATTGATACACTCGCACCATTAACTGTACTCACAGCAATTAAAAGTACTCTCCAAGGAAGATTAACTCAACTAGAAACAGAAATCACCCCAGCCAGTGAGCAATTAGCAGCATTACAAGCAAAAATAGCCAAATCCAAACCATTAAAACCTACAAAAAAACTCCTAGCCGAACAAGAGTGGTGGCAATCAGCGTGGCAAGAAATACCCACCCAAAATAAAATAGAATCAACAGACTTGTTAAACCTAGAATGTTTAAACAAGATTGCCGCTCAATTTCAAACTTGGCAACAACAACTTCAAGACGAAGAACTTCATCTCTCCCGCTATGAACAATTTGTCCGCGATTGGATTAGCCGACTCCGTAATCCTTCGGAGGGCGACGCCAAAAACCTGCGACAAATTTATCTTGATAATGCCAACGTCATCGGTATTACCTGCGTCCAAGCCGCCAATCGCGAATTTTCCGAAGAATTCAAATCTTTTGATGTTGTAATCGTTGACGAAGTCAGTAAAGCCACCCCACCAGAATTACTCATCCCCGCCTTAAAAGGCAAAAAACTCGTCCTAGTCGGCGACCATCGCCAACTACCACCAATGCTCGACACTAGTACCTTAGAAGAAGTAGCCCTAGAAATTGGCAGCGGACGCAGCGAACTACAATTCTTAGAAGAATCACTTTTCAAAAGCCAATTCAACGCCGCCGATAACACAATCAAACAGATGCTGACCACCCAGTATCGCATGCACCCGTCAATCATGGGCGCAATCAATCAATTTTATGACGGTCAACTCGAATGCGGAATTACCGACCCAGACAGCAAACGCGCCCATCACCTCAGCGGTAAAATCATCCAACCAGACCACCACCTACTCTGGGTCGAAACTCCCAACGAAATAGAATATCAAGAACAACAAGAAGGCACCTCATTTTATAACCTACAAGAGATTGACATAATCGAAAAATTATGCCAGCAAATGGAAGAAGCTTGGAAACCGAGAGTTAGCAACGGCGAACCCAAAAAAGAAATCGCCGCCATCACCTTTTACGGCGCACAACTGAGAAAAATTGATGAACGCCTCCAACCAGAACTCTTCCCCTCCTTGCAAATCCGCACCGGGACAGTAGACCGCTTTCAAGGAATGGAACGTCCGGTGGTCTTCGTCAGCATGGTACGCAACAATAATCGTAACGACGTAGGATTCGCCAAAAAACCAGAACGAGTCAACGTAGCCTTTTCTCGCGCCCAAGAACTCCTGATAATTGTCGGCTGTCAACACCTATTCACCAACCAATCTGGCACAGTAGGTAACATGTACAGTCAAATAGCTAACGTTGTCCGTAATCATGGAGGTTTAATTGACTCCCGCAACATCTAAACCCATCGAAGCGCCACTCCAAAAAATTGCCGAAGCCATCACCGCCAAAAATTCTGACTTCACTGTACTCGCCGCCCGTCAATTTCGCTACAGCTTGCGCCAGAGTCGAGTAGAACTCACAATCGAAGAAACACGCCCATTCAACGTCCTCGAAGAATTTATCATCCGCGCCGCCATTGAATTCACCCCTTCCCCCACAGTCACCGAATTAGCCGGAATCCTCGGACTCGATCCCGTCTTCGTCAAAAGCACCACAGCAAATCTCCAAAAACTCAACACCCTAGAAATAAAATCAAAACTAACCATCACCGAGACAGGACGCAACTACTACTCCCAATCCTCAGTCCCTCAACCACCGTACACATCTCAAATTTACGCCGTCGCCGACCCACTGAACAATAAAATTACATTTCATCCCGAACCATTAAACAACGTCCTACACAACGTTCCAGACTTAGAAGAATTCGTGACTATTGACCGCACCAGCGTCGATGTCGCTACATTACCATTAGATAAACTACTACCATCTCTAACAACGCATCTCCCAGAAGCCGAAAAAATAGTCACTGCTTGTCGAGAAGTCGCCACAGCCGAAGTAACCTGGAAAACAATCTCAATTTTCGTAATTTTTGACGTACTCGAAGTCGGACTAAAATTTCAAGTTAGAAGTGGTAAGCAAATCCTCGAAGCCGCCTCTAACTGGTTAGAAACGCTGCATGGAGAAGATAAAATTTCTTTATCTAGTTTGTTTACACTCAGCAATGAAGCGATCGCACAGGAGTGTGCGGAGATCCTCGCTAGGAAATGAGGGGTTTTTGAAACGCGGGGGGCGCGGAGGTAGCGCGGAGAGACGCGGAGTTACTCTGCGCTACCTCTGCGCCTCTCCGCGTTTTCCCTCCCCCCCCGGTAGATGCGATATTCCGTCTGATTGGATACAATTTGAAGGCTGATGTTAAGCCGAGGAGACCATCTTGCTGCTATCTAAAGGTTTTGAAATCGAGATGTACACGGGTACGCCTCAAGGTGATATTGTCGGATTCTCTGATCGCATCGTTGCTAATCTTGATGGTTTTATGTTGGAGCCGGATAGCCGTAATGTGGAGTATGTGACAGAGCCGCTTTTTGGTTATGAGCAGCTGTTATGTGCTTTGGTTCGTCCTCGGCAAAGGCTTCGTCAGTATTTGCACTCTTTGGGTGATTATACTTTGATTCCGGGGAGTACTTTGTCTTTGGGTGGTAGCGATCGCTTCTTTCGTTCTGATCCTAGTAATCCCTATCATGCTTATATTGAGCAAACTTATGGGACGCAGGTTGTGACTGCTAGTGTTCATATCAATGTGGGGATTAGTGATCCTGATTTGTTGATGCGGGCTTGTCGGTTGATTCGGGTGGAAGCGCCTTTGTATTTGGCTTTGAGTGCTTCTTCGCCTTTTATTGAGGGTCAGGCTACTGGTTATCATTCGACTCGTTGGGGGATGTTTCCTCAAACTCCTAGTCATGTTCCTTTGTTTGCTAGTCATGCTGCTCATGTTCAATGGGTTGAGGAGCAACTGGCTCAAGGTACTATGCAAAATGTCCGCCATTTGTGGGTGTCTGTGAGACCTAATGGCGATCGCCGTCCTTATGATTTGAATCGTTTAGAATTGCGAATTTGTGATTTAGTGAGTGATCCGATCGCTTTGTTGTCAATATCTGCCTTTTTAGAGGCGCGGTTACAGCAGCTAATTTCGGAAGAGCTTCTTGATCCTCTACAAACCAGTATTTTCTCTCCTGACGAGTTAGTGGCGTTAACTGCTAAAAATGAAGCGTTGGCCGCTCGTTTTAGTCTTGATGCTCCCTTGGTACATTGGGAAGATGGTCGAACTGTCTTGGCTAGAGATTGGATTAACGAAATTTATCAGCAAGTCTGGCCCATCGCTAAACAAAATGGCTTTAACTGCTTTTTGTCCCCTCTGCAAAAAATTCTCCGTCAGGGAAATGAGGCTCAGCAGTGGTTACAACTACATTCAGTCGGTTTTGATGCTAGAAGTGTTCTAACTCAGGCGATTCTTGCTACTCTTGAAGACGAGACGGAACTCGAAGATAAGTTGTGTCCGGCTTTGATGGCATAATTGGTTTTGCTCCCAAGGCGCAAAGACAAAGGAAGTTACTTTCTGGCTTTGCGCCTTAGCGAGAACCCTAGTTATACCTTAAGAAAATCTTAAATTTTTTCCGAATCGGAGAAATCTCGGTTACTGAAATTGTCACTGAATGTTAAAAATATTTAATCAATCACAAAAGTTTAGTAAGCATTAGTAAAAACTATATATCGCATCTGTCTGTAGGCAGATTTAGAAAAAACCGCATACAATCTAATTGTGTGTAAAGTCACAAACACTAAATGCCGCAAGTCGTCTTAATTTGCCCGTTAATTCCGCCAAATACTGGCAATATAGCCAGAACTTGCGCGGCGACCAACACAGAACTACATTTGGTGGGACCTTTGGGTTTTGAGATTAGCGATCGCTATCTCAAACGTGCTGGTTTAGATTACTGGCCTTATGTTAACCTCCACAATCACGAGTCGCTAGCAGCCTTTGAAGAGAGTTCTCGACAGCGGGGTGGGCGTTGGCTGGGTTATACGGTAAAAGGCACTTCTAGTTACCTGGATTTTCAGTACCAGCCGGACGATTGGCTATTATTTGGTAGTGAAACTACGGGTTTACCACCAGCCGCGATTTCAGCTTGTGTGCAAACCCTTTATATTCCGATGACTCAGCCTCATGTTCGCAGCTTAAATCTGTCCGTGAGTGTTGCTGTATCTTTGTTTGAAGCCCGTCGTCAATTGGGTTTATAGCCCGTGATCCTCTTTTACGTAAACTTGCTTACCGGAAGCGTTTGTAGGACAAGTTTTAGGTGTACCATGTCTATATGTGCATATCGATATAAAATTAATTAAGAATGTATTTTAGTTTGGTTACGCAGATGACAAGTGCATACACTATACACTTGATGAGTGTCTGTAAATTAAATCACTATTTAGTTAGTAATTCACACTTATTTAGATAAGACATTCATATATCAGATGAGATTTATTTTGGTCTTTGTAGTGATAGATTTTCATGTCTTTGCTTGAGGATTAACCCCCAGAAAAATTCCCGCAAAGTCATGTACAGCAAGCATTTTCGCTATTCAAAGTGATATTGAAGCGCTTCTTAACGGCGAAAACTCCTGCGAGATTGTACGGTTGTGGAAAAGAGCAAAAACAGCGTAAAGTTTCTTCTTGATCACACGGATGTGGTTCTAGTAACCTTGAATAGATTTATCACCGGGTCGTACTGTCGTCTGGGGGATTTCTCTAGTATCTATATACGGAGAAAAAACAGCTTAACATCTGATGATTGTTAAGTTTCAGCTACCCAAGCTACAGTTAGATCGCCGCGTTAAAGAGTAACATATAAAAGGTCTTGGGGAGTGGAGTGGCGAGATGTACGATATGTTATGTTTCCATAACTAGTATGAACTTGTCTAAAAGAAAGAAGCAGGTTAATCTTGCCTAAGTAAGTCTAAAGTGTGATTTCAGTCTATTGTTCGTAGTGATCCAAATCATTGACTAGTAACGAGCTTCAATTTTGAAGTCAGTTAAGCGCTAGTGTTCTTAGGAGGTCGTCTTTGAAACGTGTATTAAAGAAAGTTAAGCTTGCTCCGACAACTACCACCAGTGAAAACTTGGTGGGAACAACGCCGGTTCAACAGAAGGTTTATAGTCGGGTTCGCGCCTCTGCTGCCATGCTAGGTTTAGCCATCATGGGAGCATCCAGCCTTTTACTAACCCAACAGAGCGATCGCGCAGCGGCTGCAGAGCCAACGGTCGCCGATCCATCTGCTAATGAGACCAGCGTTGCAGCTATAGCTACGAATGTCCCCATAAACATGGTGACGCCTACCGTAGCCAGAATTGCTTCCAACGGATCAGTTTCATTAGTATCTGGCTTAGAAGCAGCGTTGAAAGTCAAAGCCAGTGGGCAGTCTGTAGTACCCGCTACACTTGCAATACCACAATCCACACCTGTTGTAAAGATAGGTGAAACCCTAGGTCAGACTGCACCAGCGTATCGGCTAGATGTTGCTAACAATGCTGTGAACACAGCAGCGATGCAAAATCTGTTGCCAGTGGGAGCAGTTACCAGTCCGGTAACAGTAGGAATGTCCTCAGGGACAATTAATCCCCAACAAACTGTAATCGCCACCGCTGCGCCAATGACCCCAGCGAGCAATGCTGATAATGTTAGTGCTCAATTAAAGGCTAAACAAGAACTCGCACTGAACCGTTTAAAGGCAAAGTCGAACCGCTTGAAAGAAAGCCTAGCCCAATTGCGGACTGATGAGACCCAAAAAGAAGTAGCAACCGTTGCACCACAGGCAATCGCTACTCAACCTAGCCAAGTTGTCGCTGTTGCTCTGAATAACACATCTCCAGTAACAGTTGCCGCTACTGGTAATGTAGCTAAGAAGGTTTCCTTCATCGGTACTGCAGTTCAACAGACAAATCTGGAGAAAATTGCTCCTACCGCTGCTGTGATTTCGCAGAGCGTTTCTGTCCCGACTGCAGCCACTGCTTTGAATCCGATTGTCAACAAAGCATCACTTGCCACGACATATCCGGCAGCAAATCAGCAACTGCTAGCTCAAACACCTGTTGATGGTAACAGTCAGATCCAAAACCTGCGGTCGGAAATCGACCAACTGCGGGCCAAATACCGTGCCCAACAAGCTGGTAATGCCAACGCACCTTCCCTCGCAACTGAAACTCAGAAAGTAGCAACGCCAGTTCCGGCTGCCGTCAAGAGAAGTCAGTTTGCTAACAACCAGTATTTACAACTGAATAACTCGCCGTACAGTGCATCTCAACAAGCCGCCAGTCAAGCGGTTAATCCTGAGTTTATCCCCATTCAGGTACCACAAGTACAGCGGACACCAAGAACCAGAATGGCAACAGCACCTATGGGTGTAGATGCCTCACAAACCTTGGGCGGTATGCGCGGACGTACAGTTTCTCCAGAATTACCACCTCTGTCCCCAGATAACCTTTTACCTAATCCAAATTTTCCATCCAACCCAGGAATATCTATTCCTAGCCAATCACCGATGAACGGCTTTATGTGGCCAGCAAAGGGGACTTTGACCTCTGGCTTTGGTCCACGTTGGGGACGGATGCATAAAGGAATTGATATTGCTAACTCAGTCGGAACCCCGATTTTTGCAGCAGGTCCAGGTGTAATTGTATCCGCAGGCTATAACAATGGTGGATACGGCTATATGGTCGAAGTCCAACATCCTGATCGCAGCATTACCCGCTACGCTCATAACAGCCGGATTTTGGTGCAAGTTGGTCAGCAAGTTACCCAAGGTCAGCAAATTTCGCTGATGGGTAGCACTGGTCACAGCACTGGACCTCACTGTCACTTTGAAGTTCACCCCGGTGGTCAAGCCGCAGTGAACCCCATCGCTTTCTTACCACCTCGCTAGTTTCTAGCGCTGTGAAAATTTTTTCTGGGAGTAACTATTGCTCCCTTTTTTATTTTTTGCTCTTAAATGGTAAAAGTAGTAGCTAAAGCTAAATTTATATGCTACGATAATAAATCGTAAAACAGTTTTGGCTCAGTAGCTCAGTTGGTTAGAGCACGGGACTCATAAGCCTGGGGTCGGCAGTTCGAATCTGCCTTGAGCCACTTCAATTTCAAGGGTTAGAAGCTTCTTAGCTAGGAGCTTCTAAGTTTTTTATGGGTATTCGGTCACTTTGACTTTAAAATGGATTGTACTGTACAGAAAAATACAGACCATTTTCTTGCCATGTTCTTTTCCTCGTCTCAACTGAGACTAAAGGAATACCCCAATCCAAACGGGCTGTAAACT